>OQVN01000876.1_pt1 | contig 10952 bp, 7 predicted proteins | sample 1691621 | NCBI WGS metagenome assembly OQVN01 (sample SAMN03418278, study PRJEB22391) | human gut metagenome | biome: human-gut; feature: organic feature; material: feces | host: Homo sapiens | place: Tanzania | collected 2013-01 | reverse complement strand
TTAGGTAGGGTGTTCAAAATCCATTTAAAATTTCCGCACGAAAAAATAACGCCAAGTTCTCATAATGAATAGTACAATAAATGGTATTGCGGTTATGATAGATATAAAGGCAAACCATTCTTTTATATAGTTGAATGCCTCAATTCCAGGATATAGTTTGAGGTCAAACATTTCATATTCTTCGTCAGTATAATACACAAACCTATGAAATGAAGATGTTTCACAAATAAGGGCATATATCAAATAGCATAACGCTTGTTGAAATGAGACAGATAACAGCAATGACAAGCCTCTTATTCCTGTTAAGTGTTTTTCACGCTTTTCCATGTTCAAGACCCAACAACTGTAATATATCAGGAATACTACCAATGGAATAAAAGCAAAAAGGAAAAACTCCGTACAGAGCCCCATAACATATGGAGTAAATACTAATGATGATAAAGCCCAAGACGCACACCATTTGAGGTATGTTTTTTTATGTATTTTTTTGGCAATGCGTATTATAAGTTTTTTGTACCAACAGCTTACTTTTGATTTACTATACCTAAGAAAAAGATAAGTGGAGACTTGGGTAACAACAAAGACCAGCATTAGAGCCTCAACGCTGATTTTCATTCTAAGATAGCGATCAGCTATTCCTGCATGGGCATTAGCCATAGTGCAACAACTTAGAACAAAACAAAAAAGCATCATTAATTTCTTCATATTCCTCTATCTGCAGTTGCGAAAATCCGCTGAGCCATTATTTAGTTTAACAATCAATCATTTCATACAATTTACCCAGATCGCTTATCCTGCATTTCATGGTCTGCCTAAGCGACTGTGGTTCCATCACTTCTATCATCGTCCCGTAGCTCTGCAGCTCCATTATGAAATCGTAGGTGGGACGGAGCGTAAGCTCGAAGTCGGCATAGCCGTTGCAAGAACAAAGCTCTTTCTGCGAGAGATGCAACGGAAGAGAGCGCATGTAGTGCTGGTGCTCACCAAAGGCACGGACAACAATTCGTTGCACGGGTATATCCTTGTTTAATACTACGCCGAAGAAGTTGGAGAAATATTCTTTTGCATTGAAGTCGGCCGGGAGTTTGAAATGTTCTTTCGTTATTTCGATATTCTCAAACCTGTCAAGCCCGTAGATACGCAACCAGTCTTCGTTGATGCTGAGCGCCAGCACGTACCAACGCTTCTGGAACATTTTCAGACAGTATGGCACAATGGGGAATGTATAGGAACTCTTGTAATGGAAATTCCGATAAGTAGCCATTATGACGTTGTTGCCCTTCATGGCATCAACTATATCCGTAAGGAAATGACGGCTCGACGGAATCTCCTCTACAAGGATGCGGTCTTTGAGCGAAGTGCTTTGCGACAACGTATTGGCTGTAGAATAGGTATCGAGCAGCCAACGCGACAGTTCGCCATTGGCAAGACTCTCGGGGTTGGAGATATAGTAACGGTAGCCGCCCTTCAGACGGCAGTCGATAATCACCCCAAGCGACATAAGTATGTTGTCTTTCCAACGGTTGAAGGTCTGACGCGGCAGAGGTTCGCCGCAGCTCACGCTTTCGTCACGCTCCCATTTGTCGCTGAGTTCCTTCAGCGACAGTCCGTGGCTTCCTGCACGATACAGAGCATTTACCACCCAAATGTATTTTTCCAGTGTTGTCATATTCACAAAACTTTGTTTTCCTTAAAAGCTAACCACTTCTGGCGTCCCTTTGCTCAAGAGGTCATGCCACTCTTGCGGACTATTGCCAGAATTCTTTTGAATTTAAAACATTTAAGTTATCGGTTAGTCATTTGCAAATGTACAAAAATAAAACGTAAGCATCATCACATCATGGGAAAAATCCGAAATTAAGAGTAAGAATTATTGGTCTCGTATTTTCATCGTTCTGCGCTTTCAAAATGCCACAAATTTGCAGAAAATTTGGATTTCGCTTTTTCGCGTTGTAACTTTGTACTCGTAAGCTTGCTAAAACACGCTCCATTTTGGCGGACGACAATTCCGAAGGCATTCCGATATCATACCGAAGGAACACAGAACGCTTGGCTAAGAGAGTCAACTCCTCCGTTCGCTCTCCATTCGGTTTTCGATCGTTCTCCGTTGATCCTCCGTTGATCCTCCGTTGATCCTCCGTTCAAGCTCCGTTCGAGCTCCGTTCAAGCTCCGTTCAAGCTCCGTTCGAGCTTCGTTCGGGAATCGAAGATCGATCGAAGATTGATCGAAGAATGAACGGAGAATCATCGGAGGCAAGACGGAGATGTATCGAAACTCTAATGGGAAACCAAGGGAAAGGCGACCCGAACAAAAACTTTTTCTGACCTCATTACTTTTTGTACGCCCAATATACAACTTTGACCCAAGTAAATAGTCGTTAACATTGGCGCGTGATGCCATAGCCCCTTATAGGTAGGGTGTTCAATTATCCTTTCAAAATGCGTTTGATGTCGTTGAGTTTGTTAAGAGCCTCGAGTGGTGTAAGGTTGTTTACATCAAGATTCAGCAATGTGTCGCGAATTTGACTGAGTACGGGGTCATCGAGTTGGAAGAAACTGAGCTGCATGCCCTCTTCGCGCTGCGTGTTGCTTTCGGCACGAGGCACACTTGTTCCTGCTTGAGCACCTGCCTTTTCAAGATCGGCAAGAATGCTTTCGGCACGTTTCACAATGCTTTGTGGCATACCTGCCAAACGAGCCACATGAATACCAAACGAGTGTTCTGACCCTCCGCGTTGCAATTTTCGCAAAAATACCACACGACCATTTACCTCGCGCACCGACACATTCCAGTTCTTGATGCGGGGGAAGAGTTTTTCCATTTCGTTCAACTCATGATAGTGCGTAGCAAAGAGTGTGCGAGCGTGTGCTTTAGGATTTTCATGGATATACTCCACAATAGCCCAAGCAATAGAGATGCCGTCGTAGGTAGATGTGCCACGTCCCAACTCATCAAAGAGCACCAAAGAGCGCTCCGTAAGGTTGTTCATGATGTTTGAGGCTTCGCTCATTTCAACCATAAACGTACTTTCGCCTACCGAGATGTTGTCGCTTGCGCCTACACGGGTAAAAATTTTGTCGACCACGCCAATGTGGGCAGATTCGGCAGGAACAAACGACCCGATTTGTGCCAAAAGGGTAATCAATGCGGTTTGACGCAGCAAGGCACTCTTACCCGCCATGTTAGGACCTGTGACAATGATAATTTGCTGTTTCTTGGTGTCTAATTCTACCGAGTTTGACACATATTCCTCGCCCGGAGGCATAAGGGTTTCGATTACAGGATGTCTGCCTTCGTGTATGTCGAGCGTCAGACTATCGTCAACCACAGGACGCACGTATTGACGTTCGCGTGCTACACACGCCAAACTCTGCAAACAATCGAGTTGGCTTAATGCTGCGGCATCGGTTTGCAGCTGGGTGACATAGCGTGCCACCTCGCGCACCAACTCAGCATAGAGCTGCACTTCGAGTTCGGCAATGCGGTCTTCTGCCCCTAAAATTTTGTCTTCATACTCCTTCAGTTCCTGTGTAATATAGCGCTCGGCTTGTGCCAAAGTTTGTTTTCTAATCCACGTTTCGGGCACCTTGTCTTTATACGTGTTGCGCACTTCGATGTAGTAGCCAAACACATTGTTGAAGCCAATTTTAAGGCTGGGGATGCCCGTAGCGTCACTTTCGCGTTGCTGAATTTTTAGCAAATAGTCTTTGCTCGAAGTTGAAATGTGGCGCAAATCGTCTAACTCCTCGTTCACACCATCGGCAATGACGCCACCTTTATTCACGAGTATGGGCGGATCAAGGCAAATGGTATGCTTAATGCTGTCGCGCAAGGGAGTGAGTGCATCCAGTCGTTCTGCAATTTGTTTAATCGCAGGGCATTCAGCATGTGCGCAAGCATATTTAAGGAGAGCCGTGCTTTCGAGTGCTGCACGCAGTTGTTGCAATTCGCGTGGATTAACGCGTCCCACAGCCACACGACTCACAATGCGCTCCATATCACCAATTTTGGGCAGTTCCATTTCGCACAGTTCGCGGAAGTCGGGATGACGGAAGAAGTGTTCTACACCATCTTGTCTGTCCTCAATGGCTTTTACCTCACGCAGGGGGAAGATGAGCCAACGATGCATCATGCGTGCGCCCATAGGCGTGAGGGTGCGGTCCATTACTTTAAGCAACGAGGTGCCCCCTTCTGCCATAGGTTGTGTGAGTTCGAGGTTGCGTGTGGTGAAGCGATCGAGGCGCACGTAGTGATCTTCCTCAATGCGTCGTAGTGACGTGATATGCGAGGTTTGGGTGTGCTTGGTCATTTCCAAGTAACACATAATGGCACCTGCAGCCACTAAGCCATCTTTAAGGTGGTCAACGCCAAAGCCTTTGAGGTTTTTTACTTGAAAGTGCTTGGTAAGACGTTCGTGGGCAGTTTGTGGGGTAAATGCCCAATCGTCGAGCTCGAACACAAATCCCTTGTTGCCATAAAGTCCCTCATAACGTCCGTGCAAACCGTGTTGCACCAATACCTCTTTTGGCGCAAAACCTGCCAACAGTTTGTCTACATATTCGGCAGTACCTTCTGCCACGAGAAACTCACCCGTAGAAATGTCGAGAAAGGCAATGCCCACTGCCGAAGCACCGAAGTGTACGGCAGCTAAGAAGTTGTTTTCGCGTGCGTTGAGCACATTGTCGGTCATAGCCACACCAGGAGTAACTAACTCTGTAATGCCACGTTTAACTAACTTTTTGGCAAGTTTAGGGTCTTCGAGTTGGTCGCAAATCGCCACACGATAACCTGCACGGATAAGTCGGGGCAAATAGGTGTCGAGCGCGTGGTGCGGAAAGCCCGCCATCTCGGTTGCAGCAGCCTGTCCCTTGTTGTTGCGGCGTGTTAAGGTAATGCCTAATACCTGCGAGGCGGTTACAGCATCCGCATCGTAGGTTTCGTAAAAGTCACCGCAGCGAAACAGCAGCACGGCATCAGGATTTTTTGCCTTGAGGTCGTAAAACTGCTTCATCATAGGGGTAAGATTCTCTGCCATTTCTTTATAAGGGATTATTGGGTTAAAGGGTTATTGAGGGAATAAGGGGAGTGAGGAATATTGGTGGATAATAAGGGGTTGGAAAAATTAGGCGTGTTAGGGGTTATTGATTTAGGAGGTTAAAAAGTAACTTCTTGCCTATTTGCAACTTTAGTAACCTTTTTAACCTCCTAACCTAACGCTGGGTAGTTCTAAAAATTTTGATTTTAAATTTCTAAAATTCTGTTAGACGCTTTGCACCCTCTTGCATGTGTCTTGACATCAGTTTGTTCAGTCACATAGCTCGCTATGCACTTTCGTTCACTCCCCTCCACACACACACACATACGTTAGGGCATAAATCGACTTTTCAGAATAATTAGAACTACCCTGCCTTTGCCCAATAGTACCCCCGCTGAGAATCGAACTCAGATCACTGCTTTAGGAGAGCGGTGTTCTATCCATTGAACTACGAGGGCATGTGCCATTGAGTTTGCATGAGCAAAAGTAGCAAATTCTTCTGAAAAACTCGTGCTCATCACCCTAAAACACCACAAAAATGGCCTATTATTGCATAAAAACGGCAAAAGTGTGCAATATTTAGCACGTTATTTGTACATTTGCCGACGGAAAGCGCTGCCCTATGTATTTTATTTACTTATCACAAACAAGGCGGGCTTTACAAAATAACAGGAGGAAACACTATGCAACCCATATTATCATTCAACGATTTAACTGAACATCTTAAACAATTACACCGTACCTTTCGCTTAGCCGTGGTGTGTGGCTCTGATGCCAGTACGGCTGAGGCTGTGATGCGTGCTGTAGATCACGGATTTGCCGAAGCATGGTTCGTAGGTGACTGTGCAAAGGTAAAACAACAGCCCTGGGTGGCACAATACACAGGTGAAAAGGTGCATTTTGTTGAAGCAGACTCAGACGTTGAAGCTGCAGAACGTGCAGTCACGATGGTGCGTAATGGCGAGGCTGATGTGCTTATGAAAGGACTTTTGCACACCGACACCTTGCTACGCGCTGTGCTTAACAAAGAGTGGGGCATATTGCCACGTGGACAAGTGTTGACACACATTGCCATGGCACAAATTCCTGCTTATCACAAACTGTTGTTTTTCACGGATGCAGCAGTTATTCCCTATCCCACACAAGAACAGCGTATACAGCAAGTGGCATATCTTGCACGTATGCTCCATGCCTTTGGCATAGAACAACCCCGTGTGGCACTTCTACACTGTGCCGAAACAGTGAGCGAGAAATTTCCACATACAATGGGTTATGGCGAAATTTGTCAACGTGCAGCTTCGGGCGAATGGGGACGTTTAATTGTAGATGGTCCACTCGACCTGCGTACAGCATGCGATGCTATGGCTTTGCGCATAAAAGGCATACGTTCTGTGCTTGGTGGCGAAGCCGACGCATTGGTAATGCCCGATATTGAGGCTGCGAATCTTTTTTATAAGGCACTTCCGCTCTTTGCCTCAGCCCAAGTCGCAGGCACACTGCAAGGCACGTTGGCACCAGTGGTGTTACCCTCGCGTGGCGACTGTGCCGATGCGAAATATCACAGTTTGGCACTTGCCACAATGAGTTGCTAATAGCTTTTGCTTTTTATTTTGTAAATCAATTCTATATAGCACCACCCCTAATAAATACAGCACAATCATAGACTTTTCACCCCAAAATCATGCAACACTCTGCATCCACCACTGCAACAAGCAACGAACATAGCATACTTGTAATAAACCCTGGCTCTACATCAACCAAAGTGGCAGTGTATGTAGGCGAAAATCCACTTTGCGTAAGCACTATTCGTCATAGCGATGAGGAACTTAGCCAATTTCAATGTATTGAAGATCAACGCGATTTCAGACGTCAATTGGTGCTCGATTGGCTGAAGGATAACCATATTCCTTTTGCCTTCGATGCCATTATAGGGCGTGGCGGACTCATTAAGCCTATTGCCAGTGGGGTGTATAGGGTGAACGAAAAAATGTGTCACGAAACCTATTCTGCCATGCGTAAGCATGCTTGCAACTTAGGGTGTATCATTGCATACGAATTGGCTAATATGCAACCTGGAGGTTCTTGTCCGGCTTTTATTGCCGACCCTGTTACCGTAGACGAGTTGTTGCCCGAAGCACGCATCAGTGGTTCGCCCCTAATGCCACGCCTTTCTATTTGGCATGCGCTGAACCAGCGAGCTATTGCACATCGCTATGCCAAGGAAATAGGCAGTCGTTATGAAAATCTCAACCTTATTGTTGCCCATTTAGGGGGAGGCATCACCGTAGCAGCCCATCAAAAAGGCCGTGCCGTAGACACAAATAACGGACTCGATGGCGAAGGTCCCTTCTCGCCAGAGCGTGCGGGCACCTTGCCTGCTGCCGATCTTATTCACCTTTGTTATAGCGGACGTTATACCGAAGAGCAACTCAAAAAACGTGTAACAGGACAGGCAGGATTGATGGCTCACCTTGGCACTACCGACATTTTGCGCATTATGCAGATGATAGAACAGGGCGACGAACATGCCCGTTTGCTCATCGACGCCATGATTTATCACATAGCAAAGGCAATTGCAGCCCAAAGTGCTGTGCTTTGTGGCGAGGTAGATGCCATTTTGCTTACAGGGGGCGTGGCATATTGCGACTATATCACGCAAGGCATTATGCGTCGCGTACAATTCATTGCCCCTGTTCACATATTCCCAGGTGAAGACGAAATGCAAGCCCTCGCCCTCAACGCTCTTTCGGTGCTTAGGGGGGAATGCGAGGCAAAGGAATATATGTAAACAATAGGGCTACTTTTTTCTAGCAAAAAGTAGCCCATTTTTATCCCGAAGGAATTCCGAAGACATTCCGATATCATTCCGAAGGATCATCATTCTTTAAACTGCCCCTAAAAAGTTGAAAAAAAGACCGCTATCGCGTAGTGTGACACCCTACTTATTTTGTCTGTTCTTTTAAATAGCCAATCATGGGGTAATGGTCAGAGAAGGGAACGGTTTGGTCTACCTTCATGGCATAGGGTTTGAAGTGCTGAGAACAGAATATGTTGTCAATGCGCACGTAAATGGCGTCGCGATTAAACGAACGTCCTATGCCATTGGCTGTGGCACGATAAGTGTCGGTGAGACGACTACACACGCTGTGGTGAGCGTATGAGATGGGTGAATCGTTGAAATCACCCATGACCAAGAGTTTACGATCTGCGTTTCGGTCGATAAATGTGCAGAGTGTGTCAACCTGTCGCGCACGTTCTGCCCCACTATTGGCAATTTTACGCACTAAGCCCAGTTTGCCGTGAACCTTGTTTGCGGTTTCAGGGTTTCGCACGATGTCGTGATAGTTGTCGCGCTCTGCGTTTGATAGGTGCATGGACTCTAAATGCGCACAAACCACAATAATGGTGTCGCCTTGGCGTGGAGTGACATAAAAAGCTGCAGCCCCATTGCCCGTGGAGTGGCAAATCACCTCTTGACGCGCGATGGGCCATTTGCTCATTACGCCCACGCGATTGCCTCCTACAAAAATCCATTCAAAGTGATAGCCATAGCGCTTCATCGTGCGTTGTATGCAAGTGTGCATATCTTCGGAACTGAAGGCTGTTTCTTGCAAAGCGGCAATGTCGGGTTGTTGGGTGCAAAGGTAGCGCACAAGTTCCACGTCACGCCCATTGTCGTCCATTCTCCAACAGCCAAAACTCATGGTGTTATAGCTAATGACTTTGATAGCCTTTTTGGGTGGGGGCGAACTAAGGTTGATAGGGCAATAGTCGCGTAAACTCCCAAAGCAGCAAAGCAAACCAAAAATAGAGATGAAAACCAAGCGTGGCTTAATGAGCAGACACAATACGCCCATGCCCATAACTGCTGCTACGAAAAAAGGAAAACATAGTCCTACCACGGCAATATATTTGCCGTAGATCGATGGGTTGACGTAGACGGTGGCTGCGCACGCCCATAGCAAAAGTACTGTAAGCCAGCTTAAAAACCTGAGTGTCTGCTTCATTGTTTTAAGAACATTGGGATGGAAAATGAGGTTTTTTGCGACACAAAAACTACACAGAACGCATTCTGCCTAATTTTATTCTCACTGTATTTATCTGCGACTTAGGCGGAAAAGTTCTTGCTTTTCGTCCTTGCTTAAACTATCATAACCTGAGCGACGCACTTTGTCGAGGATCTCGTCCATGCGAGCTTCGTCCTGGCGTGAGCGCATGTTTTCTTCGTAATCGCTTTGGCGAGTGGCAGTGTGATGGGCATTGCCCACAGCGGGCTTCTTTTGCATTTTTGCCTTGGTGCGTTGCCAAAAACTGGGTTTCGCTTTTTGAGCGGGTTCCCATTCTTCCCAACCATTAAAACGAGGACCACTTTTGGCTTTTTTGCGCCACCATAACAAGAGTAACAAACCAAAGAGCATACCCCCTAAGTGAGCAAAGTGGGCAACATTGTCGTTCGAGAAATAAGCCGAAAGAACTTCGATGACTGTATAACCCACCACAAAGTATTTTGCCTTCATGGGGATGGGCGGAATAAGAAGCATGATACGCTCGTTGGGGAAGAACATGCCAAAGGCTAAAAGGATGCCATAGCAAGCACCCGAGGCTCCGATGGTGGTCCAATGATTAAGGAATTGTGCCATAGGGATGAGCGCACTTCCGGTGTTTACTAATTCGTAGTTTTGAAGTCCTTCAATATAATACTCTGCTGTTTGCCACAACTCTTGACACAGCGCAGCACCTATGCCACACACGGCATAATAAAACAAGAATCGTTTGGTGCCAAGTTGACGTTCAATGAGTGATCCAAACATCCAAAGCGAGAACATGTTGAAGAAAAGGTGTGTCAGACTGCCATGCAGAAACATGTAGGTAAAGAGCTGAAACACATTAAACTGGTCGGCAAGCACAAAGTGCAAACCAAGCCACTGCGTAATATCGATGCCACGCGCCTCGAGCACTACCTGCAAAAGGTAGCACAATACGTTGATAATTAATAAATTGCGCGTGATGGGAAGTATTTTTTGCATTTTGTTTGTATTGGGGGGAGGAAGAAGGAGGAATGAATAATTTATGATGCACCCTTTTTTTGTTTTGTGGTAATGCGTTGTAACACAAGGGATATGCGATGTGGAAATAAAGCCTCGCGCACCCTTCGTTTTTAACTATTCAACCCTATCTTTTTTTTATTCACTAATTAACTCTTAACTTTGCAACGATTCGGCGTCGTAGTGCCAAATGGTGGAGCCAAAATAGTGCTCCTCGGTGAGACATACGCCCACAGGCATGCGCGGTTCGGGTACGCCACTGCCTAAGATGCAAGGCGAAGCTTCTACAAATGCTTCGTCCCACAAACCTTGGTCAATGAAGCTTTGCAAAGTTTGCTGTCCACCCTCAACCAAGAGCGACTGCACACCCTCAGTGCGATAGAGTTCGGTAAGGGCAGTGCGAATATCGGCATAAGCTAACCACCCTCTGGGTAAATCGCCTTCGGCTACTCTGCCCAACACCACACGTAGTGGTTGTGGACCTACCCAATGTCGCACATTGAGTTGTGGATGATCTATGCGTAATGTGCCATGTCCTACTAAAATAGCTTGGTGCATGGCGCGTAGTTGATGCACACGCATTTGTGACCAAGATGACGACAAACGGGCTGCACGCTCAGTGGGCGAGAGTGTGCCATCAACACCCACTAAAGGTGCTTCGCGCCAACGATCTATAAAGCCATCGGCAGAACGCGCCCACTTTAGAGTGACGTAAGGACGGTGTAGGGTTTGGGCTGTAATGAAGCGACGGTTGAGAGCAAGACATTCTTGCTCAAGCACACCAACCTTTACTTCGATGCCTGCCTCGCGCAATATGGCGATGCCGCGACCTTGCACCTTGGCAAAAGGGTCGACACAGCCTTCCACGACA
>OQVN01000875.1_pt1 | contig 10957 bp, 6 predicted proteins | sample 1691621 | NCBI WGS metagenome assembly OQVN01 (sample SAMN03418278, study PRJEB22391) | human gut metagenome | biome: human-gut; feature: organic feature; material: feces | host: Homo sapiens | place: Tanzania | collected 2013-01 | reverse complement strand
CTTCATTTCAGTAAGAATGTGCTTCACTTCGTTCATCCAAGGCTCCTCTGACATTCTCCACGCTCCGGAAAACGATGGGAAAACACCCCACTGATGTCCCGTGGCGAAACGGGACGAGCCATCGAAACGGACATTGGCCTCAAATAGATAGCGTTCCTTGAAGTTGTAGTTAACCCTTCCGAAATATGATTGCAAAGCCCATTGCGAACGTGTGCCATCATTACTCATCGTTTCATCCTCCGCGCCGACCCTGAGGACAGGATAATCCGGATAAGGAAGACTTTGTCTCGATGCGAAGTAATACTTCTGGTCCATAGTTTCGCGTGACACACCCAAGAGCATCTTAACATCGTGTGCGGACGCAAGATTCTTATGGAATACAGCCGTGGCCTGGTAAGTCATGTAGAAATTCTGAGACTGAGACTCAGACAATTCGTTATACAATCGGCTTGTCACCGGGGATTTCGTTCCATAGGCGTCAGATGAATAACTTATGACATCATCAAACTGGTGCGTGTGGGACACGTTGAGGCGCGGAGCGATTTTTCCCTCCAGAGTCAGCCATTCAAACGGAGCCCAATTCACGGAAGCGGAGCCATTAAGACGAAGTCTGTCAACCTTTTCTCACCTCCCTGACCATCTGTCACAGGCAAAATGTTAACAGAGCCGCCTGTCATAGGAGCATAATCCCCGTTAGACCATTGGGTAAGAATCAGTGGATCTCTGGTGTTCATCATATTGAACAGGGTCGCCGCGAGCGGCACCGCGTCTCTATGCCCGTAATTCACAGCGGCGTCAAAATTGACGGACAGATTCTCAAACACATTTATCGTCATGTTGTCACGGAAATTGTAACGCTTATAGTCCTGACGCTTGATGATTCCATCCTGATCGAGATAACCAAAGGAAGCGCTGTTCCGCATTTTACCAGTGGCCGCATTGAACGCCAAAGTGTGGTTTTGCGAGAATCCCGAACCGTTCAGGATTTTATCCTGCCACTTCGTGATAGGATAACTGTCAGGGTCATATCTGTGATTTTCAAGATAGCCGGCGATGAATTCCTCCGAATAGATGGACGCATCTCCATCATTAAGCGACGCTTCCCTGCTGAGTTTCATGTAGTCCACAGCATCCACAAGACTTGGAATGTCAGTGGGTGAAGACCAACCGGCATAGCCCCTATAGGTCAAAGAGAATTTATCCTTTTGAGCCCGCTTTGTCGTGATCAGAATGACTCCGTTGGCAGCACGGGAGCCATAAATGGAAGAAGACGCTGCGTCTTTCAGAATTGACATCTTGTCAATCTGGGAAGGGTCGACATCATCGATGTCGCCTTGGACTCCGTCGATAAGAATCAGCGGAGAAGAGTTCGATCCACCGAAAGTGCCGATGCCTCTGATTCTTATACTCGAATTGGACGCTCCTGGGTTGCCGGACTGGCTGGTCACGGTGACGCCCGCCGCAAGTCCTTGCAAAGCCGAGGTGACGCTGGCGGTCGCACGCTCGGAGATACGCTCGCTTGGCACAGAAGACACGCTTCCTGTCAGATTAACCTTTTTCTGTGTGTCATAGCCGACCACGACGACTTCGTCAAGGAATTCAGAATCGACTTGAAGCACAACGTCATACACAGTTTTATCACTCACGGTGAAAGAATAGGACACATAGCCGAGACTGGAAACGGTGACAACATCTCCTTTGACGGCCTCAAGAGAGAACTTGCCGTCTCCGTCTGTAACCGCACCTTTGGAAGTGCCTTTGATCATCACTCCCGCGCCGATGACAGGATAACTGTCCGCATCGACCACTGTGCCGGTAATCCGGTTCTGCGCGGCCAGAACCGTCCCAAGGCATAAAGCCAAAATAATAATAAGCGTCCTTTTCATTCTATCTGGTCACTTTAAGATTAAACAAATAGCAGCGTGAAGCATTGGCGTTGCTGCCGTCCGGTTTGGCGTCAGGAGTAGTGTCAACGGAAATCCGTGTCTGAGGTGTCGCACCATGAATCTCAAAACGGAAATGAGACACCGGTTTGTCAACCGCCGAGTTCGTTTTGGAAGGAGGACAGATGTTGTTCGCACTGCTGACAAGATATTCCTTCTTTGAAGAGACCTCCGAGGTCAAATCCACTTCAGCCTTTCCGTCCACTGTCACTTTCCCGGAAGTGAACACGCCTTCACCTATAATTCTGACGGCGATCTTATTCTTTGACGAAGATGAGAATCTCGCCAAATCCATCTCAAGGGTCACATCTGTCGCTGATGTAAGTTTTGACAGCATCGGGGTTGTGGCCACACCGAAAGCCCCGGCACTTGACACGGACAATTGAAGAGCACCTACCTTTTCACCACAATTGAGCAGAGTCCAATCACTCATGTCCCTGTTCAGGATGTACTTTTCGTTCGCAAGAACCTTTCCATTGACCTTTTCAGGCCAGTCGAACCACGTCTTCTGGTAGCCGACCTCGTTTTTATTGGCGCCTTGGGCATTGGTCATATTCCAAGCCTGCATCGTTCCAGGTTCAGTTCCGTCCACGTTGTCAGGAGTCGCTTCCACAGCACAGCCGTTAGCCGGTTTCATGTAGTCGCCAGAGTAGGCGAACAAATCGAACGATTCATTGAACACGACATTCTCAGCATCTTTTTCCCTGAAATAATAGCGTGGGATTCCATCCTCCTCACTCAAATCTATCCTTACTTCCATTTCCGAAGGCGAAGAGGTGTTTGTCCAGAATTTTTTTCCTCCATCCTCGATTGTCGACATCCGCCCGACAGACTTTGACACAGTGTACGTCAATGGTCTAGTTCCATCTTGGGAAGCGTTCAGTCCGACCGCAGGGTAGGCGATGAACTCTCTGTTGGTGCATGTTCCCACACCGGCGACACCAGAGTAAGGGGTGGCACCGTACTGAACTCCATTGATCGTGATTGTAAACTCTTGTTCTCCGGCAGGAATCGCCACAGTACCTGAATAGAAGTTTTCATTGTCAGGAAGAGAGGAAAGAATAACGGCGCCATTCAGGTCCACGCTCACAAGAGTCATCTCACCGGCCACAACCATGCTGACAAGCTCGCCTTCATTACCGTCCATATCATAAGGCATGGCGGCAAGCATCACCTTCTTTCCTCTCTTCCTGAAATCAACATACTTTGAATCAAAAACATAGGAATACCTCTCAGTGGACAGGTCCGGAGACAGAACAGCCGAGAAAGCCATCCTTCCATCGTCCGTCCTCCCATCAAAGGAGGCGTTCAAGGACATGGAGACCTTACCTGTATGAAAGGAGACGAAATTCGGAGCGGTGATAACGTTTCCATCTTTATCCACACCCATTGCACCCACATAATAATCGCTGTCGACATCCAACTTCCGGAATTGGACCGCCTCCATCGGGAAAGAGGAGCCATTGGCCTTGATGAAGTTATATTTCGCGACTGCGTCCATCGTCAGGTACGGCTGCGTTCCTTCAAACTTCATCGGTGTGGAAATCATGCAGGAAACGACCTTTTCCTGATGTGAGGAAACCGTCACTTTCGCAGACGAAGACAAAATGTCATCGACACTGATCTTTATGGCCCCGGAGACCAATGTGTCATTAGCCTGCTCCTCCCTGCAAGCACATAACGCTAAAAGAGCGAAAAACGCAAAAAGAATGTTTTTTTTACACATACATAATTAGATTTATTTCAACGAGAGACTAATTGATTCCATTATCCTGTCTGACGATGTTCCGACATGAATGGTATATTCCCCTTTCTCAAGAATCCAAGAGTCATCATACTGCATGAAATCCTCCGGTTTAAGTTTAATCACGACTTTTTTCTTCTCGCCGCTTTCAAGGAACACTTTCTCGAAGGCCTTCAATTCTTTCAGCGGTCTGTCTTTTCCAGGCATGGAGACATAGACTTGCACCACCTCCGAGCCGGAAAAAGGTCCGACATTCCGTACAATGCATTCGACTCTCTTTTCACTCGCCTTTATGTCTGAGATCTCGAACGATGTGTAACTCAATCCGTGACCGAAGGCAAAGAGCGGCTTGATACTCTGCTTCTCATACCATCTGTAGCCGACAAAAATGTCTTCCGAATATTCCTCGTCCCAAACCGTTTTCTTGTCCGGCTCCTCAGAACGAGGAATGCCAGGATATTGGGCTTCAGTTCTGACGGGTCCGTCTTCCAACGCGACCGGGATTGTGTAAGGAAGTTTTCCCCCAGGACAAACCTTGCCTGTGAGGACATCTGCAATGCAATTACCCGATTCACTGCCAAGGTACCAGCTTTGGATTATTCCTTTCACATCCATTGCCCAAGGCATCGCCACAGCATTTCCGCTGATGTTAACCACAACTATATTCTTATTCACTTCAGCCAAAGCGGCAATCAGTTCGCTCTGCCTGTATGGCAATTCATAAGAGACACGGTCATCACTTTCAGCATCCTGCTTGCGATTCTTGTTCAACCCTCCGAAGAAAAGCACCACATCGCTCGACTCAGCCGCGGCGACAGCCTCTCCGAAATCAAGATCCTCTGTGCTCGAATAACCTTGGACATATGTGATCTCAGCGTTCTCCATGGCGGTCCGCAGACCATCAAGAGGTGTCACTTCATATTTTGCCTTCAGAGCGGAGCTGCCACCCTTTGTGGTCATGATCCGCGTCGCGTTCTCGCCAACCACGAGAATCTTGTCGGCCCTCAAAGGAAGAATATTGTCCTCATTCTTCAAAAGGACAATACTCTCGCCACCGATTTTCCTTGCTGCAGCAGAATGCTCTGGACACGAAAAACGACCTTGGGGCTGATTTGGAGCCAGATTTGTCCGCATCTGAAGACGCAGGACTCTTCTCACCTTTTCATCTAGGACTTCAACGGATTCTTTCCCTGATTTAAGCCTTGCAAGGTAAGGCAGAGACAGATAAAAGGAATCATACGCATTGTCGACAGCTGTGCCTAGACCGTCTGTCGTCGTGCCGAACTCCAGATCCAATCCATTATTGACGGCCTGAGTTTCATCATGAGTTCCACCCCAATCGCTTATCAGGACACCATCGAACTTCCAATCCTCTTTCAGAATTTTGGTAAGATATTCATTATGACAGCAATGCTGATCCTTGTAAAGGTTGTAAGAGCCCATCACCGCCCATACACCTCCCTCGACCACCGCCGCCTTGAAGGCCGGAAGATAGATTTCATTCAGTGCCCTCTCACTTACGATGACATTCGTGGTGTGTCTGTGAAGTTCCTGATTGTTAAGCGCGTAATGCTTGACACAGGCAGCAACGCCCTGCTCCTGGACACCTTTGATGTAAGGTACGACCATTTTGGACGCCAGACAAGGGTCCTCACCCATATATTCAAAATTTCTCCCGCAAAGCGGTGTCCTGTAGATGTTGCACCCTGGTCCCAACAGAACATTTTTCTTTCTATACCGGGCTTCTTCTCCGATTGAAACGCCATACAGATGCGACAGCCGCGGATTCCATGTCGCGGCCAGAGCGGTGAGCGCCGGATACGCCGTGCAGGAATCGTTGGTCCATCCAGCTTGTTTCCAACTATCCCACAGCACTTCCGCCCTGATTCCGTGAGGGCCGTCGCTACACCACAATTCCGGTATACCGAGCCTTGGCACTCCTCTGGAGGAAAACCTGGACTGGGCGTGAAGCACGCCGACCTTCTCCTCAAGTGTCATCCTTTGCAAGGCATCTTCCACCCTTCGCTCTTCCGAAAGCCTTCCGTCAAGGTACGGGCTTGGAACATGCAACGAGCATGACGAAACGACAAGAGCCGGAATCAAAAACAGTTTACTGAAATTCATATCGTGATCAATCAATGTTAATAGCACCTTTTCTCTCACAAACACGAGCAGAGACCTCCACTGAATGTTTGTGGGCATACTTGATGGTCTTCCCTTTCAGGAGATCAGTCACGAATGTCGCCGTGAATGAATCACCTGCGCCGACAGTGTCAATGACCTTGACTTTTGGCGTGGCCACATCGGACACCAATCCGGTTCTGTCATAGATCCGGCTGCAGGAAGCGCCGAAAGTCAAGACAACCAACGAGATTGAATATGTCTCGAACAGTTCCTGAACCAGAGAATCCGCGCTGACTCCGTACAAACCAGCAAGAAGTTCAAATTCCTCATCATTCAATTTGAATATGTCAGCCCTCCTCAAAGACTCGTCTATCAGTTCCTTTGAATAATAGTTCTGCCGGATGTTAATGTCAAACACCTTCACGCAAGATGGTTGTGAAGCGTCAAGCAACCTGAGGATTGAAGCCCTGGAAATTTCAGACCTTTGGGCCAGCAGCCCCCAACAAACGCAGTCAGCCTTGGAGACGAGATCCAACATTCCGTCTGTCACCGTGATACTATCCCATGCGGAATCTCGTTCTATGTCATATTCAGGTTGGCCGTCATCGTCAACCATCACGTTCACCTTTCCGGTTCTCCGTCCTTCAAGTGTCTGGACTTGATCCGCATCAAGTCCATTGTCAGTCATAATCTTTATCGCCCTATCGCCCGGCTCATCTTTCCCCACAGCCGAGATTATGTGGGCATCCGCACCATTTTTGTGCGCGAAATAAGCGAAATTGACAGGAGCTCCGCCAAACCGTGGTCCCCCCGGAAGAATATCCCAGACCAATTCCCCTATTCCGACCACTGACGGTCTGGCCTCAAGGTCTATGATAACTTTCATCGTGGATTCCCGATTGGAATCGATAAATTTGTACGCATTGTCATAATTCTGGAATGAGAATCTGTTTGTCACCAAAGGAGCCAAGTCAATGGTGCTGTCGGAGACACATTCCACCGCCTTCTCATAGTCTTCTTGCCTGTACATCATTGTGCCTGTCAACCTGAGTTCGTGTTCGCCCAGATAGTACATGCTCAAGGCGGGATCCTTCGCGAACACTGCCACAACAACAATGTCACTTCCTTTCTCGATGCACTCCATCAGAGACCTGACTGAAGACTCCACTCCGGCAACCTCAAAGCCAACCTGAAAACCCTCCTCACTAAATGTTTCCTGACAAGCATCCTTCAGAGTCATGCGTGCCACATTCGCCGTATGGATCAAACCGCATTCCCTGGCTATCTCCAGCCTCCTGTCACTGATGTCGGTGATCAATACTTTCCTTGCTCCTCTTGCCATGGCGAACTGAGCGACGAGATTGCCGATGGTACCTGCTCCCGAGACAACCACATTCTTGCCCCGGACATCAGTCCTCGATGTGGCATGGGCACCTACCGCCGCCGGCTCAATCATGGCACCATAATCCAAAGACATTCCTTCAGGTAGCCTGACAACCCTATCCTCATCCACCACAAACAGATCCTGGGCTGCGCCATCTGCTTGAAATGCCTGAACACGAAGATTCTCACAAACATTGTACTGACCTCTTCTGCAAGGGGCGCACTTACCGCAGACAAGTTGAGGACGGCATGTCACAGCATCTCCGGCTTTGGCGACAGACACGTCCTTTCCTACGGCAACGACAATGGCTGAATACTCATGACCTTGTACCACAGGATAAAGCGTAGCAGGATGTTGACCATGATAAGAGTGAATCTCCGAGCCACAGATGCCTATTCTTTTTATGTTCAGAAGCAACTGATGTTCACCAAGTTGTTTCTCATCAATGTCCGGAACTATCTGAAAATCCAGCACGCCCGGAGAGGTTAACACAATTCTTCTCATTTATCTTTTGTTTTTTCCAAGCATACAAACCACTGTACTTACCAGGCCTCCGATCGGAGCCCACCATGGCCAGGCTATCACCACCTTATGACCAAACAAGGCCGTCGTCAGAGGATTCATTATGTAAGGCTGCATCAACAGAACCACCAGCAAACCAACAATCAAAGCTGCGATCACACTCTTTTCATTGCCTCTCTTCGTGTACAGAGCCGTGATGAACACACCAAGCATTCCGGCATATGAGAAACACATCACACCCGTCGCGAAATCCACCAGATTCAGCCCGGAAGCCTGCTGCATGACCGCTGTCAGGATCGCGAAAGCGGTCAATGCGGCACCCATCAAGGCCGACATCTTCTTCGAAGAAGATATCTGTTCCGCATTTCCTTTGACCTCCTCCCCTTTTTGTTTCCTGATCGGCAGGTAAAGGTCCGTCACGAAGCTGGACGCCATGGCATTTATTGCAGAGTTGAAACTGGACAGGGCAGCCGCAAGAAGGCCGATGATCATCAATCCTCTCACACCGGTAGGGACGCAATTCTTAATGTACTGAGGAAAAACGTCTCTTGCATCCGTGAAGAAACCTGAAGCTGCTCCCAGAGACGGATCCTCGTGATACTTCAGAAACAAAAGGAGACCGATGGACAAAAACACGAACACTATCGGGATCGCCATCAATTGCGACACAACCAGTGAAGAGCCGGCCTTTTTAAGGCTTTTACATGTCAGTTGTCTCTGCACAAACTCGTGGTCTGTGCTGAATTGGGCGAACTTGAAAATAGCGTATGCGAACAAAGCGCCTAACAGATTATATGGTCTAGTAAAATCAAAGGACGGATCAACAAGCATCAGTTTGTTCCCTTTCGCCCAACCGCTGAGCGTTCCGTCAGCATACATGGCGTAACTGTCCTGCTGAGGCATCTTTACCATGCCGTTTCTCAGATTGTCCACAATCTGGGAAAACCCCATGTCCAATGAATCGTAAAGGATGATCAAGGCCAAGACACCAGTCCCGATCACAAGCAGGATCTGAAGCGCATCGATGTAGATGAGCCCTTTGATTCCACCGCACATCGTATAGATTGTGCTGATGACACCGAGAATGACAATCGACCAGACAATAAATTGGAAATCTATTCCGCCGAAGCAAATGACGGAAATCGCGATCGCAGCTATGAATAGCCTCGAGCCGGAAGTAAACAACTGTCCGAGAAGGAACATCACGCTTGTGGAACGTTTGGCTGTCTCTCCGAACCGCTCTCCTATAAAACCATAGATCGTGATGGTCTTGGCGTTATACAATTCGGGCAACACAAGCCAGGCCACGAATATTCCCCCGACAACAGCGCCGACACAACTCATTATGAAAGTTATGTTTGTGTTGAAGCCAAGCTCCGGAGACCCCACGAAAGTTCCGGCGCTGATCGAAGTACCGGTCGCGGCCAAGGCCACCAGCCAACCCGGCATGGAACGACCAGCCGTAAAATAATCCTCTATGTTCTTGTTCTTCTTCGAGAACACCGCACCTATCGTCATGAGAGACAATAGAAAAACGGCAATCAATATCCAATCAACAACGCTCATGTCAACAGTCCTCGCTTCTTTCTGCAGTTGTGTCAATCAACGTGTAAACCTGCGTGTAAGGTTTGTTCGGGTTACCGGTGCCTTTTTTCATCAGCTCCTTCAGTTCATCGAAATAGGACGGCCAGATCCGGCACGGATCAATGTCGTTATGAAGGCAGACAGAACATGCCATACCTATCACTTCACCCATCATAGCGCATGTCCTCATCACTCTGGTGGTTCCCAAAGCCAGATGCGACACGGAGATGTCCCTGCCAGCCATAAACATGTTGCGTACATCCTTGCTGTAGAAGCATCTGAAAGGGATAGGATAAAAGTCAAGCGGCGTCAGACAACCACGGCTCAGCCATGGGTCTTTGAACACAGCCGCGTTCCCTGGATCCGGCTCATGATTGTCGATGTACCATGATGTGCAGACACAACCATCCTCGTAGATTGTGAAATCCCTCAAGTCCTGCTCCCTCAGGACAAACTCACCCAAGATCCGACGGCTTTCCCTTTTGCCGGCATAGTAAGAAAGCCATTTCATAGCGGATTTGGCATACTCGTCTCTGAATGAAGAATGGTTCTTGATGTACGACCAGTTGGAATACGCCACATACATTCCATAATCCCTGATTTTTTCGGCTTCAGCGATCTGGTCATCCATCATGCCGACTTCCCAATACCATTGTCCCCGACGAACCTTTTGGACGGTGTTCTCATCTATTGGCAGTCCCCAATCGATATCCGGAAAACATGTCGGCTCATCCTCTTCTTCGGAATACCATTGAACCGAAGCGCCCAATGTAATGCCATCAGATTCCAACGGTGCCGACGGTTCCCCGTATTCATCAAATGATTCTCTACCCATAACACAGTTTGCTCCGGCAAGGACCCCCAGTGCGGCATCTCCCGTACAATCAGCAAAGTAATGGCCGGAAATCCTTATGGTTCGGTAATTGTCCGTGTTTGTGGCCGTCACGCTGCAGATTGTACCCGAATCAGATTTATCCACCCCGGTCACCTTGAACCCCAAGAAGAGGGTAATGTTCTTTTCTTTTAATATTATGTCAAGTTTCTTCCCGTCCTCGTAAACTTCAGCAGGTCTTGCGTTGCCTTTCCTCGAGGGCGCAAACTCATTCAGGAGGTATCCCAATGATGGATACGGGCCTATGTTGATCCTGCCACCAAGCCCGACCCTAACTTCGGACGAGTTGTTTCCCCCGAGGACTTTGCGATCCTGGACCAACGCCACCTTGTGCCCAAGCCTGGCCGCAGACAAGGCGGCATCATATATATGTCCGTACGAAGAATTGGACTGCGTTTTGGACGGATAAACCAACTCCTGGTGTCTTCAGTCTGTCGATAGACTCAAAACCGGTCGGAGGAACATTCGGCACGGGCTCGGTTGAATGGCATTGGCAGGAGGGAGGCACGGTACATCTGGCACGTGGCAATCACCGGATCTCCGTCCACGATTTGACTGGGTTCGACGGACGCTTTGACTCCATCCTTCTGACATTGAATCATGGGGCTCCGGTCGAAGATATCTCAACATTGAGGAACAAGTATCTTGGCATTCCTTCTTTGCCGGAAGATAAAGGCTCTTTTGATTTTGTGGTGGTCGGTGGCGGTGTTGCCGGTATGGGAAATAATATTACCATAAGCGGAGGAACGGTCACAGCAACCTCC
>OQVN01000869.1_pt1 | contig 10996 bp, 12 predicted proteins | sample 1691621 | NCBI WGS metagenome assembly OQVN01 (sample SAMN03418278, study PRJEB22391) | human gut metagenome | biome: human-gut; feature: organic feature; material: feces | host: Homo sapiens | place: Tanzania | collected 2013-01 | reverse complement strand
AAATTATAATTAATTAATTATAAAAAAATATAATTGATCAATTATTAAAAATAAAAAATATAAATAAAAAGAGGTAAAAATGGAAATAGAAAAATTAGAAAAAAACAATATAAATTTAAATAATGAATTAGTAAATGAACATATACAAAAAAATTTCTTAGAAACTAATTTAGGAAAAGCAATAAACACTGCAGTTGATATTGGAATTAGAGCTATTTTCCCGGATTTTTTTGAAGATCAAATTATAGATATAAAAGACAACTTATTAAATTATGGTTTAAAAGATGGAATTAGACAAACTATTGATGATGCAATTGATATAGGCAGAAGTGCAATAGGGATTGTTACTGGAAATTTTGAAAGTATAAATCAAATGCAAAATGCAGTAAAAAATGGCGGAATAATAGATGGGATTTCTTCCTTATTAGATACTGTTATAGACAAAGTAAAGAAAGCTGGATTGATAAATAATACAATAGCAAAGACAATAAAGCAAGGAAAAAATATTATTTTAAATAATGTTGAAAATAATATTACAAGTACTTTTAATAAACAATATGAATCAATAGATTATGCAAATAAATATATTTCTAATTGGAAAGAAAATTTTGAGAAAAAAGATTTTTCTGGAATGGAAAAAGAATATAAAAAAATAGAAAAACAATTAAATAATATAGCGCCTATAGAAAAAACAATAAATGAAGCAAAAACGATTATGACGTTACATAATTTAATAAAAAATAATGGTCAAAATTTTAATTTAAGTAAAGAACAATTAGAATTAGCAGAAAAATTAAAATAAAAGATTTTATATTAAAGCAGTACATAAATATGTTAAAAATATATTGCTTATATTAATTAATAAAACATAGAAATCCCTAGAAAATTTAATGATTTTTAGGGGATTTTACTTGCAAAATTGATGGTGTTTTAGTATAATACAAATGTAGAAAAACAAAGAAAAGAGGGAAAATAATGGAAGAAACACCACAAGAAAGAAATGACGGAAAAATAATAGAAAGAGACATTGAAAAAGAAATGAGAACAGCATATATAGATTATGCTATGAGTGTTATTGTATCACGTGCACTTCCAGATGCAAGAGATGGTTTAAAACCTGTACATAGAAGAATTCTTTATGCTATGCATGAAGATGGAATTACAGCTGACAAACCATACAGAAAATGTGCTAATACAGTAGGTTCTGTTTTAGGTAGATATCATCCACATGGTGATAGTTCAGTTTATGATGCTATGGTAAGAATGGCACAAGATTTTTCAATGAGATATATGCTAATTGATGGACATGGAAATTTTGGTTCTGTAGATGGTGATGGAGCAGCTGCTATGAGGTATACAGAAGCAAGAATGTCTAAAATTTCTGCATATATGTTAACAGATATTGAAAAAAATACTGTAAACTTTATGCCAAACTATGATGATAGATTACAAGAACCTACAGTATTACCAGCAAGAATACCAGCACTTTTAATAAATGGTTCATCAGGAATTGCGGTTGGTATGGCAACTAATATTCCACCACATAACTTAACAGAAGTAATTAATGGAATTATAAAAATAATTGATGAGGATGAAGTAACTGACGAGGATTTAATGTCAGTAATTAAAGGCCCAGATTTTCCGACAGAAGGAATTATATTAGGTATTGAAGGAATTAAACAAGCATATAAAACAGGTAGAGGAAAAATTACATTAAGAGCAGAAACAGATATTGAAGAAATGAGCGGAAATAGACAAAGAATTATCGTTTTTTCATTACCATATCAAGTAAATAAGGCAAATTTAATAAAAACAATATCTGATCTTTCTAAAGAAAAGAAGATAGAAGGAATATCTGAATGTAGAGATGAATCTGATAGAATTGATAGAGTTAGAGTAGTTATTGAATTAAAAAGAGATGCAAATGCACAAGTTGTACTAAATCAATTATTTAAACATACACAAATGCAAACAACATTTGGAATTATAATGCTTGCGTTAGTAAATGGAGAACCTAAAATATTAACATTAAGACAATGCTTAGATTGTTTTATTGATCATAGAAAAGATGTTATTTTAAGAAGAACACAGTTCGACTTAGATAAGGCGTTAGCAAGAGCTCATATATTAGAGGGATTAAGGATTGCAATTGATTATATTGATGAAGTAATCCAAATTATACGTTCTTCTTACGATGATGCAAAAGAAAGATTAATGAAAAGATTTGGTCTTACGGATATACAAGCTCAAGCAATTTTAGACATGAGATTAAAAACTTTATCAGGTTTGCAACGTGAAAAAATTGAAGAAGAATATAAACAATTAATGGAATTAATTGAACATTTAAGAGCTGTTTTGGCTAGTGAAAAATTAGTTTTTGATATTATTAAAGAAGAATTAATTGAAATAAGAGATAAATTTGGAGATGAAAGAAAAACAAAGATAGTAGCAGCAGAGGGAGAAATAGACTTAGAAGACTTAATTAAAGAAGAACAATGTGTAGTTGCTTTAACACATTTTGGGTATATTAAGAGAATGCCAATTGATACATATAAGAGTCAAAGAAGAGGTGGAAAGGGAATTACAGGAATTGCTACACGTGAAGATGATTTTGTAAAACAAATATTTACAGCATCTACACATGACATGATATTGTTCTTTACTAATAAAGGTAAGTTATATAAATTAAGAGGATATGAAGTACCAGAGGCAGGAAGAACTGCAAAAGGAACAGCAATAGTTAATTTATTAAGTTTAGATCCTGGTGAAAAAGTATCTGCAGTTATACCTATTCAAAATTTTGCCGATGGAAAATATTTGCTTATGGCTACTAAAAATGGATTAATTAAGAAAACAGCATTAAAAGAATATGATACAACAAGAAAAACTGGATTGCAGGGAATTACATTAAAAGATGAAGATGAACTAATTGGAGTAAGATTAACTGATGGAGAAGATAATGTTGTTTTAGTTACTAAAAATGGATTATGTATTACATTTGATGAAAAAGATGTAAGACCAATTGGAAGAGTATCACAAGGTGTTATAGGAATAAGACTAGACGATGATGATGAAGTAATTGGAATGGAATCTGTTATAGTTGGAGGAAAAGCAACTTTACTTGCTATTACAGAGAATGGCTTTGGAAAAAGAACTGAACTTGATGAATATAGAGTTCAAAAAAGAGGTGGAAGAGGAGTAATTACTTATAAAATAACTCCAAAGACAGGAAAAATGGTAGGAGTAAGAATTGCAACAGAAGAAGATGATGTAATGCTTATAACAGATAAGGGAACTATTATTAGAATTAATGTAAAAGACGTAAGCATTTTGGGAAGATCAACACAGGGAGTAACATTGATGAGAACAAATGATGGAGGAAAAGTAGTAAGTATTGAAACTTTAACTCCGGATATTGAAAATGAATAAATTATATATTCTGAATTAATTAACTGTTAGTAAGTAAAAAGGGAGGAGTAATTTACTCTTCCCTAAAATCATATGTCAATATAGGTAAATGCAATATAAAATAGTCTCTTTTCATATATTATTTAACATTTTTATTCCTAATGAAATTACCCTCAAACTCATATTCAAGTATATCCATATGTAACTTATCATAATATTTTCCGTTTAAAAAAATTTCTTCTCTACTTTTCCCAGCATTTTTAAATCCACATTTTAAATAACATTTATGTGCTCTTTCATTTACAGCAAGAAGATCTAATCTTATGCTATGTAAGTTTAAATATTTAAATCCATATTCTAGCAAAAGTTTTATCGATTCTGTTCCATATCCATTACTTCTATAGTCTTCATCACCTATAAATATTCCAAGTACAGCACTTCTTTCAATCCAATTAAAGTGTTCCAATCCAATTGTTCCAACTAATTTATCATTATTCAAATCAATAATATCAAAGTCACTATTTTCATTATTCTTTGCTGAATTTTCAAGCCAATCTTTTTCTCCAATTAATGTTGTAATTTGTCCACTTCTCCCTGTATAATCTGTTACCTGAAAATCGTTCATCCATTCTGTAAATTTTTCAATTTCTTCATTTGATACTCCTTTGGGAGATAAATATATTCTGTCTCCCACTAATTTTTTAAAATAATTCATATATATCACTACTCCTTTAACATTTTATTAAAATATTTATCAGTAAATTCTTTTAATTTATCTTTATTTTCTTCTAACAATTCAATTAGTTTTTTTGCTTCATTATATGCCATATCATAATCTGATTTATTTACTTCAAATCTATCAAGTGCTTCTTTTAATTCATCTTCATCAAGTAATATTATATCTCCTGTTGGTGTTACAACAACATCCAAGTATAAATCATCTTCATAAGGCATTCCATTGTCTTTTCCTATTTTTCTAGCTATATCAAAATACCATTCTATAATTTCGTTATTTTCATTGTACATAGCAGTTAATCTGTGTTTTTTACTATAATCATAAAACTCTAACCATTTATAGTTATTATTTGCCATACATAAGTTAATGTTTTCTACCATATATGGCTTATTCATTTTATTAAATTTAATTAATGCAATATCTCCAACAAAATCTGCATTATTAAAGCTTTTTATTTTAAAATTTCCATCCTTAACAATTTCTATATTTTTAGGATTAGTAACAAATCTTTTCTTTAAACTAATCCAATATCTTTGCACTAGCTCATTTCCAAAATATATTTCATTTTCAAGTATTCCTCCATTTTTTTGAATTGACTTAGCAGATCCAATATTAGCTTTATCACAATCCATTAATACATTATCTATTCCTAACTCTTTACACTTTTCTAATGCCAGTCTAATTTGTTCTGTTGCATAACCTTTTCTTCTTTCAGATGGTCTTACACTATCTCCGATATGTCCTCCATAATTTAGTAGTTTTTCATTTAAAAAATGTCGTATTTGTAAATTCCCAACTATTTTCCTATCTGATTTCCTTATGGTTAAATATAATGTTGCAGGAATTCTATCTTTGTCTATTGTATCAACAGATAAATCATTTTGAACTTTTTCTAACCACCTGTCAAAATTTCTAATTCTGTCAAGTCCTCCATCTCCAGCAATCTCATTTTCTCCATTATCTAAAAATTCTTGTAAATATTCCTCAACTTCTTTTTTATATTCTTTCGTTGGAAATATTAATTCCAATTCATATTTATTCGATTTTATCACTCCATTCTATAAATTCTTCTTTTAATAACCCTGTAATACATTCATCAACATATTTATTTGTTGCTAAACATAGAAATTTCTTTCTTCTTATTCCTTCATCCTTATATCCTAATTTAAGTTGCATTCTTTTTGACTTTTCATTTCCACAAAAATATCCATTTTCAATTCTTCTTAATCCTAAAACATCAAAACAATACTTGTTTCTTGCACTAAATGCCTCTGTTCCGTATCCGTTTTTTTGATATTTTTCATTAAGCCATATTCCACCACCGACAGGTACCATCTTTTTTGTTAATATTTCTAATTTCTGTACCACCAATAACTTTATTAATAGCTTCTAATACTATTGCTAATGAAATTTTAACATTTTCATCTTGAGCTTTCGCATGTTCTATAAATTGTTTAGCATCATTTTCTGTGTATGGATATGGAACACTAGCCATCCATTTTGCAACTTCCATATTATTTAATCCATCTACTATATCTTCTACATCTCCATCTTCCCATTTTCTTAAAATAATTCTTTTACTTTCAATTTTCATAACTATAACATCTCCTATAAAAAATAAGCCTCACAAAAGAATCTACTTTAAGACTCCTTTGCAAGACTTTTATACAATCTCACTTTCGTGTAAACAATTAATCTATTTTAATTGTCCTTTATCGCTCAGATTTATTAATCCTAGATAAACTCCTAAATTATGTTTTTTATTGTAACATACTATTCTATTTTTGTCAAACTTACATAAATTTGAATTTGTTTCTTATAAAAGAAATTTGAATTTATTTATTATTAACATTTTGAAATAAATTCCTTAAACAATTTATTTGGAAATTCATCTCCTAACATTAATTCTGGATGCCATTTTATTCCCATTACAAATTTTTTATTATCCAATTCAAAACTTTCTACTAGATTATCATAAGAAATAGATGATATTCTAGCATGCTTTTCGACATTTTTTTTAGGTGCTATCATACTATGAATACTATTTACATTGTATTCTTCTTTTCTTATTAAATCAAATAATTTTGTCCCCTTAATTATAGATATTTTATGTTTATATTCTTTATCATATATATCATGACTTTTAGTTTTATCTTCAATTACATCTGTACCTATTGCTCTTAAAATATTATTAAAACCGGCACAAATTCCAATAAGAGGTTTATCTAATTCTATAATTCTTTTTGCCATTTCTATTTCATAATTTGCACTATATAGACCACCTTGTAATATAAAGCCATCACATAAATTTATTTGTCTATATAATTCATTTTTTTCTTCATCACTTAAAACTGTATTATCTTTAATATCATTACCATTAAATTTTAAAGTAGTTTCTGTTGGCAACAACATTATCGCTGTTCCACCATTTTTTACAATTAAATATCTTATTTCATCAACTTCGTCTATTCTATGCCAAATATCTTCTCCATATTGTGGTTGAACTTTACCTATTATACCTATAATTGGTCTTTTCATCTCATCACCTCATATTTCATTTTCATTCAATATTTAGAGCTAACCATAATACTTTTTTATTAGAATTTAGTAGTTTATATTATTTTACAGCTGTTATGCCATAATATCTTCTTATTAGTAAAATTCCTTTTTCATTTGTATTTTCTTGTATATATTTATCTAATAAATTCATATTAATTTTATCTTTATCATCAAAATTATTTTCTTCTGTTTCTGAAAAATCGCTTAATATTGGTGTTTTTAATAGTAATGCTAATAAATCCTCTTTTGTTTTATAATATTCTCTAATATGAATTGGAACTAATTCTACATTTTTAAATCCTGCATCTAAAATATTTTCATAATCAATTAAGCTTATTGGTTTATCATCTTTAAAAGCTTGACCTTTACCATATAACTTTTTTAATTGCCAACAATCTAATTTATCAACTCCTCTTAAAAGAAGTTTACCTCCATTTTTTAATGTTTTGTATATACCATTTGCATCTATACAAGTGTGTCTTGCAACAACCATATCAAAATAATCATTAGGTGTAGTCATATTTAAATTGTCCATTTGTTTAAATAAAATATCTTTTCTTTCTGTTTTTGCTAAATTCTTATTAGCAGTATTTATCATTTCTTGTGAAAAATCCGTTGCAATTATTTCTTTAGTAATTGGAAAATTTTTTATTACTTTTTCCCCTCCGCCTGTTCCTAAATCAAGAATTTTACAATCTGGTGATGTATAATCATTTAGTATCTTATATAAATCCCAATTTGTTAAATTTTCTTCTATGTATTTAATCATACTAAAATCCCAATCTTTTATACTATCATAAAATTCTAACTCATTTTTCACAATACATTCCTCCTATATAATATATTTCTATTTGAAATATCACTCTATCCTGAATAAAAAAATTCAACAAATTGTCTCTTTTTTTAGATTTCTTATCTTCTATATATTTATAATTTAAAGCATTTTCTTTACCCATTTGTGCAAGCCAAAGTTTAAATAATTCTGCATTTTCACTTGGAATTTACTCAATTAATCTCAAAATCTCTTTTATATCAAGTGCATTTTTTTCACGCATCTTTCCATCATTTGCCAGCATTTTCAATTGTACGATATTTTCGTACAGTTGGCTACCTTCTTCAGTTAACTTTCTTTTCAAATATGACCAGTATCTTTTTGAAATTTTACTATCAGTTAAGGCACTAATCACATCAACTACACTAAAATAATATTCTTCTTTTTTACTATCTCAAACACTTCTTATTTCTTTACCTTCAAATAAGTTTGGAGTTGTATTTAATTTATTGTTATCCATGTATTTAAATACCTCCTTGTAGAATTTTTTTACTATTAGCAATATATTATCATAAAACCTAAAATTTTACAATTTTACTTCCAATTTTTTCTTGATTTTTAGGGCAATTCGTGATATAGTCATTAGACATGACACTGAAAAATTGAATATTGATATTCCCCTTATACCTGGAATTATAAATTAATTCATTGATAAAATTATGATACACGATTTTCATAAAGTTGATGACAAATATTAACGTAAAATTGACATTTATTATAATAGTATTGGTATAATTGTTTTTCCAACTACACCAGAAGAAATGTAAGAATTATATCAAAGATATAAAAAGCAAAAGAAATCTATAAAAGTTTTATAAATAAAGCAAAATGGCGACTTCAATAAATGTATTTATTGGATGCCGCCATTTTGGGTACACTTCATCATATGCCTCTTTTAAATCTTAAATCATCACCAAAAAAACAATATATATCATAATAACCAGCTATTCTTGAACCAATACGCTCTTCATAATTATTAAAAATATCATTAATATTTAAATTTGTCGATATAATTGTTTTAGTTGGTTTATGATTTAAGTTTAAAATTCTTGTATTTAATATAGTAAATAGTTCACTTAATTTCATACTATTTAAACTTTCTGTTCCTAAATCATCAATGATTAATAAATCAGAGTCTAGAATAGATTTATAGATATTATCTAATGAGTCTTTTTGTTTACTCATTTTATAATTTATAACATTTTCAAGAAGTATAGGAGCTGTTTGATATAATACAGTTTTCCCATTTTTTAATAATTCATTAGCAATACAATTTGACATAAAAGTTTTACCGTAAACCAGTATTTCCTGTAAATAATAGATTTTTTTGATTTATATTATCAAAATTGTTTACAAAATCAATGCATTTATTTTTTATATTTATTATATTTTTTCTTGGAGAAATGTTAAATTTATATTTAGATAAATCAACTTCATCAGAAAAAATATTTTCATTAAAAGTATTAAAGTTTTCTTTATCTAGATTAGACATGTTTGATTTATTAAAAGAATAATTTAATAGTTTTTGTTTTAAACAATTACACATTTCTGTTTTGTAATTATTATTCATTATATAGCCGGTATCATTACAGATTTTACATTCATAAAAAGGTTGTAAATAATCTGTTGGTAAATTAAGTTCTTTTAAAATTTCCATTTTTTCTTTTTTTAATTGAGAAGCTTTTATTTCTAGTTCATTAATAGAAGCTTCATTATTTTTTAAAATATTTTTAGCAGTATTAATAGCAAATTGATTTAGGTCATCTTCTATTTGTTTTAATTTTGGAACTTTTTTATATAAATCATTTTTTCTTTTTTCTAAATCTAATTCTGCTAATAATTTTTTTTGTTCATATTCTTTTATTAAAGAATTTAAGATTTCATTAGACATTTAATTTCCCTTCTTTTCTATGTTATTTGCATAAAGAAAATCTAAATTAGAATATTTTCTTTGCTCATAATTTGCCTTATTTACTGTAGTTTTAAGTGCTTTTGTATCTTTATCTTGTTTTTTTCTTTGCTCAATAAAAGCAGTAATTTCAGAAGGAGTTTTTAAATTTCTATCATGCCAATCTGTTATAATATTATTAATATATTCAAAAGTAGGATTTTGTTTAAAAGTAGTTCTTTTTAGAGCTATTTCTATAATATTCATATCGTATCCGAAATTTAAAATCCAATTTTCTATATAAGCTTCTTCATATTGTGTTAGTCCATTATATTTTCCTAATTTTTTAGCAATAGATTTTTTTATTTTATTTAGACTCTCTTGTTGTTGATAATAAGTATCTAAATCATTCCAAGTTTTTACTTTATTAGAAGCCCATGCTTCAGCTACTGTTTGAACATAATTTCTATGTAAAGCACTACGTTTATAACAATAATCAAATAAAGCAATCATTACTTGTTCGTCAAAACAGTATTTTCTAAACCATATATCAATATCATTGTACCAAGATGGTCCCATAATACCTTGAAAATATGTATTATTAATATGTTCAATTGCTTTAGATTTAGACTTGTTTTTAGAAGTTTGTTCTATTTTTTCTTTTGACATAGTTAGATTAGGAGTATATAAGTTATGCAAAGTAGCTTCTTGTAAATCAATTATAATATATCCGGGCCCAGAGGTGAAAAAACGTAGATAAGATAGTCTTTCTCGCGCACATCAACAATGTACCGAACCGATTTGAGCTTGCAGCTCAGGCCGAGGTTGAAAATGAACCTGCCGCGCTCGCTGTCAAAGTCGAAACGCCATTCGTCCTCCTTAAGGAAGGCGTTGATGCTGTCCGCAATTGCTGTTGAATAAGCTTGTCCTGTTCTTGCCATTTTAGTTTTCTCCTTTCGGTTTCTGTGTTTTTAGTGAGTTTTCAGTTCTGCTCACTCTTCATTTACTTTATCGGGCTTTTTTGTTTTTTTCCCACGGTTTTCAATGATATATTTTCATCGCCTGCGGGAAGAAAGCATGTCCCTCGGTCCGGGAGTTTTTCAAACGCTCATGCGCTGTACGCTTTGGCGTCAGCCGCCGCGCATCAAACGCATGTGCATTCGTTTTTCCCTTACACTTTATTTATCGGGAAAAATTGCTTTTTCCCCGCAGCAACGGCTAATATATTTTCAATATCCGCTGCACCGCTTTTTAGATCAGTCCCATACATCGGTGTCTCCGCTCAGTTCGGGCGGCTTCAATACATCCCCGATTCGCCTGCGCTTTTTTAAGGAGCCGCAATATTCGGCTGCACATGGTCATTCAGTCGTACGGACAGCTTGTTGAAAAGTACGGCGAAAATGTAAGCCGCGCAATTCTCGACAACTGCGGAAACATGATCTATCTTCACACGCGGGAAATGGATTTTTTGACGTATATCAGCAGACTTGCGGGGAACAACGAGTACGGAAGACCGTTGATTTCAACATCGCGTCTGCAAAGGCTGCAAAAAAACGAAACCATTATCTGCCAC
>OQVN01000866.1_pt1 | contig 11010 bp, 9 predicted proteins | sample 1691621 | NCBI WGS metagenome assembly OQVN01 (sample SAMN03418278, study PRJEB22391) | human gut metagenome | biome: human-gut; feature: organic feature; material: feces | host: Homo sapiens | place: Tanzania | collected 2013-01 | reverse complement strand
TATTTTAACTCTCCATATCTTTGTTAATTTATTTTTTTAGCACTTATATTTTATTATAAATAGGCTGTTTTTTCAAGTTTTTATTGATTTTTATATTTTTTTCATATAAAATATAATCACTATTAGATTCTTGTATATTTTAACATTATATTTTTTATCTAATAGTTAAAATTAATTTAAACAAAAGAGGCTAGTTTATGGAAAAAAATAATAATAATTATAAAAAAAATAAAAATTCTTTATCAAAAGATTTTTCTAATGATTCTAATATAATAAAAATGAAAACATCTTTTAATTCCAAAAATTTAATGCATTACAAGAAATTAAGAGTTACTTTAATTGTAGTAATATTAATACTTTTATTATTGATTGTAAGAATTGGATTTTTACAATTTGTTCAAGGCAATTATCTTAAAGAACTCGCTTATAATCAGCAAACAATTAATCAAATCATTAGTCCAAAAAGAGGAAATATTTATGATTCTACTGGAAAAGCTTTAGCTATTAGTGCTCAAGTAGACACAATAACTATTAATCCTAATAAATTAGTAAAAAACTCTAATGACGAAACCAAAGAATTTAAAGAAAAAATAGCAAAAGGTCTTTCTGAAATTTTCGAATTAAATTATGATGAAGTTTTAGAAAAGGTAAATAGTTCTTCTCAAGTTGAAACAATTGCAAAAAAAGTTGAACAGGAAAAAGTTGACACTTTAAAAAAATGGATGGAAGAAAATAAAATTTCAGTAGGAATCAATATTGATGAAGATACTAAAAGATATTATCCTTATAACACAGTTGCTTCTAATGTAATCGGATTCTGTGGTAGTGATAATCAAGGATTAAGTGGTATTGAATCAAAATGGGATTCTATCCTAACAGGTACTCCTGGAAAAATAGTTAGCTCTAAAGGAAGTAATCAAGAAGAAATACCTAATGCAGAAGAAACTTATATCTCTGCTGAAAATGGTAGCGACTTAACCTTAACTATTGACTTAAATATTCAAACTATTATTGAGAAATACTTAAAGCAAGCTGTTGAAGATAATGATTGTAAAAAAGGTGGAAATGTTATAGTTATGAATCCTAAAAATGGAGACATACTAGGTATGGCTTGTTATCCAGATTATAACTTAAATTCTCCATATACTCCAAATTCTACATTAGCCGAAACTTATGATTCTCTTTCTAGTGAAGAAAAAAGTGAATCTCTTTACAAAATGTGGGCTAATAAGTCAGTAGCTGAAACATATGAACCAGGTTCTGTTTTTAAAGTTATTACAGCTTCTGTTGCTTTAGAAGAAAATATTACAACTACTGATAAATCAAATGATTTTTATTGTAAAGGATATGAAGAATTTGAAGATTCTTCCGCATCTCAACCTTTAAAAATTTCATGTTGGAGAGCAAATCCTCATGGTGTTCAAAGCTTAAGGCAAGCGTTATGTAATTCATGTAACCCTGCATTTATGCAACTTGGAAAAAAAATTGGTGCTCCAACTTTATATAAATATTATGAAGCTTTCGGATTATTTGATTCAACAAATTCTGGATTATATGGTGAACAAAGTAGTATTTTCCAAAAGTTGGACAAAGTTGGACCTGTTGAATTAGCAACAATGTCTTTTGGTCAAAGATTAAATGTCACACCTCTTCAAATGGCAACAGCCATTGCTTGTGTTGCTAACGATGGTGTTTTAATGAAACCAAGAATAGTAAAACAAGTTACTAATACTGATTCTGGATCAGTTAGCGAAATTCCAGTTACACAAGTTAGACAAGTTATTTCAAAAGAAACTGCCCAAGAAGTAAAATCTATGATGGAATCTGTTGTAACTATTGGAACAGGAAAACATGCTGCTGTTTCTGGATACTCTATTGGTGGAAAAACTGGTACATCAGAACCTGTTTATAATAAAACTGAAGAAGGTTATGTTGCTTCTTATGTAGCTATTTCTCCAGTTGAAGATACTCAAGTTGTTTTACTATTAACTTTATATGACCCTCCAAAAAGCAATCACCAAGGTGGTCAATTAGCTGGACCTGTTGTATCACAAATGTTATCAGAAATATTACCTTATTTAGGCATACCTTCTAATGAAAATTCTTCTGGTAGTTCTTCATCAGATAATCTAATTGTAGTTCCTGATGTAAGAAATAAAACTGTATCTGAAGCTGAGAAAATCTTAAAGAACTCTGGTTTTTCAACCAAAACATATGTAAATGGTGATGCTAACAATACACTTGTAGTAGATCAAACGCCAAAACCAGGAGTATCTTTATCTAAAAATTCTGTTATTGTACTTTATGGAGAAGGAAATGACGTTGCTACTTCTGTTACAGTTCCAGATTTAAAGGGAATGAATGCATCACAGGCTTCTAATACATTAAAAGAAAAAAATCTAAATATTAGTATAGAAGGTAGTGGTACTGTTATTTCACAAGATGCCGCCAAAGATGAACAAGTCCCAGAAGGAACAGTTATTAAGGTTACTTTAAAGCAAAATTTGACAGATGCTCATTAAATAATTAAAATAAAAAAATGGAATAAGAAAAATCTTATTCCATTTTTATATTTCAATTATTTTTTCTACTTTTTCTGAAATTTCTTGTATACTTTCTTCTGGCGTAGAAGCTCCTGCCATAATACCAACTTTATTACTTTTCTCTATTTCTGCTATATCTAGCTGTGCAGCTGTTTCAATACATATACACTTTTTACAATTTGCTTTTGCTATTTCATATAATTTTTTAGTATTTGAACTATTAACTCCTCCAATAATAATCATATAATCCACCATTTTTGAAATTTTTTCAGTTTCATTTTGTCTTAATTCAGTTGCTTTACAAATTGTATTTTTTAATATCAATTCTATATTTTTTGGTAACTTACTTTTTACTCTTTTTTCTATTTCATTAAATTTTTCTAAACTATATGTAGTTTGTGAAATAATTAATAATTTATTAATATTTGAATTTTTTAATATTTCTAAGGCCTCTTCTACATCATCTTCCTTTTCTATAATATACACATTTTTACCGCAATAGCTTATTGTTCCAATATTTTCCGGATGTTCTTTACTTCCACACAAAAATATAAAAAATCCTTTTCCAGCATATTCTTCTGCAATTTTATGAATTTTTAGAACATTAGGACATGTATAGTCTTTTATTTCTATACCCTTTTTATTAGCTAAATCATATATTTCCTTTCTTATCCCATGTGCTCTTATTACAGTTTTTCCTTTAGCATCTTCAATATCATCTATAAAAATCAAGCCTTTTTCTTTTAAAGAATTAATTACTTGTCTATTATGTACTATCTCTCCTAAACAATATATATTATCTTCTTTATTTTCTTTGATATCTTTATTCACTCCATCAACTGCCCTTTTTACTCCATAACAAAATCCTGCTGTTTTCCCTATTATTATATTTTTTATCCTCTTTAAAAATTCAGTAATAAATTGTACACATTCTTTTTCCATATTTTCCATTTCTTGTTTTGTATACATTAAGTATTCGTGTTTTTCACACATATCAATAATAAATTTTTCTCCATTTATATATTTATTTATATATTGTATTGTTTCTTCAGCCTCTTTTTTTGTAATAGCAAATTCATCTACTATCTGATTTACAGATAATATTTTTTCATCAAATTTAAGATCTTCAAATTTACTATTTTTATAAACATAATCTGCATATATTCTAAAATCATTTCTTTTCAATTTTCTTAGCTCTTCTTTGTTACATTTTATTTGTTTTCCATTATTTAGTTTTACTCCTATTATGCTTTCCTTTTGTTCATCCCATATAGCCTTTTTAGTATATGTTATATTATTATAATAATAATCTGTCATTAAATGTGTTAAACTTCCTAATATTACAGGGTCTTGAATATATTTTGCATATTTTATATAAAATCTTCTATATCCTTTAAAATCTTTTTCTCCATCATAATGTGTTATCTTATGTGCTATTATTTTACTTACATTTTTTATTACATATCCATTATTAATATCTGGTGTCACATTTCCAAACATAAACAAATTTTTATCAATATTATCTATATTTTTTAATACTTTATTTGCTATTCCCAAATGTACTCCCCAAGATGGCATTATTATTCCTCCTCGTATTTTATCATTTTTAAAATTTCTTTTTCTAATTCTTCTACTATTTCTTCTTGTTTAACTTTTTTTATTATTTCTCCCTTTTTAAATAACAATCCCTCTTTTACTCCTCCTGCAATTCCAATATCTGCTTCTCTTGCTTCCCCTGGGCCATTTACACTACATCCCATTACAGCAACTGTAATATCTGATTCTATTGTTTGCAAAAATTCCTCTACCTTTTTCGCAATTGGTATTAAATCTATTTGGGTTCTTCCACAAGTTGGACATGCTACTAAAGTTGGCACTTTAGAATATAAATTGCAATCCTTTAAAATCTCTTTAGCAACTTTTATTTCTTTAATCGGATCATCTGATAATGAAACTCTAATTGTATCTCCTATTCCTTTTCTTAACATGTATCCTAGGCCTATACTTGATTTTATTGTTCCACTAAATTCAGTTCCACTCTCTGTTATTCCTAAATGAAGTGGACACTTAAATTGTTTCGCAGCTTCTTCATAGGCTTCTATACATAAATCTAAATTTGAAGCTTTTAGTGATAATGCATAATCATAAAAATTTAATTTTTCTAATATATCAATATGTCTTTTTGCACTTTCTACCATTGCTTTAGCTGTTGGTTTTCCATACTTCTCTAACAAATCTTTTTCTAATGAACCTGCATTTACTCCTATTCTTATAGGAATATTCTTTTCTTTACATTTATCTACAACAGCTTTTACTCTTTCTTCTGCTCCTATATTTCCCGGATTAATTCTAACTTTATCTACTCCAGAATTAATTGCTTCTAATGCAATTCTATAATCATAATGTATATCTGCAACAATTGGAATATGTATTTTTTCTTTTATTTTCTTTATCGCTTTAGCATCTTCTATATCTAAGCATGCAACTCTTATTAATTCACATCCAGCCTTTTCTAATTCCAAAATTTGATTTACTGTATCTTCTACGTTTTTTGTTTTTGTATTACACATTGATTGTATAACCACTTTATTTTGTCCACCTATTTGTACATTACCTACCATTATTTTTCTTGTTTCTGTTCGCTTCATTTTTTATTTTCCTTCCTAATACTTTTACATATTCTACAATAAAATTTTATTATAACATAATAAAGTATATAACATATTATTTTATTATGTTATATACTTTATCTTTTTTTATATATCACGTCCTTATTTATAATAATTTATCTTTTAGCTATATAATAGCCAACTCCCCTTTTAGTAATTAATATTTTAGGCGCTGATGTGTCTTTTTCAATTTTTTCTCTAATTCTTCTAACAGTAACATCAACTGTTCTAATGTCTCCATAATACTCATAGCCCCAAACTCTTTCTAACAAAGTTTCTCTTGTTACTACTTGTTCTGGTTGAGAAGCTAAGAATTTTAAAACTTCAAATTCTCTTAATGTTAAATCTATAATTTCTCCACGTACTTTTGTTTCAAATTTATCTAAATCCAACTCTAATTCCCCAACTATAATTTTATTTTCCTTCTTTTTATCTTCTGCTATTTGCTCTACTACTACATTATTAGAAACAGCTTCTACCTTTCTTAAATTTGCTTTTACTCTTGCAACTAATTCCCTTACACTAAATGGTTTAGTAATATAATCATCTGCCCCTAATTCTAATCCTAATATTTTATCTATTTCTCCATCTTTAGCAGTTAGCATAAGAATTGGAACATTTAAAGAATTTTTAATTCTTTTACATACTGACAAACCATCTAATTTTGGAAGCATAATATCCAATAAAATTAAATCAGGTTTTTGTTCTAATGCAACATTAATCGCTGTTATCCCATCACTTGCTTCTATTGTATTATATCCCTCTTTTTTTAAATTATAAACCAATATATCTACAATTGGTTGTTCATCATCAACAATTAATATTGTTTTTGCATCTTTTACAATTTCTTCTTCCACAAAAATTCCGCCTTTCTAATTTAGCTTTATTTTTATAGTATATTTATATCATACTTACATCTTTAATACAAGTTTTTTTTAGAATTTTTAGCTTCTTGTAATGCAATTGCTAATTGATCTGGGCAAGAAGTTCCTCTCATACCGCAAGGCACTCCTTTTAATCTTTTAATTGCTTCATCAATATTCATGCCTTGTATTAAATTTGACAATCCTAATGTATTTCCAGCACATCCGCCAATAATAGTAACTTTTTTTATAATATCTCCATCAAGTTCAATTATCATTTCTTGCGAACATACCATATCACTTGGTTTATATCTATACTCCATATAAATTCACCTTCTATTATTTATTTTTTCTTAATTCAATATGTACATCTTTCAATTGTTGTTCTGAAACTACTGATGGCGCTCTCATAAGTAAATCTCTTGCTTTTTTATTTTTAGGGAACGCTATAACTTCTCTAATATTTTGTGAATCAGCAATTAACATTACCATTCTATCAACTCCTGGTGCAGCACCTGCATGTGGAGGTGTTCCATATTGAAATGCATTATAAAGTGCTCCAAATCTATTTTTTACATCTTCTTCTGTATACCCTGCAATTTCAAATGCTTTTACCATAGTTTCTGGATTATGATTTCTTACTGCTCCAGAAGCCATTTCATATCCATTACATACTAAATCATATTGATATGCCAAAATATCTAATGGATTCTTTGTCTCTAATGCTTCCAATCCTCCTTGTGGCATTGAAAATGGATTATGGCTAAAATCTATAGTTCCCTCATCTGATAATTCATACATAGGAAAATCAACTATAAAACAGAATTTATACACATCTTTTTCTATTAATTCTAATCTTTTTCCTAATTCAATTCTTACCAATCCTGCTATTTTTTGTGCCTTTTCTAGTTCATCAGCAATAAAGAAAATTGCTGAATTTTTTTCTGCTCCTATTTGTTTTTCTAATTTTTCCTTTATATCTGATGTTATAAATTTAGCTATTCCTCCTGTTACAGAATCATCTTGTTCTATTTTTGTCCAAGCTAATCCTTTTGCTCCTACTTCTTCTGTAGTTGCAAATTCACCCATTTTATCAAAGAATTTTCTTCCTTGAGTTGCTCCATTTGGCACTACAATAGCTTTAACAGTTTTTCCTTTAAAAGCATTAAAATCAGAATTTTTAAATATATCTGTTACATCTTGGATAATTAAAGGATTTCTTAAATCTGGTTTATCTATTCCATACTTTTCCATAGCTTCTTTATATGGAATACGTATAAAAGGTCCTTCATCTACTTTCCAATTCGTGAATTTTTTAAATGTATAAGGTACTACTTCTTCCATTACTTTAAACACATCTTCTTGTGTAGCAAAACTCATTTCAAAGTCTAATTGATAAAATTCACCAGGTGCTCTATCTGCTCTTGGATCTTCATCTCTAAAACATGGTGCTATTTGATAATATTTATTAAACCCTGATACCATTAACAATTGTTTAAATTGTTGTGGTGCCTGAGGAAGTGCATAAAATTCTCCTGGATTTAGTCTACTTGGTACTAAATAATCTCTTGCTCCTTCTGGAGAAGAATTGGCTAAAATTGGTGTTTGAATTTCTGTAAAATCTAATTCGTCCATTTTTTCTCTCAAAGTCTTTAGTATTTTTGAACGAAGTAAAATATTGTTATGTAATTTTTCATTTCTTAAATCTAGGAAACGATATTCTAATCTTAAATCTTCTCTTACTTCCTGATTATTATTTATTTCAAAAGGTAATACATTTTTACATTTTCCTAAAATTTCTACTTGACTTGCTACTACTTCTATTTCTCCTGTTGGAATTTTGTTGTTTTTACTACTTCTTTCCACAACTTTTCCTTTTATGTGGATACAACTTTCTGTGTTCCATTCTTTTGCTTCTTGTTGCATTTTTTCATCATTTATAACAATTTGTGTTATTCCAAACTCGTCTCTTAAGTCTATAAATATCATTCCACCTAAGTTTCTTATTTTTTGAATCCATCCACTTAATTCCACAACTTCTTCTACATTATGAATATTCAATTCTCCACATGTTTTTGTTCTATACATATTTATCTCCTTTAGTTTTATTATTTATTTTTTCTTTTTTCGCTTTTATATAATATCACAAATTCACTTAAATATCAATGTTTTGATTTAAGTTTCAATATTTTTAAATATGCAATATGAGGAAAGCTTGAATTTTTATAACTTTAATGTTATTATTTATTTAATATTTAAAAAAGGAGATTTTTAATATGAATAGTGGCAATTTTGACTTTTATGATAAAACCAGTTTAAAATCTTACAACTTAAACGAAACTATGAAATATCAATTAAATATGCTAGATAGATTAGATGCCTTTACTAGAAAACACTGCGAAAACGTAGCTAACCTAACTTGTAGACTATGCGAACATTTACATTGTCAAAAGGGATTTATAGAATACTGTACCATATGTGCTTATCTACATGATATTGGCAAATTATTTATTCCACCAGAAATATTACAAAAGCCAGCCAAATTAACAGACGAAGAATACGAAATAATGAAAACTCATACCACATTAGGATATAATATGTGTATGAAAGATTTAAAATTAAGACCCTATTCAGCAGGACCTCTATATCATCACGAAGCTTTAGATGGCTCAGGATACCCTAATGGTATTACAAAAAAAGATATTCCTTATGGAGCTCAAATTGTTCGTGTTGCTGATGAATATGATGCTATTGTAACCAAAAGGCAATATACCACTCACGTTAATATTTCTGAAACTTTGAAAGATCTTATTAAAGATGCTAGGCCTGACCCTAAATTTGTTGCTCTAGATCAGTTAAATAAACATGAAAAAGAAGGAAAAATTAATGGGGTAATTTTAAAAAAATTATTTAAAGTTGTTATTGATGATACTTTATATGAAATTAGCTGTGTTATGGACTATGTAGAATATTTAAAGGAACAAATTAAACGTTTAGAATTAATTCAATCTTATCAAAAAAAGGCTGATAATTCTAATAAAGAAAAAACTAAAGATTATTACCATGAAGGTATGTCTCTTTTATTTCAACAAGGCGAAAATATGGAAAATTATACCCAAATATTAGCAGAGTACAAGGATGCCTTAAGGGTTCGTGAACATGTAATTGAACAATTATATGATGAAATAAAAATTATAAAGAAATTGAAAATTTAAATGGAGGAATAATGAAGAAATTATATACTATGCCAAAAAAAATATTAATTGCAATGTTTGTTATGTTCTTTTTTATGGGATTACTTCTTATTCGCCTTGCTTATCTTCAATTCATAAAGGGTTCTAGTTTGAAGGAACAAATGTATAACCAACTTATAACAAGTCGTACAATTAGTCCTAGTAGAGGCACTATTTATGATTCAACTGGTAAAGCCTTAGCCATAAGTGCCAAAGTTGATACTATAAGTATAATTCCAACTTCTATAGTGGTAAAAGAAAATGGAGTAATCGACAAAGATAAAACTCAAACTTTAAAAGAAAAAGTTGCAAAAGCTTTTTCTGATATATTTAAATTAGATTATGAAGAAACTCTATCAAAAGTTTCTAGTGATTCAAGTTATATTACTATTGTAAGAAAAGTAGAAAAAGATAAAGTTGATAAACTTAAAGCTTGGATGGAAAAAGAATGCTGAAAGCAGTAAGCAGTTTAAGATTGATACTCAGATTAAACAGGCAACTGCAAGTAAGAACAAACTAGAGGGTCAGGTCTTTAAAATGACTGCAAAAGCCGGATCTAACGGCAGACTATTCGGTTCTGTTACATCAAAGGAAATTGCTCAGGAAATTAAGAAACAGTATGCAATTTCTGTAGATAAGAGAAAGGTTACTCTTGATACAGATATTAAGGCTTTTGGTACATACAATGCTACAGTAAAGCTATATAACGGTATTGTTGCAAATATTAAAGTACAGGTAACAGAAGCTTAAGAGGTTATTATGGCTGAAATAGGTACAATAGGTCCTTATGACAGTATGAATTTGCCATATTCACCCGAGGCCGAACAAGCAGTCCTAGGTGCACTTGTAATGGAACCCAGTTGCCTTGATAGTATAATTGAGATTATTCCTAATCCTGATTATTTCTATATTCAAACCCATAAGGTTATATACGGTAAGATGACCGAAATGTTTGCAGAGTCCAGACCACTTGACTCTGTTACACTTTTGGAGGCTTTAAAGTCTGAGAAGGATTTTGATGAAGCTACCGGCAAAACCTATTTGTTTGATTTGGCAAACAGTTGTCCGTCAATTACAAATGCAGTTGAATATGCAAAGCTGGTAAGGGACAAATTTAATTTAAGACAGCTAATTGAAGCGTCAAGAGATATTATAGAAACAGCAAGTTCCGGTACTGTTGAACCGGATAAACTGATTGATGCTGCCGAACAGAAGATTTTTGATATTCGTCAAGGTAAAACAGTAGATGGTCTTGAAAGAATTGATAGAGTTATCTATCAAACATTTGACAGACTTGAAAAGCTAAGTAAAGAGGATGAGAATTACAAGGCTATTTCTACAGGTATTTCTGACCTAGACAGAGTTATCACAGGCCTTAACCGTTCTGACTTGATTCTTCTTGCAGCCAGACCCGGTATGGGTAAAACTTCTTTTGCTCTTAATATAGCAAGAAGTGTTGCCTTCTTCTCTCTGGAAATGACAAAGGAACAGCTGGCATCTCGTTTACTTTCTGTTGAAGCACTTGTTGGTGGTGTTAAACTTAGAACAGGTAAACTTAATGATGAAGAGTGGCAGAGAATTATTTCTGCCAGTGATGTTCTTGGTAAAACAGAAATTTACCTTGATGAAACTTCAGGTATTACTGTTCCGGAAATGAAAGCTAAGTTAAGAAGACTTAGAGGTGTTGACCTTGTAATTATCG
>OQVN01000865.1_pt1 | contig 11015 bp, 9 predicted proteins | sample 1691621 | NCBI WGS metagenome assembly OQVN01 (sample SAMN03418278, study PRJEB22391) | human gut metagenome | biome: human-gut; feature: organic feature; material: feces | host: Homo sapiens | place: Tanzania | collected 2013-01 | reverse complement strand
ACGGAGGATGAACGGAGCTCGAACGGAGGATGAACGGAGCTCGAACGGAGGATGATAGGAGCTCGAACGGAGGATGATAGGAGAACGATACATAAACCACACAAAGAAAATACAACATACACAGATAACAATCCCCCACAAGCATTTGCTAATATCACATTATACATAACTCATATAAGGAGCAAAATTTTGTTTTAGTAAGACTTTTATATGATACGTCATAATATTTTGTATATTTTAGAGACGTTTCTTTATATAAAGTAAGCAGATATAAAGTTTTTATAGTTAATAAATGTATAAACATAAGAGGTATTCTTTTTATTGCTTATTTTTGTCAACAAAAACAAACTTATAAACACGACTTGGAGTATGAGATTCAACGTAACGAAAGCAATAGTTGCTTTGCCAATATTTATTTTAATAATATGTTTGTACAACTCTTGCAAAAATGGCCATGACTATTGTAAGACCGAGCCCACATTTAAAGGAGACGAGCCCTGCACTTCTATAACAATGAACGCTTACATAGAAAATTCAGGTAGCATTGATGGGTATGTAAATGGTGGCACCTTGTTTAAAACTGACCTTTATGCTATGCTGACAGACGGCAATGTAGATAAAGTCACGTTTAACTATGTAAACGACAAAATTTACCCACAACAGTGCAACGCTCGCGATTTTATTATGAATGTTACACCTACGACTTTTAAAAACCAAGGTGGTAACCGAGCTTACTCTGACATTTCAGAAGTAGTAGAGCGCGTATTAGCTAATAGTCCCAAACAAGTAGCGCTATTAGCCTCGGACTTTATTTTTTCTCCCCCTGCTAATGCCGAAAGTGTAAAAGCATATCTAAACATACAACAACAAGATGTTTGCAATAGCCTTCAAAAAAGATTGAAGAATGACAGTTGCTTCTCCGTGGTTATGTTACAAGGTATGTCGAAATATAATGGTTATTATTGGAACGTAAGTAATGTACCCACTAAATATGAGGGAGAACGCCCTTATTATGTAATGTTGGCAGGTAAACGCACGGCACTCGCCAAACTATTGCACTCAATAGAAAAGAACAATTCGGTACACTTTAAAGAGAGTTATACAGAAATGGGCGATGCCCCTGTTCACTATGAAGTGGTAAAAAACAATGGCACACAAAACGGCACGTTTATCTTGTGTAAAAAAGGACAACATCACCACTTAAAAAAGTGTAAAATCAATAAGAACAAAAAGGTTTTTGCATTTAACGTGGACGTAGACTTTTCAAACATTCCTCTTAGCAATAAGAATTTATGCAACATTGCTAACTATACAACAAGCGTAAAAGGCTATAAGGTGGCAAGTGTAACAATTTTACCCAATAGCAAAAATGGCTATACACACCGCATCAAGTTGGAAGCGACGGACATTAAACATATCAAAGCCGAACATTGCGATGTTATACTCAAAAAAATATTCCCTGAATGGATAAACAAGAGCAATGACAACGAAGGCTGTGCACCATTATTAGGCAAGACCTTTGGTCTAACGTATATGATGCAAGGTGTGCAAAAAGCTTTTACCACCACAAACCCATATTACACGAAATTTACATTATGCATTGAATAAAAACATTCACATCAAAAAAAACAGATATTATGGACGATCTTTTCTTTAACCTTTACTCAGTATTCTCATGGCTTTATGGCGATACTTGGGCAAGCTACCTTTATGATATTAATGGCTATAATGTATTGGGGCTAACAGCTATAGGTAGTGCCTTAGTTATGGCTTTGCTTTTCTATTTTATTCCTACTGTAAAGTTTAGTGGACGCAAATGGTGGATTATAGCCCTTTGTGTGACATTTTTACTAACTGCAGGCATCACCTTCTCTGAATGCAACATCATGTTTCAAGATGCAGGAAGCGACCAAGTGAGCGACTGTGGTTTCACAGACATCTTTGGCACAGCTGTAGCAAGCGGATTGATTAGCATTGGAGTTTTTTGGCTCCCATTCTCGCTGCTTTGCTTTGCAAGCACACACAACTATAAAGTACCTTACAAGAACTAATCTTAAAAAAAGAAATAGAACCTACTATGGCAAAGCTCTATATTTTTGGCATTGGTGGCACGGGCTCTCGCGTGCTACGCTCTTTCACCTTTTTGCTTGGCACAGGTGTAAAGGTTGCAGGCTTTAACGAAGTGGTACCCATTGTGGTGGATGCCGACAGCACATCGGGCGATAAAACCGACACAGTACAGTTGATGGAGAACTATCAAAAACTTTATCAGGCAACAGACCACACTACTGCTGCTGACCCCAAAGGTTTCTTCTCAACTCTTATGACAAGTTGCTGCAAAAATGGGTTTACACTCAGCATTCCTGGTGGAACCGCGCAGAAGTTTAAAGACTACATGCACTTTCAATCGCTCAACAATACGAACCAGAATATGGTAAAAATGTTGTTTAGCGAAAACAACTTAGAGGCTGACATGTCTGTGGGTTTTAAAGGTAACCCTAATATCGGTAGCGTGGTTCTCAACCAATTTGTGGGCAGCGAAGATTTTGCAGAATTTGCCAATTCATTTGCCGAAGGCGATGCTATTTTTATCATCAGTTCTATATTCGGAGGAACTGGCGCGAGTGGTTTCCCTATTTTACTAAAAAACCTACGCGCCAACGACACGGCTGCTGTGCAAAATGCAAGCCTCATAGCACAAGCCCCTATTGGCGCAATCACGGTATTGCCCTATTTTATACTGAACAATATAGACCCCAATCGCAACGATCAAATAGATAGTGGCACGTTTATTCAAAAAACACGTGCAGCACTAAAATATTACGAGCGTAACCTTTCTGAACTCGACCACATGTATTATCTGGGCGATGACATGCGCCCATCATACGAAAATCACGATGGTGGTGCCTTGCAAAAGAATAAGCCCAACTTCATAGAATTTGTGGCAGCACTTTCTATCTTTGACTTTGCAAACCAAACCATTGGCGCAGAACCTCACAACGCAAATAGTCATACGGTATATCACGAATATGGCATTAAAAACGACGTTGAAAGCTTCAATTTTGACAATCTTTCAGACCAAACTGTAAGTCTTGTTCGCAAGCCTATGACAAAAATGTTATTGGCACACAACTACTTTACGCAAGCACTTGATAACTCATGGGACAAATCTTGGGCTTGCGCACACGAACCTGTGTTTAACCGCACGATAATTGATGAAGGAGGTTTCTACAATCGCTTGCTTAAATTTACGACAGACTACAAAGCATGGCTGAACGATATGGCAAGCAACAAACGACAGTTTGCCCCGTTTAACCTTGCCACGGGCGAGAAAGACGTTTTTGCCATTATTAGTGGTCTGAAGCCCAAAAGTATCAAATTTCTTTCGGTTGTTATGGACAGCAACTACGATTTGTTCAATAACAAGCTTGACAACATGAAGAAGAAAACTTCGAGAAATAAGCTACCAGAATCACTCAAAACTCCTGCTGCTTATTGGCTCAACCTCTTCTCATTAGTAACAGACACACTTATCGAAGAAAAACTAAAGATCTAAAACCGCGTTATGAAAATTTTAAGACTCCACGATGGCACTGCTGCAGGTGCCAACGACAACATAAACGGATGGGGAGAGAGCACCGTTATATCACAAAAAGCTGTGGACACCATCACAGACCCACAAGGCAACACAGCTAAATCTGAGATAACATCTATCCCAAGTCCCTTTGCACGCCTTGACTTAGTAAAGCAAGGCTTTAAGTATGTAAACGACACGAACGACTTTGATGGCAATACCATCTATCATCGTATGGTGTCTGACGCTCTTGATGTAGGCGAAATATTCTTTAACATCAACAAATACAGCAATCTTGTAAAAATAACAGAATGGAACGTAGGTGAGATTGAAAAACTCAAAGCCTCAACCGACAACCAACAACGTTTATTAGGCAAGACACTAGATATTTTTATTAAGTCGGATGCAGCTAATGGTAATGTGTATAACCTACGCAATATGCAGAGCATTTACATTCTGACGTATATTGGTCCTGGAGCTCCTGCCCAGAGCGCACTTCCTGGACATGTAATAGGAGCTACAAGTCCTTGTACGTTGTTCTTTACTCCTGCCAACGACCTAAGCTACGTATCTGAACAAATCATCTTTGAGGGAAATAACGACCGTCCTTTTGATGGTGACTACAACCCACTTTATAAGCGCGACCCTGAATATGTACGCTACCTCACTTGGCTGAGCAAACAACCTGGCTTTATGGAAGGTTATCCAGAGGTTAGCACCTACATAAACAATACGATTACTAAAATCAATAGCATTGACAATGTTTTTGGTCAAGAATTAGCTAACCTAAACGCTGCAAGCTCCACAGACACGGCGCAAGTAACAATGCACACAGGCAAGCCATTGACCTTTGCGGGTGGTTACCCTGTAATGTACAAGAATTACAACCCTAAACAAATAAGCCAAAACAGCCAATTTACGATTCGCGCTACCAAAACAATCGATGGAAAAATCCCCTTGGTGTTGCCCACCGACTATAGTTGTGGAGGATTAACCTACACAACCTCACAATGGGATGACTCACTTGTTAAGTTCGTACCATTTAAGGACGAAAAACCTCTTGACAGTCGTGTTCTCCCTGGGATTAATGTGCCCTATCCTTACCTCACAGCTGGCGACTTTTTGTGTCAAAACATCATTCGCACGAAGTATGCTCTCCAACCATTCGACAGTGAAACGGAAGATTATCTTACATTGGGTGACGAGGGTGATTTAAAATACTTCTTATTACCCATCAAGAAAGAATACTTCCGCTATTTTAACTTGGCAGACCTCAAACGCAATCTGCGTGCTGAGCGTGGAAGTATGGGACATATCACCGTCAAACTTACCATTCCTATTAAGGGCAATGACTATATTGACAAAATAGAATTTCAACGTTGTTACAAGGAAGGAGAATGCACCAACGAAAATATGTTTGGTAGCATCATAGACCTTGGTTTCACAGGTGTAACCATATTGCCCCACATGCGCTTTCCGCAAAACGTACAACCCGACTATCGAATTACCCTTTCAATTGGCGACCAAATATCAGAACGTGTAGCACAACACGACCTGCCCACACTGAATCTCTATAACGATGATCAGACCATAGACTGCGGTAACGAGACTTGTCGCAACATTGATAGTTTGGGTAACCGACGCGACAAATACACATGCGTAGCAAAAATGTGGCAAGCTAAAAATAACTTTACAGCTATCGGCTTAAACTATAAGGGTACAGAAGGTCTTTTAGTTCCACTAATGAAGGAAGGTGGCGGTAGCAAAAAATTTGTATTTGCTATTGACTTTGGTACCACTAACACACACATTGAGTATTCTGTGGATGGTTCTATGCCTATGCCACTCGACACCACTGCAAGCGATGCCCAACTACGCCCTGTAAACGACATGCAGAGTGACTCCATGTGGACTAAGATGATGCAAGGCGACCTTATGCCTGCCATTATTGGACAAGGAAAAACCGATGACCAATCTATTTCATTCCCTATCCGCACGGCATTGACATCTACAAGAGATGCCGATTGGTTACGCGAGGTTCAACCCTTCTTAAAAGCAAACATCCCATTCTTTTACGAACGCAAGCAGTTGCCCGACTACAACGAGCAGCCTACCACAAACCTAAAGTGGAACGATAACGAAAAATCGAAGGCACAAACCACTTGTTTCCTCTCTGAGTTGGCATTTATCATGCGCAACAAGGTGCTTATGAATAATGGAGACTTGAGTGCCACACGCCTCATATGGTTCTATCCCACCAGTATGGCAGCTCGCATGGTTGGAGAATTTGCCGGTATTTGGCAACATGTGTTCCAAACAAACTTTGATGGTGCATCCATTGAACAAATAAAGTTTATCCCCGAGGCTGTGGCGCCACTCCCTGCATTCAAAACAGGTTCTTCATCTGCCATTACTATTGATATAGGTGGTGGCACATCCGATTTCCTATTTGCTGAGGGAAAAACCATTAAATGTATCTCATCGGCACGTTTTGCATCCGACAGCTTATTTGGTTCGAACGCTGCCTTTGACACTGCGGATAACGGATTTATACGTTACTTTAAGTCACAGTACGAAACATTAAATACCAGCGTCGATTTTAAGAACGTATTCGACAAGATTACTTGCGGAAGAAACGCTTCAGCAAACTTAGCATCGTTCTTCTTCTCTATTGCCGAAAACACAATCATCCCCGACCCTGCCATGCGCAAGCGCTATAATTTTAAAGAGATGCTTGCCAAGTCTGCACCCTGCAACATGGTCATTCTTCTCTACTACATGGCAATTGTGTATTATGCTGCACAAATCACACGTATACAAGGACTCAAAGAACCTCGTTACATTGGTTTTAGTGGCAATGGCTCAAAGATATTGAACATCTTCTTTGACAACTGCGTGTCGAAAGACTGCTTAATGAAAATTACGCAAAAGGTATTTGAACATGTGTTAGGTCACAACTATGATGCCGATGGTTTAAGCTTGCTCATTCCCCAAGGCGACTCGCCCAAGGCTGCAACAGCTAAGGGTGGTATTGTGATTATTGACAAGAAGGACGGCACTGACTACGGTATTGACTTTGTAGACCAACATACCACAACTTGGATTGGTCTTGCCGAAGACAACGCAACTAAAACTTATGCCCAAATCACTGATGAGGATGAGGAAGCAGTTGCCAAACACGTTGACAACTTTATAAACATTTGCCAACAAATTCTCTGTGAGCTTAAGGCTGCAAATTATATCAACTTGCCCGAAGACATCGAAAACAAGGTGTTTAAGCTTTCTGCATTTAAGCGCGACATCAAGAAATATGTAAAAGATGGTTGCGAACCTATTCACATCAAGAGTGATGAGGTTGCTTCTTCGCTATTCTTCTTACCGATTGAAGGAATCTTGCACAAGTTGACCAATGAATTGCTCAACATTAAGGATTAAATTCCACATGCTCTATGAAGATTAAAAAAACTATCGCCCTTGTGTCATGGTTGCTCCCCGCAGCAGCTATGGCACAAAGGAAATTTACATCTATCCCTATAGGACTGAAGGAGTTGCAAGTTACTTATCCTGAAATAATTCTGGCAGTAGCTTTGCTTGTTGTTACCATACTCTTCTTATGGCAATGGAGTAAAGCAAGTGAAATGAGGAAAAAGTCCAAAAAGCAAAGAAAGGACAACAGCTTAAATGCCCCAAAGAAAAGGACTACGCAAAAAAGTGGTATAGTTCAGATCGCAAAAGAACAGCGCCACAAAGTTGCAACGTCTCAAAACAACCAACAACAAAACAGCAAACAATCATCCAAAGGACAACAACAAGAAGACAAACAGCAAACACGACAAACACAGCAAGCAAAATTGTCAGATGCTTCTCCTGCCACTGACCCTCCACAGTCACCTACCCACTATTGGGATTTAAAAAAGGACGAGCAGAAAAAGTTCTATGCGCGACAAGATGCACAAAATGAGAATCGGTTAATCGATGTAAGCCCTAACTACGATAAATACGTACATTACTATGTTATCACCCTCGATGCCAACTCTGACACTAAAGGTATCGTAGAAATCATCGAAGAGAATGCCGGAAAAATCTTTAACAATTCCGACAATTCCAAGTGTTGCACCTTCGACAAAATTGTTACAAGCGATAACTTTGAGCAAACACCAGGCAGAGTACGCATTGACGGAAACACTGCCACTGTGACAAAAAAGATTTTCGTTACCACAAAAAACAATTAAAACACCTACATAACCACAAATATGAGTTTAATTATTATCTTTGTTTGTTTTGCTTTAGGCGTTCAAATATATTTTCTTTACGATAGTCTCCAAAAGGCAAAACGAATGAAAAATGTTCTTGCTGAAAAAGGGAAATGCAAAGTTGAAGACTACTATATTCCAAGCCATGAATTTGGCAATACTAGCTATGAACGAGTTCTCTTAGACAAAACTTTTTACACAGACCCTGCTTATAAAAACGAAGATGGTCTATTTAGCCCTTACGATTTAAGAGGGAAAAAAGAAAAGGTTAGCTTAGTGCGAATCCCTGCCAACGACGACACCACAGCCAAAATTGAGTCGTCTGTGAACAACTATCTCATTCGCAACAAAGGCATGGCGAGCGATTTTTCCATCATCAAAGACATGGTAGAGCGTAATTGTACCATGATTGAGGATGAAATCGATACACAAACTCCTTTTCCTCTCTATATAGGTTTAATGTGTACCATGATGGGCATTATCGTGGGCATTGTCAGCATTAGTTTTAGTGCTGGTGGTTTTGCGGCCTTTGTTCAAAATCCCGTTAACCACATTGGCACACTTATGAATGACGTAGCAGCCGCTATGATAGCCTCGTTCTTTGGTATTCTTTTTACTACGGGTATCTCTTATCACGCCAAAAACACCAAGAAGATAGTCGAAGAGCATAAAAATGACTTCTACTCGTGGTTCCAAACAGAGTTAATGCCTATCATCTCGCGCGAAAATGCCAGCGAAGGTATACGTCGACTCGAAGATAACCTCAAAAAGTTTAACCAAACTTTTAGCCAAAACGTAAGCGGACTCACCCATTCTGTATCTGCCGTTGCTTCTACAGCAACCGACCAACGCAAGCTGCTTGAAACAATCGACCGTCTCGACCTCAACAAGATGGCTACTGCCAACGTAAGAATCCTTACAACCTTCAAAGAATCTGTTGCCGAGCTCGATAAGTTCCAAGGCTATCTCACCTATGCCAACGAGCAGCTCAACAAAATGAAAAAGAACAATGATGCAGTAAATGAAATTGCCATTTCGATGGAAGAGAGCACAAAAAAGACTGTTGCAAAACTACAAGAAGCTATCAACAAACAGATGGAATCTTTAAAAGAAAGTTTGCAACAGTCGTCCAACGAAATGAAATTGTTAGTTGAAAACGAAAAACGTCTTGTGAGCAGCCAAGGCAGCAAACTTGAAACATTCTTCAACACCTTGCAAGACCTTAAACCTGTTATCAATGGTCTGCAAGATTGGCGCCAAGAATTACAAAGGCAAAACCAAACGCTTAAAAGCTTGGTACAAGCCATTAGCAATATGCCACGCCCCGATGGAAAAGGAGGTAACACGGTGTTAAAGGTATCAAACTTTTGGCAAAAGATTATTGCTGTTGCTCTCTTTGCGCTGTTAGCAATTAACGGTTTCACTGCTTGGAATGCCTATAATGCCCAAAGTGAGAGTACAACGCAAAAAACAGAAGTGGCAGACGATGCAAAAGCAGATTCCGTTAGCACATCACAACAAGCAGTAGCTCCACAAAAAAAGCCCGATGTAATAGTTACTCAAAATCCGAGAACACCGCAAGAAACAGCACCCAATAATTAAACAAGCTACAACTTTCCACACGATATAAGCAAAAAAAATGAAGAACAAATCGTTTTTCTGGACAAGCTATTCCGACCTCATGACAAGTCTTTTCTTTGTCATGCTCTTGCTCTTTGTCACCACGGTCATTATGATGCACTTAGGACATGTAGCTACAGAAAAGGAACTTGAAAAAATACGCCAACTTGAACACTCTGTTCAAGCCATCGATTCGCGCTATTTTGAGTACAACAAGGAATTTAAAAAGCACGTGCTCAAAATTGATGTGGAGTTCCCCATCTACGATTCTAACATCGAGAGCATCGACTTACAAGCTAAAAAGAATCTTTTGGAAGCAGGCAAGAGCATTGTGGAGTTTATTGATAGTGCCTACACCAAATACCAAGCACCTTTCTTGGTCGTTGTTGAAGGACAATCATCAAAAGGTCCGTATTGGCGAAACGTACACGAGAATAATGATGTGCTGAGCTACGAACGTGCATTGGCTCTTGTAAACTTTTGGGAAGCAAATAACATTAGCTTACGAGACAAAGATTATGCTCAAAAATGCGAGTTACTTATTTGTGGTAGCGGTGACAAAGGCGTGATGCGTATCAAGCCCGATGTTCCCACAAACCCCAAAAACCAACGTTTCCTTATCCACGTCATTCCCAAACCTGGTATAATAGAGCACAACGATACACTTACAAGTCCCAATAATTTAGGACCGCAGTAACAAACGACTAAAATATTCAGCCTATGAAATCGAAAATAATCATTTTTATCCTTGCGTTTTGCACACTCTCGGCTGTTACCTCATGCACCGATCGCAAACAACAACTTATCAACAAACTTGAAAAGCTCAGCAAAAAACTCGATCGCCAAGGCAACGACCTCTCTATCACGCAATGGCAACAAGCTGCTAAGCAATTTAAGCAACTCAACGAGGATATTGCCAAGAACTATCAAGACTACTCGCCTAAACAACTTCATGAAATTGGCAGACTCAAAGGCATTTGCGTTGGCGCTTTTAGCCGATATTTATCACATACCTTAGACAAGTCGTCTAACGAAATAGACGGATACTTGCAAGGCATTGAAGAAATTTGCGGTAAACAAGATGCTGCATACCCCGATGATATTGAGATAGAAGAAGATTCGGTTGATGTTGATAGTTTGTAAAAATGCTCATAAAACCTATCCTACATATTGCCTTAGGCCTATTTTTATGGAGCCTTGCTCCAAAATGGATCAAGTATGGCAATCGTAAAGACCGCAGTCGCATTCAGTTGATATGCTGCATCTTAGGTATTATCATATTTATTAGCGGTATTTTGCAAGTACTCAAAGTTCTTGATATTATCTAACTGAAAAGAGGAATTTAGAATGTTTTTCTAAATTCCTCTTTTCTATTTCCCCTGCAACATTGCAACCCAAATTCGCATTTATATGGATTTTGGGCTGTAATGTTTGGGAAATGGGGATGCTGTTTAGAATATAAGTGTACATTTGCAGTACTTTTGAAAAAGCCCAAAAACAGACCTAACAAACTACACATTATATATAAAACGCCCTACCCTCCCTAAAGGAACAAAAAAGTGTAATAA
>OQVN01000864.1_pt1 | contig 11023 bp, 12 predicted proteins | sample 1691621 | NCBI WGS metagenome assembly OQVN01 (sample SAMN03418278, study PRJEB22391) | human gut metagenome | biome: human-gut; feature: organic feature; material: feces | host: Homo sapiens | place: Tanzania | collected 2013-01 | reverse complement strand
TATTCAAACGAGCCAAGGCAATGGTGCCCCTTTTAGTACCGCTGTTTATCTCCGCGTTCCGCAGAGCCAACGACCTTGCCATGGCAATGGAGGCCAGATGCTATCGCGGAGGAGAGGGCAGGACGAAGATGAAACCGTTAGTTTATCATAAGAGAGACTATATTGCGTACGGCTGCATTGTGGCTTATATGGTGGTCAGCATTGTGGTGGGACGTCTGTCGTTTCTGCCGTAAAATGCAGTTGTGGCAGTAGCAGCGGGCAATGTGCTGAAAGGCCTGGAAAAGACAGGACAGAAGACATATGACAATGAACAGATGATTAGAGAGAAAGCAGGTGAGACACAGTGGAAGCGGAAAAGGGAACACAACTGGAAAAAACAACAAAACGTGTCCGCCTGACCGTGGCTTATGACGGAACGAATTATCATGGCTGGCAGATCCAGAATAACGGTATTACGATTGAGAGTGAGCTGAACCGCTGTCTGACGGATCTGCTGAGAGAACCTGTCGAGGTCATTGGCGCCAGTCGGACGGACTCCGGGGTGCATGCGTTGGGGAACATTGCAGTATTCGATACTACCAGCCGGATGCCGGCAGAGAAAATCTCCTACGCATTGAACCAGAGACTTCCCGAGGATATCCGTATCCAGAAGTCCGAACAGGTGGAAAATGACTGGCATCCCCGGAAATGCGACAGCCGCAAGACCTATGAATACCGGATCTACCGGGCACAGTTCCCCATGCCGGTGAAACGTTTGTATTCGCTGTTTACTTATTATGAACTGGATGTGAACCGGATGCAGGAAGCGGCGGCTTATCTGGAGGGAGAACATGATTTCAAAAGCTTCTGCCAGACCGGCGCCCAGGTGGAATCCACCGTACGCACCATCTATTCCGTGGAAGTGGAAGAGCAGGGAGAAAATGATCTGGTGATCCGTGTCTGCGGCAATGGCTTTTTATATAATATGGTGAGGATCATTGCCGGAACCCTGTTAGATATCGGACAGGGCAAGCGGGACCCCATGGATATTTTCACGATCCTCGAGGCAAAAGACCGCAGCGCAGCGGGACCTACCGCACCGGCCCATGGGCTGACACTGATGAAATACGAGTTCCTGTGACAGTTCAGCATGCGTCATCCGCAAAGCCGCATTATTACGTTTTACGGCTGAACTGTAAAAAGTTTTAAAATTATCTTGACACTAATTGCCTGGTGCCATATAATATATGACTGTGACAGTGTTTCAATATGCTGAGTCAAAGCCCCGACGAAGCATTGAAATAAAGTATTCAACCGTTTTGGGAAGAAGTAAAATGTAGCCGGACATCTGCAGATTACTATCAGACCGGAACACTGAAAAAGTCGATCAGGAATCGACGAAAGTAATATGGAGGGAACATAATGAAAACATTTATGGCTAGTCCAGCTACAATCGATAGAAAATGGTATGTAGTAGACGCTACTGACATGACCTTAGGCCGTCTGGCATCTGAGGTTGCTAAAGTGCTGAGAGGCAAGAATAAGCCTATCTTCACTCCTCACATCGACTGCGGTGACAACGTTATCGTTATCAATGCTGAGAAGATCAAAGTAACCGGTAAGAAGATGGATCAGAAGGTATATTATCATCATTCCGATTATGTTGGTGGCTTAAAAGAAGCTACCCTGAGAGAAAAATTAGAAAAGAAGCCTGAGCAGGTAATCGAGCTTGCAGTTAAGGGCATGCTTCCCAAGGGACCTTTAGGAAGACAGATGTTCACCAAGCTTCACGTATATGCAGGACCTGAGCACAAGCATGAGGCTCAGAAGCCTGAAGTACTGACATTCTAAAGGACTGAGAGGAGGAAAATAAATCATGGCTAAAACAGAAAGATACTACGGAACCGGTAGAAGAAAGAAATCCATCGCCAGAGTATATTTAGTACCCGGTAATGGTAATATTACAATCAATAAGAGAAGCATTGATGAGTACTTCGGTCTGGAGACTCTGAAGGTTATCGTTCGTCAGCCTCTGGCAGCTACTGAGACTGCTGAGAAGTTCGACGTTCTGGTTAACGTTCGCGGTGGCGGATACACCGGCCAGGCTGGTGCGATCAGACACGGTATTTCCAGAGCTCTGCTTCAGGTAGACGGTGATTTCAGACCCGTTCTGAAGAAGGCTGGATTCCTTACCAGAGACCCTCGTATGAAGGAAAGAAAGAAGTACGGTCTGAAGGCTGCTCGTCGCGCTCCGCAGTTCTCCAAGCGCTGATCGAGACTTCAAAATGCCCAAAAACCCCGGAACCATGCGGTTTTCCGGGGTTTTTCTTTTTGTCCTGTTCTGGCTCAACCTGACCCGACCAAATCGTTTTTACCGGGGACAACTCGGGGACAACTCCCCTTTTTTCGTCTTTATGGGACAACTTCGGGGACAACCACGGGAACAACTTTTAGGCATTTGGGGGTAACAATATCGGCGCTTATCCTGCCTATCTCTTTCATTTGAAACGCTTTGTCACAACGTGAAGTAAAGAAAACCGAATAAAACCATCTTGTAGCCCTTGTGGAATCACCTAAGATTTCACAAGGGCTTTTTTGTTTTGTCCGAAAAATTTTTTTGAAGGGCACCCATAAAAACACCCTCTCTAATTCCTTACTTAGTGAAGGGGCTCTTCAAAAACTAACAGAGGTGCCGCTTCATGATCTTTGAAAATTAAATAAACAGGTCATCAAGTACCTTAATCAAACTGATGAGCCGAGCAGCATGTACGCTCCTGCGAGAATCCAGTGTTGTAAATATCGGGTTGCTCCTGATATGGCCATGACAGGTTTGAGGACAATGATACTTCCCTACGGGGCTGGCGGAGAACCCGGCAGAGGTGAGACTCCTATGAGATTGTGAAGCACACAGTCGCTTGATGACTTCCTATAGCGCAGAGGGCGTTGAGAACAAATACTGCGCTTTTACATGATCCAGAACTTAGCTTAATGGGTCGTGAATTCCAAGAAAGGAGGAAAACGCATGGAAAACTGTAAGGTGATCGCTATCACGAACCAGAAAGGCGGCGTCGGCAAAACAACTACTACAGTTAATCTCGGCGTGGACCTTGCAAACACCGGAAATAGGGTCTTACTGATTGACGCTGACCCGCAAGGGAGCCTCACGGTGAGCCTCGGTATAAAGAACCCTGACGAGTTGGATGTGTCGCTATCTTCGCTCATGCAATCGGTCATAGAAGATGAACAGCCTCCCGGCAATGCGATTATCGCCCATAATGAAGGCGTTGATCTGCTTCCTTCTAATATTGAACTGTCCGGCATGGAAACGGGCCTGTTTAATGTTATGAGCCGTGAGTACGTTCTAAAGACCTGTATCGAGGGTATGAGAAAGAACTACGACTATATCCTTATCGACTGTATGCCTTCTCTGGGAATGATGACGGTCAATGCGCTTGCTGCTGCAGACAGTGTGATTATTCCGTCTCAGCCGAACTTCCTGTCAACCAAAGGTCTCAACTTGCTTCTGCGCTCGATTGCAAAAATTAAGCGGCAGATCAATCCGAGACTGAGGATCGACGGCATTTTGTTGACGATGGTAGATAACCGCACGAACAATGCCAAGACGATTATCACATCGCTCCGTTGGGATGGTGCAGAACCGGGGCAGATAAGATGTCCCGGTTAAGAATCTACCGTCAAAATCAGGGAAATATGCTGGAACTGGTAAGATATCAGAAAAAAGAAATGAAACAGGTATCGGGTGCAGAGGAGATCATCTATTCCGCAACAGAAATGATAAGAATGGAAAAAGCCAACAAACGAAAACTGGGAGTACTGGCAGATCTACCAGTGTATGACATCCCCTATCCGCAGATCAAAAAGATAGCGGCGCTGAAAAATCACATTTGGGGTTTGTAAAAAGGAACAAAAAGGTTATAATGATGGAGAAAATTTTGATTCTGAAACACATCTCAGGGATGCTCTGTCTATTAATTTCCTACAGTAAATTTACCCGAACATTTTGTCATTAAGGATTGACAGACGAATTTTTTTGTGCTAAACTAAATTATCATATGACACAGATATCAGGTTGTTACTTTAAGTAGGCAAAACTGAATTGTACTCAGGTAATTGTTTTTTGAACAATATGAGTATGGTTTGGTTTTTTTTTTTTACAAAAAGGAGCGTATGAAAATGAAAGAATTTACGTACACAGTGAAAGAAACACTTGGACTTCATGCAAGACCGGCAGGACTGCTGGTAAGATGTGTAAAGACTCTGGGTAGTAAGGTCACCATTGCCAGAGGTGATGAGGTGACAGAGGGAACACGCCTGATGTCCATTATGGCAATGGGAGTACAACAGGGTGAGACCGTAAAGGTTACTGTGGAGGGAGAGACAGAAGAAGAGGATGTAGTTGTTGTTCGGAAATTTTTTGAGGACAATTTATAGATAACAGGAGGGGACAATATGAAACGTCTATCCGGTCAGATAGCATTCCGGGGAATTGCTATCGGGGAGATCAGGGAGATTAAAAAAGAAATTTGTACAATTCGGCGGGAGCGTGTCACAGATACAGAAGCGGAGAAAAAGCGCTTTTATGAAGCAAAGGAAGTAGCTAGGCAGCAACTGCAGGAATTATATGATAAGGCGCTGCAGGAGGTCGGCGAGGAAAATGCAGCTATCTTTGAAGTGCACCAGATGATGCTGGAGGATGATGACTACATAGATTCTGTTGTCAATATGATCGAGGCTCAGGGAATCAATGCCGAGTATGCGGTCTCTGTAACTGGTGACAATTTCTCTCAAACCTTTGCCATGATGGATAATGAATATATGGAGGCAAGGGCAGCGGATGTGAAGGACGTTTCAGAACGCCTGTTGAGGGTTTTGTCCAAGAAAGGGTGCAAAGAAGAGGTGTTAAAGGAAAATACTATCATCGTGGCAGATGATCTGGCGCCTAGCGAGACTGTACAGTTGGACAAGAGCAAGGTGGTCGCGTTTGTCACGCGACAGGGATCCGCCAACTCTCATACTGCTATTCTTGCGAGGACGATGAACATCCCGGCGCTGGTGCAGGTATCAGTCCCGGAAGGAGTTGACGGAAAGCTTGGGGTTGTTGATGGATTTGCGGGGAATATTGTCATAGAACCGGATGCCAAAGTCCTTGCGGATGCCAAGAAAACTATGGAAAAAGAAAAAGAGAGAAGAAAACTTCTGGAGGAGTATCTTGGCAAGCCAACGGTTACAAAGTCCGGAAAGGAAATCAAGCTTTATGCCAACATAGGAGGAGTGGATGATGTGGGGGCTGTCCTGCAGAATGACGCCGGAGGAATTGGCTTGTTCCGGAGTGAATTTCTGTATCTGGGGGAGGATGATTATCCTTCGGAAGAAAAGCAGTTCCAGATATACCGTCAGGTGGCCGAAATGATGGGCGAAAAGAAGGTCATCATTCGTACGCTGGATATCGGGGCGGATAAACAGATCGATTACTTTAAACTGGATAAGGAGGAAAATCCGGCTTTGGGATACCGGGCAATCCGTATCTGCCTTACTAGAGAAGAGGTATTTAAGACACAGCTCCGGGCATTGTGCCGGGCAAGCGCATATGGAAATATCGCGGTTATGATTCCCATGATTGTTTCCCTATGGGAAGTGAAGCAATCCAAGAAACTACTCCGTGAAGTACAGGAGGAATTGGCACAGGCAGGAGTCCCGTTCCAAAAAGATATGGAATTTGGGATCATGATAGAGACGCCGGCAGCAGCGATAATGGCGGAGAAACTAGCCGGGGAAGTAGATTTTTTCAGTATCGGTACAAATGACCTGACGCAATATACGTTAGCCATTGATCGTCAGAATCAGCACCTGGAAAAGTTTTATGATGCGCATCATCCGGCAGTATTAAAATTGATTCAGATGACCGTTGAAGGAGGGCACAAAGCTGGAATCTGGGTTGGAATTTGCGGAGAACTGGGGGCGGATACAGAGCTGACTGCAAAATTCATTGAAATGGGAGTGGATGAACTGTCAGTATCGCCGGCAATGGTATTGCCAGTGAGAAAGAAAATATCAGAAATATAAGGTTACTTGATTATTTGGCGGGAGGGTAAGTATGAGGATTTCAAAAATATTGAACAATAATGCAGCGATATGTCTGGAAGGAAGAGAAGAGGTAATTGTCAGAGGAAAGGGGGTCGCTTTTCAGAAAAACGTTGGTGACAGGGTTGACTCTGATCTGGTGGAAAAAATATATCGTCTGGACAGCAACGTCAAATCGAATTTTGAAGAACTCATTTCGACGATTGATGACAGATATCTTGATGTTGCGGATGACATCATAAAATATACAGCGTCTCACTTATCAAATAAATTGAGCGATGTAATCTATATTTCTCTGGCGAACCATATCGCTTTGTCGGTAGAACGCTGCATGAAGTCATTATATGTACCGAATCCGTTTCTTTTGGATATAAAAAGATTTTATCCGGACGAATATGAGATTGGATTATACGCTGTAGAACTGATTGAAGAGAAAACCGGGGTGGTCTTAACGGAGGATGAAGCAGGTTTTATCGCAATACATATCGTTAATGCAGAATCTTTTGAGGAAATTCATACAACGTATGAGGCAATTGAACTTATACAGACGATTATGAATATTTTAAGACTTCGTTTTAATATTGAATATAATAAAAAATCAATTATATATTATCGATTTTTGACACATTTGAAATATTTCGTGGAACGGATTCTTACCGATAAGCAAGAAAGAAATGAATGTGGGAACGCTATTGAGCTTGAGATAGTAAAAAAGGAATACGTGGATGCGTATAAATGTACGGAATATATTGCAGATTTTATTCAAAATAAATATGCATTTCGTGTGTCGGGAGATGAGAAATTATATTTGACAATATATATTCAAAAAAATCTCAATGAGACAAAAAAAGATAAAGATAATTGACATAAATTTGAAATGCATCAGAAGGACAGGAGGTGATAAATGACATAATAATTTTTTTTGAAGTTATATCAATTGTTACTGTAAATGGTAACAGTCAATTCAAATGGAAGGTGACACATTTGTGGCCTGACCCTAAAATAGTTTTTATTATAGATGAAGTATCTGATATCCAAATCGCGCGATAAAAAAATTACTATTTGGTAATCACTTAAAACTGAATAAGAAGAATGAAAAACGAAAGGAATGGATATAAAATGAAAAACTATGAAAAGCTGGCAAAAGAGATTATTTCTCTAATAGGCGGAAAAGGTAATGTGAAATCACTTACACATTGTGCCACAAGACTTCGATTTGTCTTAAAAGATCAATCTCTCGCAAAAGATAAAGAGATTCAAAAGTTGGATGGCGTTATTACCGTTGCGCAGGCGGGAGGACAATATCAAGTCGTTGTGGGAACAAAGGTGAATGATGTGAACGATGAAATCCTGAAACTGATAGGCGAGAATGAAGTGGAGGATCAGGATGACAAAAAAATGTCTTTTTTTAACAGGTGCGTAGACATCATCTCGAATTTGTTTCAACCGATTTTAGGCGTTTTATGTGCAGCGGGAATCTTGAAAGGGTTAAATTCGCTGTTTTGCGTATTGGGATTCTATGCCGATACCTCGGGAACCTATTTATTCCTGAATGCCTTTGGCGATGCTATGTTTCGGTTCCTGCCTGTTTTACTGGGATATACGGCGGCTAAGAAATTTAAGCTGAATCCGTTTATCGGTATGATCATCGGAGCAGTACTGTGTTATCCCACGATTCAGTTGACGGAATTGGCGGGGGCAGGGGAGCCACTTATTAGTTTGTTTTCAGGAACGGCATATGAAATGAACGCATATGCCAGTCTGTTTGGGGTTCCTATTTTTGCAATAGATTATATGGGAACCGTTGTGCCTGTAGTAATCATTGTATATTTCGCATCCAGAGTGGATCGCTTTTTAAATAAGTACATTCCCGATGTGTTGCGATTTTCGGTAATTCCAATGTTGACCCTTTTTGTTTCATTATTCATGGGGGTGGTAATCATCGGACCGTGCACAACGATTCTGATGAATGTAGTAACGGCCGGTATGCAGGCGTTATATAATGTAAATACGATAGTGTACGGACTTATATATGGACTCACAACATATGTGTTCATTATATTTGGTCTTCATTGGGGGTTGATTGCCTTATGGGTGAACAATATTTCTACACTTGGGTATGATAATCTGGTTGTAATGGCTATCACTAACGTATTTACCGCTTTTGCTGCGGCTGCGGCTGTTCTGATGAGGTCGAAGGACAAAAAAATGAAAGAGACAGCTGCCTCTTCAATGCTTTCTGCTTTTTGCGGAATTACCGAACCTACTTTATATGGAGTTTTATTGCCGTTGAAAAGACCGCTTATAACATGCTCCATTGCGAATGCTGTAGCAGGGGCAATTATGGGTGGAGCAGGTGTAAAAGAATATGTCATTGGTGGGTGGGGAGTGTTTGAATTTCCGTCATTCATCAATCCTGCCAATGGAGATATATACAGCATGATCTGGACAATCATAGCGTGTGCCGTGGGAATGATCCTTTCATTTGTCCTGACTTTTGTTGTCTACAAGGACGATTCCTCTTCCGGTAAGGAGAGGACTGAGATTATAGATGAAGTATGCAGCCCTGTAAAAGGAGAGATTGTGCCATTAGGACAGGTGGATGATTCTGCGTTTTCCGGCGGGGGACTTGGGGCAGGCGTTGCTGTCATTCCAGAAGATGGAAGGATATATGCTCCAATGGATGGCGTCATTAAAACTATGTTTTCCACGAAGCATGCGGTTGGAATTCTTGGTGCGAATAATGTAGAGCTTTTGATGCATGTCGGAATTGATACCGTCAAGTTGAATGGGAAATACTTTACCGTATATGCAAAACAGGGGGATGAGGTAAAGAAAGGAGATCTATTGCTGGAAGTCGATTTAAATGGGCTCAAAGAGGAAGGATATGATACGACTACACCCATCACGATCACAAATTCAGAAGATTTCCTCGATGTTGTGGTGACAGGAGAAAAAAACGTAAATGCCTTAGATAAAATTCTTACAGTTCTTATTAAATAGGAAGGAGATTTTGTAAAATGAGAGAATATATTGACAAATTCCCGACGGATTTTCTTTGGGGTGGCGGAACAGGTGCTACTCAGTATGAAGGCGGCTTCGACCAGGGAGGAAGAGGGAAGTCAAATTATGATTATATCAATCGGCTGGCATTTGAAGACAGAGAAAATGATCTGGGCGCGGAGCAATTAAGTTATGAAAGATTTGCTTATGCAAAGGAACATGAAAGAGAATTGTTCTTTCCCTATCGGTTTGCGGTGGACTTTTATCATAGATATAAAGAAGATATAAGGTTATTTGCTGAGATGGGTTTTAAAGTATTCCGAATGTCCGTTTCCTGGAGCAGGCTGTTCCCCACCGGGTATGAAGAAAAGCCGAATCCGGAAGGTGTTGCTTTTTATCATAATGTGTTTGCGGAACTTCAAAAATATGGGATTGAACCACTTGTGACGATGGTGCATTATGAGGTTCCTTTATATTTAGAGGAAACGATCAATGGCTGGGAATCTCCGCAGATGATCCCGCTTTTTGTGAAATATGGAAAGACATTGATTGATGAATATAAAGAACAGGTAAAATACTGGCTTCCGTTTAACGAAATCAATGCGATTATCTGCCAGCCATATTGTAATGGCGGCATGTTTATCGAAAAGGCGAAAAAGGATTATATGTCCACAGTTTATCAGGCTTTACACCATCAGTATATTGCGGCGGCACAGATTGTGAAATATGCGCATGATACTGCGCCCGGTTGTAAAATGGGCAGCATGATTGCACGATTGGAATGCTATCCATATACATGTAGCCCGGCAGATGTAGCCCAGGCATTGCTGGAGGATCAGACTAATTTATTTTCATATGATGTTATGGCAGAAGGGGCATATACGAAAAGAATGTATAGTTACTATAAAAGCAATAACATCAACATTGATTATGTAGATGGTTACGAGGAAATCTTGGCTCAAGGGAAATGCGATTTCCTGGCGTTCAGCTATTATCAGTCCTATGTTGCGAGTGGGGACGAGGAGCATAAAAAGGAGGCAGGCAATCTTGTAAAGTCGCTGAAAAATCCTTATATTGGAGAAACACAGTTTGGCTGGGGCGTGGATCCGGAAGGATTGCGTATCACCTTGAACCGCCTTTATGACCGGTATAAAATGCCGCTGCTGATTGTGGAAAATGGACTGGGTGCAGTTGATAAATTTGAAAATGGGACAGTGCATGATGAATATCGAATCGACTATTTAAGAAAACATATTGTTGCAATTAAAGAAGCAATCAACAATGGTGTAGATGTTATGGGTTACATAACCTGGGGATGTGTAGACTGCAGATCAGCAGGCTTTGGGGACATGGATAAACGCTATGGATTTATTTATGTAGATGCAGACAATGAAGGAAATGGAACATATGACAGGTATAAAAAAGATAGTTTTTATTGGTATAAGCAGGTAATTTCAACGAATGGAGAGAACCTGTCTTCCTAACATTGCAACCCAAGGAATTGACATCACCTAAGGTTTATACACGTTTATTTTTAATATTTTAAAGGCCTATGAAAGCCGGCTCCCCTTATAAATGCAGGGGGTCGGCTTTTTAGGTGGGTGTGCACACTGGTTTTTGTATAATTTTGTCATTAAGGAATCGACCTTTTTTCGATTTTGTGTTATCATAGAGGCGCGAGAATAATAAAACGAATCAGGAAGAACGATTTATGCGTGAGGCTATCCGACAGGCGAGAAAGGCGTATGCCCTTGATGAGGTGCCGATCGGATGTGTCATTGTATATGAAGGAAAGATTATTGCCAGAGGTTACAACCGACGAAATACGGATAAGAATACCCTGGCGCATGCGGAGTTGATTGCCATTCGGCGGGCAAGCAGGAAGCTGGGAGACTGGCGGCGCTCTACCTGATGGTTGAACTTCGCCATCTGCAGCAGG
>OQVN01000856.1_pt1 | contig 11096 bp, 8 predicted proteins | sample 1691621 | NCBI WGS metagenome assembly OQVN01 (sample SAMN03418278, study PRJEB22391) | human gut metagenome | biome: human-gut; feature: organic feature; material: feces | host: Homo sapiens | place: Tanzania | collected 2013-01 | reverse complement strand
TTTTTTCTATTCATTTTCCACCATTTTCATTAGTTTAAGGCTGTTTTAGAGGAAAACAGTAGCCCCAATGCGGGCTACGGGGATTCGATAGCATTTCTTAATTAACTCTCAAGTTAATTTGGTGTAAAACCCTTAAAACAATGAATTCCGTACAAAACAGTTCCCAAATCAGGATTTTTTGTACGGAATTTCTTCATTTTGCATGCTCAGCGAAAACTGTATATACCCCCGCAGCGCAGTACGGCATCAGCAGCAGGCTATACAGGAAGATATAGCGGGAATTGGCTTCCCAGAGGATGTGGAACAGGAAGCCTCCGAGTACGGCGATGAGTCCCACATAGAGATACAGGGAGAGATACAGGGAGTCTGTGTCGCTGCCCTGCGGAGCCGTGGCGGTGTTCTTCCGTTTGCGATGAACTGTGCTTACGCAGAACACCAGTGTTCCCAGATACAGCACATTTTGCCAGGCATTGCACCATTCGATGTAGGCAGAACTGAGGGATCCGTCATAGACTTCCTGGAAGAATTCGCTCCGCCCACCGTAAGCAGCGAGGGTTGCCTGGCGGCTGGCGTAGGTGCCGTCTGCCCACTGGGACAGATGCTTGCGAGCATAGAAGTCCACAGCATATCCCGGATGTTCCCGGAAGTATGCCAGGCGCTCCAAAACTGCCTGCCGGCTGATCTCATTTGCCAGAGCAGAATCCATTCCGGCGGCATCGTAGGTATCGATATTGAAGCCGTTATACCAGCCGCATCCCCGGGAAGCCTCCTGCATTCCCATGGCAAAATAGGACATGGCGGTGACACCGGAGCTTAATGTGTTACCGGCCTTTTTCTCATAACATTTCTGTACCAGAGGCAGAATCCCCACAGAAGTAACAGCAAGACATACCGCCATACCGAGCAGGCACAAGCGTGCACGAACGCTTCGTCCAAAACGCAGCGATTCGAAGAGCAGTACAAGCAGTACGGCGATGATCGGAATCAGTGAATTCTTACGAAACATCACACTCAAAGCGAGAAATAAGATGCTGCCGGTACCTGTAAAAAATGCAGACCGGGTGCAATGAAGCTTTGGAGACAATATTGTCTCGGAAGATGCCTCGGAGGCAAAAGGTTTCACCGACATTCCTTTACAGGAGATGTCAGAGGCGCGTCCCGGAAAAGTTATGCCGGACAGCAGACGCAGCAACAGGTACAATCCCACGGACAATGCCGCGAAGGAAGGAATCTCCCCATAGACGAAGGAGCTGTACATGATCATGGGGAGGTTACAGCATACCAGGAGCAGATAGCAGCAGGAGATCTTCTCCCAGTGTTCCCGCCACAGGTATTTTAAGGACAGATACTGGAACAGGACAGCCGCGCACAGCAGGCATACCTAGATGAGCTTGATAAAATGCCAGGCAGGTGCGGAGATGCCGGTGAGGTTCCAGATCCGGAGTAACAGTTCTAAAAATGCCATCAGCCCGATCTGCTGTGGATAATAGGAGAGATAGGAGACGGTGGGGTGGATCACATCAAGATTTCCCTGGATCCATTCCAACGCCGCATTATATACGGACATGGCATCCGCAGCCGGAACGGTGCGCCCGAACAAAATCAATAGAACGCCAAGACAGAAGATGAAACCCAAAGTAAAGATCAGAAGTCCTCGTTTGAACTTTCTCCCAAACTTATCATAGAAGTGAAGACAACCACAGAATAAGAGTCCAAAGCCTGCAAGCTCCAACAGATTCCACAGTGGATTATCCAGACGAAACAGCACCTGTTGTGTCTCCATATTGTCGGCGTAGCAGGTGGTGAGAAAACTGCCCGCAAACAGCAGCACAGCGAGAAGCAGAGTTAAGAATTTTACTGTGTAAAGAGATATTTTATATAACTTTTCCATGAAAAATATCCTTTCTGAAAAAAGTAATAATAGCGCCAATATGCGGTCAGAAGTGCTCTTAACAGATATGATTATAGCATAAGTTTTTTTTATACCCAAGAAAAAAGCAAAAATAGTGGCTGTAAATGAATAAGCGTGGTACAATAAACTTTGTATAAGCACTTTTAACACAAAGAGATAAGAGGAATAGAAAATGGATAAAATCGCAGTATTGATTCCCTGCTACAATGAAGAGAAGACCATTGCCAAGGTAGTATCCGACGTGAAGAGGTTCCTGCCGGAGGCAGTGACGTATGTATATGACAATAACTCCACGGATCGCACGGTGGAACTGGCTACGCAGGCTGGGGCAATCGTACGTTATGAATATGCCCAGGGTAAGGGCAATGTGATCCGCAGAATGTTCCGGGAGATCGATGCGGAATGTTATCTGATGATCGACGGCGACGATACGTACCCCTTAGATTGTGCTGCGGAGATGGTGGACCGTGTGCTGAAGCACCAGGCGGATATGGTAGTGGGAGACCGGCTATCCTCCACTTATTTCACAGAGAATAAGCGCCCGTTCCATAACTTCGGCAACAGCCTGATGCGTGCGGGGATCAACAGCCTGTTCCGTGCCAATATCAAGGATATCATGACCGGATACCGGGCATTCAGCTATGAATTTGTAAAGACATTTCCGGTCTTGTCAAAGGGCTTTGAAATCGAAACGGAAATGACCATCCATGCGGTGTATAACAACATGCAGTTGGAAAATATCGTGGTGGACTACCGTGACAGACCGGAGGGAAGCGTGTCCAAATTGAGCACCTATTCCGACGGCTTTAAGGTATTGAAAACCATTGTGCAGTTATACAAAAACTACAAGCCGTTTGGCTTTTTTACCCTGCTTGCGGCAATTCTTACCGTAGTGGCGGTGACCATGTTTATTCCGGTTTTCGTTGAGTTTTTACGCATCGGTCTGGTCAATCATTTTCCCACTCTGTTTGTATCCTGCTTTATTGAACTGGCGGCGGTACAGGCATTTTTCTCGGGCATGATTCTTTCCGATCTTGCCAAGAAAAACCGGAGGGACTTTGAGTTTCAGTTAAATCAGGTACACAGACAAAAAAAGGAAAACAGAGTATGACAAAGAAAAAGACAGTATTTCCCGAGATATTGCTCCCCGCCTTCTGCCTTCTGTTTTATCTTTTTTTGTTTTTCTTAGACGGCGTGAACCTATCGGCGGATTCCCAGAGCTATATTGATTTTACTTATGGAAGAGAGCCGTTTTATCCGCTGTTTCTGGCCTTTATCCGCCTGCTTTTCGGAGCGGGATTTTATTTAAAAGCAGTGGTTTTTGTACAGTGCCTTTTGTGGGCGGTGTCCATGTATACACTGACAAAAACAGTATGCGAAAAAGTGCAGGGCGGTGTATTTTCGGCATGTGTGCTGGTGTTTTTTCAGACGGCAGTGGTATTCTTATGTCGTGTGGTGGCAGCAAGACATGCCACTTACTGCAATGAAATCTGTTCGGAAGGGATTGCCATTCCGCTGTTTACCCTGCTTCTGACCGAATTGTCTGCTTTCAGTACAGATTATAAAAACAGCAGACTTATCACAAGCATGCTTATCGGCGCGCTGCTTATCAGCACCAGAAAGCAGATGTATATTGTTGTGCTTATTATGGGCGCCCTTTATTTCTTTCTGTGGACGGCGCGGAAGATACCGGTAAAGAAAATGCTTCTGGCATGGGGCAGTGTGATTCTTGCCGTTTTCCTGGCATTTGGACTGGATGTACTGTATAATTTCAGCCTGAGGGGAACCGCTATGCGCCATACATCGGATTCTTCCGCCATGGTTATTACGCTTTTTTACAGCTCCGGCATGGAGGACGCAGAATATCTGGAAGACGGGGGCTTAAGACAGCTCTTTACCGATATTATGACGGAGGCGGAGGAGAAGGGTTATACCTACAAAGCCGCCGAAGGCAACTGGCTGTCCCGTTACAACCATTATTCCGACCACTACGATTTACTGGCATTCGGCATTGTAAATCCTTCGTTTTATGCGTATATTGATGAGAACTTTTCTTATGAAAAAGAAGAGAGGGAACTGGCTTTTGACGATATAAACAGCGCCATGATTTCCGCCCTTATGTCCCATAGATTGTTCAAGGTACTGCAGGTAGCGGGGGACAATATGCTGGTGGGATTGTGCAATACGGTTTCTAAGGCACATCCGCTGCTTGTATGGTATAATGTTTTATTCGGTGCGGTTTATATAGGGCTTTTAGTTGTAATGGGAAAACAGAAAAAGCAGACGGCATTCTGGTTTGCCTTCTTAGTGCTGCTTTCCACCCTTATCAATGTAGTGGTGGTGGGCGTGCTGATTTTCGCCCAGACCCGGTACATGATTTACAATATGCCCCTTGTTTATATTGCCATGTACCTGATGCTTCGGGAAATGTACCTATCACGGAAATAAAAAAGTGCTTTATGAAGGAGAGAGAAAAAAAGTGAAAAACGGGAAAGACAGAAGTATAAGATATATATTTTTCTATATTATGTTGTTTGTCATAGAGGTAATCTGGGGGTGCATGGCATTAAAAACCGGTTTGCTGCACAAATCAACAAAAAATATTTTTTATTTTGCTGCAGCTATTTTACTTTGTTGTATCAGTTATATTGCTTTTGAACTGACAATCCCTGATAAGTGGAGAATATCCGGAAAATGTGAAAAGCTTTTTTCGTGTGTTCTTTTCCTTCTGCTGGGTCTGCTGACAGCTGTGATATTTGTGAAGCCCTATATATGCGGAACCTTTTCCGGTTTTTTTTCACAAGGTGATATGCCCCTTATACTGGAAATGCTTTTCTTCATCGGGACAGCTGCCGTGGCTCTTTTGTTCTTTGCCTGTCCGAAAATAAAAATACCGGAAATAAACAAATGGTTCCGGCTTGGGCTATATATGGTATTGGCCGGGGCAACTGTATGGTCGTTGTGCCGGACTAATGTTTTTGAAGGTGACCTACATCATTTTGATGCATATTATCACTCTGTTTATAAGGCTTATCAATTGCAGGCTTACAGTGAAGTGAATAGCGGCATCTATGGATTTTACGGTATCCTTTTGCTTCCGCTTACAAGAATAGCCGGCATTTCCTATGATACGATAATCGTTATAATGGCAATTCTGAATGGCATAACCCTGGCATGCTTTTTCTATGTTCTGGAAAATCTTCTTTCCTCTTCATGGATGAAGATTGTTGCCGCCGTGAGCTTATCATCCTTTGCCGTATGGGAGAGAACCGGACTGTACTGTCAGATGTTTCCTCACCGGATTTTGTTTGGTGGAATTATTTTAGCCTATATTTCATGGGGAATAAAACATAAAAAAAACAAGGCATGTTATCAGATCGTGGGAATTGTCATAAGCATGCTTGCCATTGTCTGGAATCTGGAAACCGGTCTTGCAGTAACTCTGGCCTTTATAGCAAGCTGTATTGTGGAACTTTGTAAGGAGTTTCAGGTTGCGCAGACGAAATGGTGGTTCTGCAGCATCAGGACACTTCTTATTCTGCCGATTGCCTTTTTAGGGGCTTATGCAACAGTCGGAGTATATAATATTCTGACAGGAGGAGCATTTCTGCCGCTTAAGGTTTTCTTGTTTCCGTTAGTGGGGGCGGAACAGAATTTCTTAGATACGCTGTATATTGAACTGCCGACCCAGATCAGTCCCTGGATGGGGTGCCTTGCGTTTATTCTGGTCTGTGCGGTTTTTGTTATGAGACAGTGTTTCTTCCGGAATGCCGTTGACGGGAAGACAGTGGTTTTGTGTGCCGCAGCGGTTCTGGGGGCTGTGCAGATGGCCTATTATGTGAACCGTGCCTCCTGTTTGTGTCTGTATATTATTATGCCGGTTATGGGACTTCTAATGGGATGGCTTGCTGAAGAAAACAGGATATCCGAAGGTGCGGTGCATAGGACTCTGTTTGCCTGGATTACGACAGTTCTCATTATGATGTCAATAGCGTTTCCGGTCAGGCTTGTCATACAGCAGAGGGCTTACAGACCGCAAAGAAATATGGAAAAGGTAGAACAGCTTGCCCAAAAGGTAAAGGATGTGGTACCTCCGGATACCATTGGATTCGGAGAGGGTGTCGACGAGATATACAGTTATTTAGGCTGGAATGCCAATTATTTCGGAATGGATCTGCCGGATATCATATACTCGAATGAGGTATGTGTGGATTATATATTTGAACTCATAGAAACTGCAGACTGCATTTTTGTGAATGATGATTCGCTGAATACACTTTCTTACTATTTTAGGGATAATACATGGAAAGAGGAAGTTTTTATGAAAGAATATACCTGTATTGCAGATATTTATTATGATGAGGGCAGTAAATACAATTACCGTCTGTACAAAAAGCTGAAATAGTATAATATCTCGATGCCTGAATGGACAGGTAATGGATATGTGATAACAGAAATTATGCAAAGGAAATGACAGGACAGGAGAAGAGATATGAAGGTATCCATAGTGATTCCGGTGTACTATAATGAAAAAAATTTACGCCCCTTATATCAGGATATTAAGGAAAAATTTATTGACAAAATAGATTATGAGTATGAGATTGTTATGGTAAATGACGGCTCCGGAGATAATAGCTGGCAGGTCATGCAGGAACTTCGGGATATGGATTCCAACATTCATCTTATCAGCCTGTCGAGAAATTTCGGATCCCATGCAGCTATTTTATGTGGATTGTCGCATTGTACGGGAGACCTTGCCGCCGTAAAGGCTGCTGATCTGCAGGAGCCTACTGAGCTCATCCTGCAGATGGTGGAGCGCTGGAAAGAGGGAAACAGAGTGGTATTGGCTGTACGCAAGGCAAGGAATGAACCGCTGAAGCAGACCTTTTTTTCCGGATTATATTATAAGATTGTCCAGAAATGTGCTCTGAACAATATGCCGCAAGGCGGATTTGATGTGTATTTGCTGGACAGGAAGGTAATTACTGTTCTGACGAATTTAGATGAGAGAAATTCAGCGTTGACCGGCCAGATTTTGTGGAGTGGGTTTAAGACCGACATTGTGTATTATACCCGTCTAGCACGAGAGGTCGGAACAAGCAGGTGGACACTGAGAAAAAAGATCAGGCTGGTAATGGACACCCTGTTCAGCTTTTCTTCTCTTCCGATAACAATCGTATTAGGTGTTGGAGTATTCTCCATGGCGATAGCCATCATATGGGCAATGATAGTTCTGATTGCCAAAATAGCGGGTTACATCAACGTTTCGGGATGGACCACCCTGTTCATCTTTAATTTGTTCAGTTTTGGAATCATCATGATGACCCTCGGTATTCTGGGAGAGTATTTGTGGAGGACTTTCGATGCTTCAAGAAACAGGCCTCCTTACATTATTGAGGAAGATATACAACAGGAGAGGAAAGAGGATGACTTATCTTAGACCACTGAAGGAAAAGGATGCTGTTCTGATGCTGGAATGGATGCACGATGAGGAAATTCAGAAAGCATTTAAAAAGAATATGGCAGGCATGACGCTGGCAGACACGATAAGGTTCTGTAAAGAAGCCAATAAAAATGATACATTGACAGAAGGCGGGGATATGCATTATGCAATAGTCGATGAAAGGGATGAATATTATGGTACGGTCAGCCTGAAGAGGATAGATTTATTAAACAGAAATGCTGAGTATGCCATTAGTGTGCGGAAGTGCGTACAGGGAAAAGGAGTGGCTATGGAAGCCACAAGGCTGATCATAAAAAAGGGCTTTGCCGAATTTGGACTGCACAGGATTTATCTGAATGTTTTAAGTGACAATGAAAGAGCCGTCCGTTTTTACGAAAAGGCAGGATTTACGTATGAGGGTGAATTTAAGGACTGCCTGTTTACAGAAGGAAAATACAGGTCGCTGAAGTGGTATGGCGTGATAAACGATTAATAACACGAATTTAACCGGAAGGAGAAGTATATGGAGAAATCTAAAGGAGTACAGATGATAGAGTTTCCACAACATGGGGACGAAAGAGGACATCTGGTGATTGTTGAATCCCTGAAAGATGTTCCGTTTGAAATCAAGCGTATTTTTTATATATACGGATCTGAACAGAATGTAATACGAGGGCAGCATGCCAATAAAAAAAGTGAATTTGTTTTAATAAACGTTACCGGTTCAAGTAAGGTGAAGGTGTGCGACGGCAAGGGGAACGAAGTCGTTTTTTCGTTAAACAGGCCTCATACGGGAATATATCTCCCAAGCATGGTCTGGAAGGAAATGTATGATTTTAGTGAGGATTCTGTATTGCTCTGCCTATCCAATGAGTATTACGATGCGGAAGAGTATATCAGGGATTACGATAAATTTGTGGAACTTGTTAACGGCAGGTAATCCAAAGGGAGAAGCAGTATGAAGATTATGCCTAACAGACTTGATAAAGGCTTTTATATGTATCAGCAGGAATTTGAAGAAAAGGCATTAAAAGTATTAAGAAGCGGCTGGTATGTTTTAGGGGAAGAAGTGAGGAGCTTTGAGGAGGAATTTGCTGCTTACACCGGAGCAAAATATTGCGTAGGCCTGGCAAGCGGTTTAGATGCTTTATGGATTGCGTTCCGGGTACTGGGAATAGGAAAGGGGGACGAGGTCTTAGTACAGGGAAACACATATATCGCAAGTGTTATGGGTATCACCATAAACGATGCGACACCGGTTTTTGTGGAACCGGATGAATTCTTTAATATGGATGCATCCAAGATAGAAGAAAAAATCACGGAAAGAACCAGGGCAATACTGGTCGTTCACTTGTATGGACAGGCATCCAATATGGCGCCGATTATGGAGATTGCCCGGAAGTATCATTTAAGGGTGATAGAGGATTGCGCACAGTCCCATGGGGCGAAATTCAATGGTAAAATGACGGGGACATTCGGAGATATAGGCTGTTTTTCATTTTATCCGTCCAAAAATCTCGGAGCATTTGGGGATGCGGGAGGCATCATAACAAATGATTCCGGGATAGCCGATGAAGTAAGGGTGTTTCGTAATTACGGAAGTGAAAAAAGATATTATAACCGGGTGGTAGGAACCAATTCACGGTTAGATGAAATACAGGCAGGCTTTTTGCGGGTGAAACTGTCACATCTGGATGAACTTCAGAGAGAAAGGGAAAATATCTGCAGCAGATATTTAAGGGAACTGAAAAATCCCATTCTCAGACTGCCTGAAATCAGGGAAGGCGCTACACATATCTGGCATCAGTTTGTCGTGCAATCCGGGTGCCGGGAAAAGCTGATTGATTATTTGGCGGGCAAAGAGATCGGAACCATCATCCATTATCCTATACCACCGCATTTGTCGGAGGCCTACCGGTATTTAAATATTAAAAAGGGTTCTCTGCCAATTACCGAAAAATATGCGGAAACAGTGCTTTCGCTTCCATTGTACAACGGTATGACGGAAGAAGAGCAGGAGTATGTAATTGAAAGCATCAATGCTTTTTCATGAGCCGGGGGATAACTAAAAGGAGAGCACATGCGTAAAATAGTATTTCACTTAAACTGTCTGGAACAGGGCGGAGCGGAGCGGGTGGTAACCACGCTGGCAAACCGTTTGGTACAGGAAGGATATGATGTTTATATCGCCACGGAATGGGTGGCGGAAAATGAATTTGCCATAGACGAAAGAATTCACAGGGTGCATGTGGGACTGACGAAAAAGCAGGAAAAGGCTTCCACAAAACGGCAGTCTTTCATGCGGATTTCCAACCTGAAAAAGTTTTTGAAAAAGGAAAAGCCGGATATCCTGATTGCCTTTGCCCAGAAAGCCAACTACCGGGCGCTGATGGCGACCTACTTTATGCGGCTTCCGGTGATTGTTTCCGTACGGACCAACCCCTATCTGCACTATGTGGGAAAGCGGGATAAAATTTTAATTCCTCTTTTGTATCCCACGGCGGCGGGCAATGTATTCCAGACAGTGGGAGCGAAGGAATTCTTTACAAAAAAGATACAAAAAAAATCTAAAATCATCCTGAATCCCATCAATGACAAGTATATCGGGGTACCGGAACCGGCAGAAAGACGGAAAACGGTGGTGCAGTCCGGCAGACTGGTGGACTTTAAGAACCAGCTTCTTCTGATTGATGCCTTCGTGAAGGTACATGAAAAGCATCCCGACTATACATTGGAAATTTACGGCGGGGATTCCCATGACGGCACGAAGGAGCTTCTGGAAAAGAGCATTGCAAAAAATCAGGCAGAAGAGTATGTGCATCTGATGGGAGCCAGCGATGAGCTGGAAAAGAAATTAAATGATGCGGCGCTGTTTGCCTTTTCTTCCGACTGGGAGGGACTTCCCAATGCACTGATGGAAGCCATGGCGCTGGGACTTCCCATTGTGGCAACGGACTGCCCCTGCGGCGGACCGGCGACACTTATTGAAAATGAGAAAAACGGACTGCTGGTGCCTATTAAGGATGCGGATGCCCTGGCTGCAGGCATGAACCGGCTGATTGAGAACAGGGATTTCGCGGAAAAACTTGGCAGGGAAGCCCGTAAAATCAAGGACATTGCCAACACGGAAGCCGTGGTGCGGCAATGGAGGGACTATATCGAAGAACTGTGTAAAAAATAAAGGAGAGAGCTATGTTTTCATACGAAGATTACCGGAAAATAATTGAGATTATCAAATCCACGGGTCTGCAGGCAGGCTATAAGGAAGCCATTAACAGGGACAAATTTATCCTGATGCGGCATGATGTGGAGTACAGTGTGGAGAGAGCGTACCATTTATCCAAAGTAGAGGAGAGCATGGACTTTACCTCCACCTATTTCTTCCAGTGGACAAACAACTCCTACAATATTTTGTCCAAGCGCAATATGGACATGGTAAAGGACATGCATGAAAGAGGACATGTCATCGGTCTGCACTATGCCTTAAACGGCATGACGGATATGGAGCTGGTGAGAAAGCAGATTGTGAAGGAAATGAGCATGTTAAGCGAAATGTTCGGTTTCAAGGTGGATATCTTCTCCGTACACAGGCCTTCCAAGGATATCCTCAGGGAGAACATCAAGCTTCCCGGTGTCTTAAATGCGTACCAGGATGATTTCTTTACGTTTGCGGAAAATGTAACCGAGGATACTCCCGTAGCGGTGAAATACATGTCGGATGCCAACCACATCTGGCGCTAC
>OQVN01000855.1_pt1 | contig 11096 bp, 10 predicted proteins | sample 1691621 | NCBI WGS metagenome assembly OQVN01 (sample SAMN03418278, study PRJEB22391) | human gut metagenome | biome: human-gut; feature: organic feature; material: feces | host: Homo sapiens | place: Tanzania | collected 2013-01 | reverse complement strand
ATCGTGGGTATCTTTATTACAGTCGGTATTGAGAACAACATGAAACGCATCTCCAGAAAGTTCGGTGATGTGGCACAGGGCGATCTGACCGTGACGGTATCAGCCAAGGGCCACGATGAGTTCCAGGATCTGGCAGAATCCGCGACTAACATGATTACGAATACCAAGAAGCTGGTAAATCAGGTAAGCAATGCTACCGGAGAATTAGAAGTTTCTGCGCAGAATGTGGGACAGGCTTCCGAATTGATCCATGAATATTCTCAGGATATTACCCGTGCTATCGGAGAGATCAATGAAGGTATGGAGGAACAGTCCAGACATGCACAGGAATGTGTAGAGAAGACGGATATTCTCTCCAATGAGATTCAGGAAGTCAGCCATGTGGTAGAGCGTGTTGAGAAACTGGTAGATGAGACCGAAGGCATGATCAACAAGGGAATGGAGATCGTACAGGTACTGGGTGAACGTGCCGGTGAGACCACACAGATGACAGTGAAGGTAAGCGAGAGTATTGAATCCCTCCGCAAGGAATCCGAGATCATCAACAGTTTCGTAGGTACGATCACAGAGATTACGGAACAGACGAATCTGTTGTCCCTGAATGCTTCCATTGAGGCGGCCAGAGCCGGAGAGGCCGGAAGAGGTTTCGCTGTGGTAGCGGAAGAGATCCGCAAGCTGGCAGATGATTCTGCCAAGGCAGCCGGTGAGATCGGCAACAATGTTGCGAATATTACCGCACAGACACAGAACAGTGTGGAGAGTGCAAGCCAGGCGAAAGCGATGGTAGAGCTTCAGACAAAGGCTGTGGAAGAAGTAATCGCAGTATTCCGTGAGATGCAGGCTCGTATGAGTCAGCTGATCGAGGGACTGAAGGATATCGTGGCAAGTACCGAGAAGGCTGATGGCGAACGTAGTGCAGCGGTAGCGGCAGTGAAAAATATCTCAGATATTATCGAGGAGACCGCAGGCAGTGCAGAAACCGTCAATGACGTAGCCAACAAACTGCTCTCACATGTAGAGAAACTGAGTGACACCGCAAATGTGCTGGATGAGAATATGGAAGGACTCAAGAACGAGATCTCCGTATTTAAGATCTGAGGATAAGTATCTATAAGAAGGAGTTAAAGGAAGATCCGGAACAGAAAGGGCCGGATCTTCTTTTACTTCATTTCGGAACGAATTGCTACGGCAGGAATTGCGGAGCGTTCTCATGCATATATTTGGGATGAAAGCTGACAGGCGGATGACTTGGCAATGAGAAAAGTGTTGGCGGGTATTCTGATCTTTGATGTGGTCATGGGCATATTATGCCTGGTAGTGGGAACAAGGCAATATGCAAGGGATAGGCAATTGGATATCCGGGAGGAAAAATTTCAGGGATTACGGGAAACACTGGCAGGAGATGTCAACTGTGAGGAAGAACTTGCTCAGAAGATTGCCCTGACTTTTGATGACGGACCGCATCCGAAGTACACGGAGCAGCTTTTGGATGGACTGAAAGAACGGAATGTGGTAGCTACTTTTTTCGTGACCGGGGAGAATGCGGAGAATTATCCGGAGATCATCCGAAGAGAACAGGAAGAAGGGCACCTGATCGGCAACCATACTTACAGCCATATACAGTTGACTTCCCGTAACCGGGAGGCTTTCCGGGAGGAACTGGTGAGGACCAATGCGGTCTTAGAAGAGATCACCGGAGAAAAACCCAGTTTCGTCCGGCCTCCCTACGGCAGCTGGGATAAAAGCTTTGAGAAGGAACTGAACATGTTTCCGGTATTGTGGAATATTGACCCCTTAGACTGGTGCTCCCACAATGCGGAATGCATTGCAGCCAGGGTAGTGGAGAAAGCAGGAGATGGGGATATCATCCTGATGCATGACTATTATGATACTTCTGTTATTGCGGCGTTGGAAGTGATAGATGCTTTGCAGGAAGAGGGATTTCAGTTTGTGACGGTGGAAGAGCTGCTGTTTGACTGATAAATTATCCTTGCATCCTACAATAATGTACGCATATAATATGAGAAGCAAGAGTGGAAAAATATGTCGGATGGGTGCGATGAAATGTACGCATCGTACTTAAAGGAAAACCAATGATAAAAATAGCTTTTTGTGATGATGATCTGTCAGTGCTTAAGGAATTAAGCATATTGATGGACAGATATCGGGTGGAAAGAAATCAGGATATAACTTATGCGGCGTTTCACAGTCCGCTGGAGCTGCTGGCAGAAGTAGAGCGGGGAACAGAGCTTGATATTATTTTTCTGGATGTACTGATGCCGGGACAGAATGGGATCAGCACCGCAAAGGAGATCAGAAAATATGATACTTTGGTGAAAATCATATATCTGACATCCTCGGCGGAATATGCTGTGGACTCCTATTCGGTAGGTGCCTATTTTTACCAGCTGAAGCCGATCTGGCAGGAAAGCTTCTACCGCCTGATGGATTCGGTGCTCTCGGAGTGCCGCCGGAATGAGGAAAAGAGCCTGATCCTGCGCAGTAAGTCAGGAATCACCAGAATGGATCTGGACAAGCTGCAGTACTGTGAAGTGATGGGACGTACCTTATTGTTTCACAGGCAGGACGGAGTTGTCCTGGACAGCGCCGGAAGACTGGATGATCTGTGCGAACAGCTCAAGGATTATGATTGCTTTATCCGCTGCCACAGGTCTTACCTTGTGAATTTAGCATATGTGCAGAATATTTCCAGTAAGGCCGTCACAATGTGCGATGGTACCGAGATTCCGATCCCACATGGAAAATATTCGGAACTGAAAGACAGATTCTTTGATTATTTCTTTCAAAAAAATCAGACAATTCTTGGATAATTTTATGCTGCCACGACCGGAGAACACCTTCATGTCAAAAATGGTTTTCCAATGAAAAAATAAGGTACAATTCTTTCAGACAACAGAAAACTGTTGCTGGAAGGAGAAAAAATATTATGAAGAGAAAAGTGATCACATGCGTTATGGGACTGGTACTGGCAATGTCATTAGCAGCTTGCGGTGAGGAAGAAGTGGTTGTGGAGAACACCAATGCAGAAGTAACAGTAGAGGTACAGACCACAGAGGCGGCAGAAACTCCGGCGGAGACTGTTGCAGAGACAGATACAGAAGCAGAGGGTGGCCCCCTGTTACAGGTGGAGGTTATGGAGATTCCGGATCTGAGCGGTACGGAATGGACTTTTGCAGGCGGTATGATCGACGGTGTTGAAATGGAGGAAGAGGATCTGAATGCAACACTGGAGACTTACGGCGGTACTTTAGGGCTGGTATTCGGTGAAGACGGTGCAGTTACCATGGTGCAGGGTGGCGGAAATGCAGAAGGAACATATGAGTATTCCGATGATAACACTGCTATTAAGATGACCCTGGATTTCGGAGGAACAGAGATTTCTTACGCAGGCTTTTTGTCTCAGGTAGGTGATACCGTGACACTGATCGCCATGTCTGATATGAATGGTTATGACGGACTTTATTTCGTACAGTAAAACACAGCAGGAAATATTGGAAAAGTAGAAAGAATGAAAAGGGGAGGGAAGAAATGACGATGGAAATTGTAATTATCGTAATGTTGCTTGCCTCCCTTTTTGGAGCCTGGGTATTGTCGGTGTGGCGTAAACTGGAGATGCAGGAAGAAAATATCCGCAATGCCTTACATCAGACACTGGTACAGCTTTCCGCCGAACGGGAAGCACTGGAAGGCTTGACGGAGCTTTTGAAAGATGTCATTGATGCAGAACTCTTACGGGAGATGAGATGTTCTCTGGAGAATGCACAGGATGGCGGAGAAGCACGACAGCCGGAGTGGATATCAGAACGACAGAGAGAATTATTAAGAGTAAAGAATAAAATTGCAGAGATCTCGGAAAGCATGCCACTTTTGCAGGCACAGGAGATCTATCAGAAGTACTGGAAAGCAGCGAAAAGCTATGAACATATGGTGGAGACCAGCGGACTGATCTATAACGATTCAGTGGAAAGCTATAATGGGATGCTCCGTAAGATGCCGGAACGTATAGCAGCGGGAATCTGCGGGGTCCATCGGAAAAAATTGATCGAGATCATGTAAGACATATACATTTTAAGGAGGGTAAAGTTATGGGCTTGTTTACAAACAACAAAAAATTATGTCCGATCTGCGGAAGCCCAACACCGAGACTTTTGGCATCGGCAGTGGATGGACAGAATCTGTGTAAGGAGTGCGCAGGCAAAATCAATCTGCCGGACGGTGTACAGGATGGCATGACAGTGGACGATTTCCGGGAATATATCAACATCCATGATGCGAACAAGCCGTTACGCGACAGCTTTACAGAGACTTATCGCTATAATTTCGGCTTTTTCAAGGGATCGTTATTGTTGGATCTGGACCATCAGCTGCTACGTCTCGGAGACGGTGAAGCGGTATTTGCCATGGAACCTGCAAATATCAGGTCTTTCCGCATTTTAGAGGATGGAGAAGTATTGTTTGAGGGAGAAAAGGGGAATTTCCGGAGCTACAAGAGTGATATTAAGGAACGGTTAAAAGAATTGAAGCCCAGGATTGAAGAATACAAGATGCTGCGGCATGAGTATGAGATCATGGCAGAGATGGAGCGCAACAGAGAGCAGAACGGCAGGGATAATGACAGAGATTTCAGGGACCGGGTAACAGAACCGGACTTCAATGTGCCTAATCCGGTAGACAAATTTGCAGTGGAGATCATCCTGGAACATCCTTACTGGAAGAACTTCTATAAGGAGACGGGTGCACCGAAATTCAACAGCGATCATCCCAGTACCATTGATTATCTGGATGATTATACACAGAAGACAGAGGAACTGCACGCGCTGGCACAGAATCTGATGCAGCTGATCGATCCGCAGGCGCAGGAACAGGTAATAGATCCTCATGCCTCCGCACAGAGCCAGGGCACTCAGAGTGCACCGCAGGCTGCACCTGTACAGACAGAGGATCCGACTGTGGCATTGCCCAAGTATAAGGCATTGATGGATGCCGGCGTTATCACAGCAGAGGAGTTTGAAGCGAAGAAGAAACAGCTGCTGGGACTGTAAAAAGTGAATAATTCAAATTGACGGGCACATGGCTGTCGGATATACTATAAGAGTATGATATCTTACATGGGTATGATACGGAAAGCAGGATCTGACAGCCATGAGTAGTTTACAAAAGAAAGAAACATTATTGATCGTTGATGATTCCAAATTTCAAAGAGTAGTGATCAGACAGTCCCTCGGGGAGTATTTTAACTTCGCAGAGGCTGTTTCCGGTGAAGAATGTATTCAGATCATGGAGAAGGAAAGTGATGCCATTGATCTGGTTCTGCTGGATCTGGTCATGCCGGGCATTGACGGCTTCGAAGTGCTACGCCGCAGACAGAGCATGGAAGGCTTCAAGGATACGCCGGTCATTGTTCTGACCAATACAGAGTCCGTAGCTTCCCAGTCGGATGCTTTTGCCCTGGGAGCAGATGAATTTATCATTAAGCCGGTGGATGCCCGTATTGCACTTTCCCGTATCAACAATACGCTGGGGGTAAAGCGCAGATTACAGAGCAGCCGGGATGAACAGAAGGCATGGGAGACCAAATCTCAGATCGATGAAATGACCAGTCTGTTCAACAAGATGACCGTAGAAAAGCTGATCACAAAGGCCCTGACAGAGCATGAGAACAGATCACATGCTTTGATGTTGATAGATATTGATAATTTCAAGTCTGTTAATGACGTCTACGGACATACCATGGGTGACCATGTCATCAGCGTGATCGCAGGGGTGATTTCTTCCCAGTTTCGCAGCACCGATTATGTGGGTCGTGTCGGGGGAGATGAATTCTGCGTATTGATGGCGGATATTCCGTCGAGAGAGATCGCACTGATCAAGGCAGAGAATCTGGTTAGTCTTGTAAAATATAAGGAGAACTTATCCATACCGGAAAATATATCTATCAGTGTGGGAGTAGCTTTTTCCGAAGCGGCTGATCAGTGCTATGCAGAGCTGGCAGCAAAAGCCGATCAGGCTTTGTATGTCTCTAAAAAATCCGGTAAAGGGAGATACAGCGTCTACGGCGAGGAACAGCAGGCTCCCGAGGAAGTCATACAGGCTCTTGTATGGTCCGGTTCCCGTAATGTTACCAGCATGTTAGAATTTGCCATGCCGGATTATGTACAGCTGAAGGCAGTAGCTTCGGTGGAAGAGATCAGATCCTGTATGGAAGACAAGACCGATGAAGATATTCCGGCATTGATCGTGGATGTATCGGAGGAAGAGGACCAGGGACAGAGACGTTGGCAGGAACTTCGCAAGCTGAAGGAAGAGCATACGTTTTCCATGATCGCTATCTGCAAGGAGGGCAATCTGGCACAAATGAAATGTGCTTTGGAGACGGAAGAACTTTCAGATCTTTTGTTGGCACCGCTGGAAGCGAATACGTTGAAACGACGTGTGAAGATCTGGATGCAAAATTGCAAGTTATGATAAAGTCTGTTATAATTGGCTGGAGCATATCAAAAGATGTGCTTCGGCCTTTTTGTATGATAGAAACAGAGGATGTAACAGTATGGATTTATTTGAATATATGCGAAGCACCAATATGGAAAAAGAAGCACCGTTAGCTGCCAGAATGCGTCCCAGGACTCTGGATGAAGTCGTAGGGCAGGAGCATATCATCGGCAAGGATAAGCTTCTGTACCGTGCTATTAAGGCGGATAAGATCAGTTCCATTATATTCTATGGACCGCCCGGTACCGGCAAGACGACATTAGCAAAGGTGATCGCCAATACTACCAGCGCCGAATTTTGTCAGATCAATGCCACCGTAGCCGGCAAAAAGGACATGGAGGAAGTGGTGGCGAAAGCCAAAGAGCTGCAGGGAATGTACGGAAAGCGTACGATCCTGTTTATCGATGAGATCCATCGTTTTAACAAAGGACAGCAGGATTATCTGCTTCCTTATGTGGAGGACGGTACGATCATTCTCATCGGAGCTACTACGGAGAACCCTTATTTTGAGGTGAACGGAGCGTTGATCTCTCGTTCCGTGATCTTTGAACTAAAACCGATCCCCAGAGAAGCTATTAAAGAGCTTCTGAAGAAGGCGGTTTACGATACGGATCGCGGTATGGGAGCTTACAATGGTACGATCGATGAAGATGCATTGGAGTTTTTGGCGGATATCTCTGGCGGAGATGCCAGACATGCCCTCAATGCCATTGAACTGGGTATCATGACCACAGAGCCCGGTCCGGATGGTAAGATCCACATTACGCTCGATGTGGCACAGCAGTGCATTCAGAAGAGAGCGGCAAGATATGATAAAAACGGTGATAATCATTACGATACGATCTCTGCTTTTATCAAAAGCATGCGTGGCTCTGACCCGGATGCCGCAGTATATTATCTGGCAAGGATGCTAAATGCGGGAGAGAGCGTGACTTTTATCGCGAGACGTATCATGATCTGTGCATCGGAGGATGTGGGAAATGCGGATCCGCAGGCACTGGTAGTGGCAGTGAATGCATCCATGGCAGTGGAACGGGTCGGTATGCCGGAGGCACAGATCATTTTAGCACAGGCAGTCACTTACATAGCTACGGCACCCAAGAGCAACCGCAGCTATGAAGCGGTATCCCGGGCGATGCAGGAAGTGCAGGCCAGCGGAGATCTGCCGATTCCCACACATCTGCAGGATGCACATTATAAAGGAGCAGCAAAATTGGGACATGGAACAGGATATAAATATGCCCATGATTACCCGAATGACTATGTGGAACAACAGTATCTGCCTTATGAGTTAAGCGGCAGGGAGTTCTATCAGCCTTCGGGCAACGGATATGAAGTGAAGATCCGTGAACATATGGCGAGAATCAAAAAAGAAGCGGCAAAATCAGAATAATTCACGGAATTAGAATAATTCCGTGATCAGATATTTGTATATTTCCTGGTTTTTCCGCTGCCAGTTATCGCAGATGGCAGCGGCAGTCTCTTCCACGGGGACGGACAGAGTGATATCTACCAGACTGATGCCTCTGTCCTTTGCTACCAGGTGAGCTTCGTACTCACCGGAAGTGGATTTGTAGTAATCTCCGAGGACGGATACTTCGTTGCGCAGTGTGAACTCATTTTCCTGAAAATAGGTATCAATCTCCTGTTTGATGGTATCACCGATGCGGTTCTCGAAGAAATTCAGCGTTTCTTTTCCTTCGTCGGTGATGGACAGGTGTGTCCGGTTGCGGATCGACTGGGTGGCGATCATGCCGGCATCCGTCAGCTCGTTGATGACCTGCTGTAAGGTCAGAAAATTCGTGTATTCTTTCCCAAGGATAAAGTCGCTTACCTGTGCGGTAGTGAGGGGAAAGGTAACGCGGTTCAGCATATAGAGAACGATGAGTTTATATAGAGTAAGCGGATCTTGTAACATAATGTGAGTAACAGCCTTTCTTATAGTTATGAATAGTTGTCTTTTTGAAACAGGTCACCTTGACGGATGCCCTGTTTTTTCATGCGATGGTGTAATTCGTTGAGAACACCACGCTTGTCCATACTCCAGGTGGGAGCGATCAGCAGATTTTTCGGTCCGTCACCGGTGACCCGGTGGATCACGATGTCCGGGGACAGATGGGCGAGACAGGAGATGACCAGATCGATATAGGCATCGAAGGTCAGAGCCTCGAACTTCCCTGCCAGGTAATCGTCCGCCAGATCGGTATCTTTCAGCACATGTAAAAGCTGTAATTTGATGCCGAAAGGCCGGATCCGGTTCAGATAATCCATTGTCTGAAGCACCTGAGTGTTCGTTTCCCCCGGGAGTCCCAGGATCGTATGGACGATAAATGGAATCTGCAAAGCCTTAAGATCTGCACATGCCTGTTCAAAGCAGGACAGCGGATAACCTCTGCGGATATAGCGGGCGGTATCTTCGTGGATGGTCTGAAGCCCCAATTCAATCCAGAGGAACTTGCCCGGATATTCGTCACGCAGCTTCGCCAGCAGATCCAATACTTCTATGCCCAGACAGTCCGGTCTCGTGGCAATGGAGATCCCACACACATCCGGATGATCCAGGGCAGAACGATACACCTCTTCCAGATAAGGGAGAGGGGCATAGGTGTTGGTATATGCCTGAAAATAGGCAATCAGATCCTGCCCGGTTGCTTTGCTGCCGAACTTGAACCTACCTTCCGTGAGCTGTTCCGGCATTGACTTGCCTGCCATGTCCACAGCAAAATCGCCGCTGCCGCCTTTGCTACAAAAGATACAACCCCGAGTGCCCAGGGTGCCGTCCCGATTGGGACAGGACATCCGGGCATTCAGGGCTATTTTATAGCATTTATGGTGAAATGTATTTTTACAATAGGAATCCAGAGAGTAGTAGGGCTTGCCGTGCCATTCTCTTTTTATGTTATCCGGATACATTAGCGGATATGACTTTTCACGGCATTGGCTACGACTTCCGCTACCTGAGGATCGAAGGCTTCCGGCATGATATTATCATCGGAGAGCTTATCAGCAGGTACCAGACCGGCGATAGCTTCGGCAGCGGCTAACTTCATCTCTTCAGTGATCTGGGTAGCGCGTCCTTCCAGGGCACCCTTGAAGATACCGGGGAATGCTACCACGTTGTTCACCTGATTGGGGAAATCACTGCGTCCGGTTCCAACGACACGGGCACCGGCTGCTTTTGCTACATCCGGCATGATCTCGGGAACAGGATTCGCCATGGCGAACAGGATGGAATCATGGTTCATGGAAGCTACCATTTCGGGAGTGACGATGTTAGGAGCGGAGACACCGATGAAGATGTCAGCACCCTTCAGAGCATCGGCAAGAGAACCGGTTTCGTTATTTAAGTTGGTAACTTCGGTCATTTTTTTCTGCATCCAGTTCAAGCCCTCGGTATCTTTAGAAACGATACCTACTTTATCACACATGATGATATTGGGGAAACCATAGGTCAGAAGCAGCCTGGTGATCGCCACACCGGCGCTTCCGGCACCGTTTACCACTACGCGGCAGTCTTCCTTTTTCTTACCGACTACCTTCAGGGCATTGATGACACCGGCGAGTACGACGATGGCGGTACCGTGCTGGTCATCATGGAATACAGGGATGTCCAGAATCTCCTTCAGACGTTCCTCGATCTCGAAGCAGCGGGGGGCACTGATATCTTCCAGATTGATGCCGCCGAATCCCGGAGCCAGATAGGTCACAGCCTTGATGATCTCTTCGGTATCCTGGGTATCTAAGCAGATGGGAACGGCGTTCACATTGCCGAATTCCTTGAAGAGGACTGCCTTACCTTCCATAACGGGCATTGCTGCATAGGGTCCGATGTTACCGAGTCCCAAAACGGCACTTCCGTCGGAGACAACGGCCACGGTATTGGCTTTCATGGTGTATTTATAAGCAGCTTCCTTATCCTGGGCAATTACCTTGCAGGGCTCCGCAACACCGGGAGTATATGCAATCGCCAGATCCTCACGGGTCTTTACCGGAGTCTTGGATACGGTTTCGAGTTTACCGTTCCATTTTTCGTGCATCAGTAACGCTTTTTCGTTGGTTGTCATGACAATACCTCTTTCTTGGATTATTTGATGCCAGGGTCCTAAGGTCTTTCACCCACTTATGAGCAAGCTCATGTGGGCTTAGACCCTTTGACCCTGGCATCAGATGTATTATGTTATGAACTATGATATAATAGAATCCGGTACTGCGCAAGGATTTGTAAAAAAATAATTTTGGGACTTCCTATTTTAAAAAATATATATTATAATAAGCGCAGATGTAGTTTTAATATCTATTTTATTTCATTGACACATCAGGATAGATCAGGAGTATTCCCCTAAGTGAACAGTTTGCAGAGTATATAATGAATACAGGAGGAGCATATGAGGGAAAAATATGAATCACTTGCATTAGTGCAGTTGAAGGAACTGGCAAAAGTGCGTGGTCTGAAGGGTACTTCCACAATGAAAAAGGCGGAGTTGGTAGAAGCCATGCTGGCAGAAGATGAGCGCCTGAAAAAAGAGGAAGAAGCGAAGGTAGCGGCGGCCAGACAGGGTAACCGTCCGGCATTAACTCCAGGATAC
>OQVN01000853.1_pt1 | contig 11111 bp, 13 predicted proteins | sample 1691621 | NCBI WGS metagenome assembly OQVN01 (sample SAMN03418278, study PRJEB22391) | human gut metagenome | biome: human-gut; feature: organic feature; material: feces | host: Homo sapiens | place: Tanzania | collected 2013-01 | reverse complement strand
ACGTGTAGGTCCTCTGCTGGACGCATGATAAAGGGCCATCTACTTCGTAAGGGCTCCTAGGAGTACCATTATGTACGCCTTCGTCGCCCTTACTCGTATCTGACACCTTTCTCATGTGTCCTTAGATTCGTTTACTTTGTAATATAGAAACTCAATTTTTAAGGATGATGCTTATATGAATAATATGGCAGTATGTAATTATATAGTGGGTGTGCTCGGTGCGGTCATTGGCGGCTTGATTATGCAGGCTGCTTCTACCTTTCCGCTGGCGTTCACAGAGAACGGCCCTGGTCCGGGCTTCTGGCCATTTTCGCTGGGAGCGGTGCTGTGCAGCGTGGCAGTTTTTCTGCTCCTGTACACGTTCTGGAACAGGACGGAGCTTGCCAGCGAGCAGGTGGCTTTGACGAGCGTAGGCAACAAGCGCGTTTATTTGATGATGGGCTTGGTTGTTTTGTTCTGCGTGCTGATTAATCTGCTGGGCTTCTATCCTGCGTCGGCCTTGCTTATCATTGCGATTATGCGTCTTATGGATTATCGCAATATCAAGGTTATCGCGCTGACAACGGTGCTGACGCTGGTGTTTATTTATCTTGTATTTGGCATGCTGCTGCATACCACGATGCCGCAGTCAATTTTTTTGGAGTAGGAGGGTCATATTATGGGTGATATTTTAACTGCATTGAATATGATTTTCGTACCCCTGAACCTGGTGGGACTATTTGCCGGTGTGCTTGTGGGCATTGCCTTTGGCTGCATGCCGGGCCTGAGCGTTAACATGGGCCTGGCGCTGCTCTTTCCGCTGGCGTTCACCTTTCACGGCATCGGCGGCATTTTGATGCTGCTGGGCATTTACTGCGGTGCGATTTATGGCGGCAGTATTTCGGCAATTCTGCTGAAAACTCCCGGCACGCCTGCTTCTGTAGCAACGACGCTGGACGGCTATCCGATGGCGACGAAGCTTGGGCAGCCTGGCCGTGCGCTGGGCCTGTCGACGATGGCGAGCTGCTTCGGCGGTGTGTTTAGCACCATCTGCCTGATTCTTTTGGCGCCGCAGCTGGCGAAGGTGGCGCTGCAGTTCTCTAAACCGGAATATTTTGCTTTGGCGATTTTTGGCCTGAGTATTATTACCAGTGTTTCCTCCGGCAGTGTTATTAAAGGCATTATGGGCGGCCTGCTCGGTTTGTTTCTGGCAACCGTCGGTATTGATGATATGAGCGGCACGATTCGCTTTACGCTGGACACGACCTATCTTTTAGGCGGCGTGTCCTTCATCCCTGTGCTGATTGGCGTGTTTGCTTTCGCGCAGGTGCTGAGCAGCATTGAGGAATATTATCACAATGAACGCAGCGAGCAGCATATGCAGCTCGACAGATTGCTGCCGTCCTTTGATGATATTAAGCGTGTTTTTGCGACGCTGGTGCGTTCCTCCTGCATTGGTACGTTCATTGGCTGCGTGCCGGGTACAGGCGGCGATATTGCGTCGTTCGTTTCCTATGACCAGGCTAAGCGCTGGTCGAAGCACAGCAAAAACTTCGGTAATGGTGAGCCGGAGGGCATTGTCGCTTCGGAAGCAGGCAATAATGCTGTTTCCGGCGGTGCTTTCATTCCGGTGCTGACGCTGGGCATTCCTGGCGACGGCGCGACGGCGATTATGATGGGCGCGCTGATGGTTCAAGGCCTGCAGCCGGGACCGCTGCTGTTTGTCGAGAAGGCGCCGGATGTGTATGCGATTTTCATCGGTCTGCTGTTGGCAAACCTGATTATGGGACTCATGGGCTTTTCGCTTATCCGTCTCTTCATGAAGGTTGTAAATGTGCCGGTGCATATTCTGCTGCCGATTATCGTGATGATGACGTTTGTAGGCACCTATTCCTACAATAATTCGCTGAACGATGTGTACCTTATGGTAGCGAGCGGCTTTATCGGTTATTTCCTGAATAAGCTGGGCTTTTCGATGTCGGCGCTCATCATTGGTATTATCCTTGGCGGTATGGCAGAGCAGAACTTTGTCGGCTCGCTGATTATGAGCGATGGCAGCTTTGGTATTTTCTTTGAAAGACCGCTGTGCTTATTCTTCTTGGCAGCTGCTGTCCTGTCACTGCTTTCGCCGCTTTTTGGCAAGCTGTTAAAAAGAAATTAAATTTTACTTGACAAATGCCTGCCATTCTAGTAAACTCTAGGCATATAAAGGGAGTAGCTGGCACGTATTTGCGTGTTCACTCTGTCGTCAATACGATTGCTATGGGCAGTCTGGCTTTGTGAGTAAGTAGCGAGACTTTGTTGTGAATTATTATGTTTGCAGCAAAGCTCTCGCTTTTTTTGTTGAGCAGGCGGCTGCAGGGCAAGGAGGAAACTTATGGAGATTTTATTACAATTTTTATTATTAGCTTTAGGCTTTGTGATGCTGGGCAAGGGTGCAGACTGGTTTGTAGAAGGCGCGGCAGCGCTGGCGACACGCTTCGGCATACCGCAGCTCGTGGTAGGCCTGACGATTGTGGCGATGGGTACGAGCGCGCCGGAGGCGGCGGTGAGCATCGCGGCAGCGATGAAGGGCAGCGCAGATATTACGATTGGCAATATTGTCGGCAGTAATATCTTAAATATTCTCGTTATCCTGGGTATGGCGGCGGCGATTACTCCGCTGGCAGTGGCTCGTTCTACTGTGCGTGTAGAAATGCCGTTTATGATTGCGATTACTGTGCTGCTTTTTGTTCAGGGCATGGATGGCAGCATTAGCCTGGCTGACGGCTTGGTGCTGGCAGCAGCCTTTCTGGTTTATCTGTTCTACTTGTATAAGATGGCTATGAAAAATAATGTAGACGATGAGCTGCAGGAGGCAGGCTTGCCGGTAAGCCGCTGCCTTGTGGGTGCAGTCGGTGGTTTGGCGCTGATTATTTTGGGTAGTAATGTTACGGTTGGCGCGGCGACGGAGATTGCGCAGTACGCTGGTCTGAGCGAACGCTTCATCGGCTTGACTATTGTGGCGCTGGGTACGTCGCTGCCGGAGCTGTTCACATCGGTAGCAGCAGCACGCCGCGGTAATGCGGATATTGCGATTGGCAACATCGTCGGCAGCAACATCTTCAACATTTTGTTCGTCGTTGGCCTTTCGGCAATGATTATCGACATTCCGTTTGCAGCAGCGTTTAATTTTGATACCTTTGTGGCTATTGGTGCTGCTGTACTGCTGTGGCTGTGCGTGCTGCGCACGCAGCGCCTGGCGCGTTGGGGCGGCTTGCTGATGCTGGGCTGCTATGCAGCGTATCTGTGGTGGATTTTGTGATAGGGGAGCATAAAAGATTTTCTTCTTGAATTAGAGGATACAGCTTGTCAAAGGCCGAGAAAGTGTTTATAATAAAATTAGAGTTTAGAATTAACACGAATTTGTGCCGGAGGTGATAAGATGTATGTAAAACGTGCTTTAGAAGAAACAGTGTTAAAAACCTCGCGTACCTTTCCCGTGGTGCTTGTAACTGGTCCGCGGCAGGTTGGCAAGACTACGATGCTGAAAAAAATCATGGAGCCGGAGCGCAAGTACGTGACCTTAGATGATCCTGATGTACGCTATCTCGCCAAAAAGGATCCTGCTTTATTCATGCAGCGATATACGCCGCCTGTTTTAATTGATGAAATTCAATATGCAACAGAGCTGTTGCCGTATATAAAAATGGCTGTTGACAATTCACAGCGGATGGGTGATTTTTGGCTGACAGGCTCGCAGGTTTTCCGTCTGATGCAGAATGTCAGTGAAAGTCTTGCCGGACGTGTGGGAATTTTAAGTTTGTTAGGCTTATCAGATGCAGAAATCAATGGTTATCCTAACGAGCCATTTACCGCTGATAAGGACAGATTGTGCAGCCGTTTGCATTTGGTTAAACCAAGAGGCCTGAATGAGATTTACCAGCGTATTTTTCGCGGCTCCCTGCCTGCCTTATGCACGAATGCAGAAATAGATGGAGAAACCTATTATAAATCTTATATTGATACATATTTGCAGCGAGATATCAGAGATTTGGCGCAGGTTGCCGATGAGATGCAGTTTTATAATTTCATGATTGTTGTAGCTGCGCATACCTCAAAACCGTTGATTTATGATGAGCTGGCAGCGGCGGCTGGAATCAGTGCGCCTACTGCGAAGAAGTGGCTGTCAATTTTAGTTTCTTCACATATTGTTGCCTTGGTGCAGCCTTATGCAAATAATATTTTGAAGCGTGTGGTAAAAATGCCGCTGATGCATTTTCTCGATACAGGTCTGGCTGCGCAGCTTTTGAAATGGGAGAGTCCTGCAACCTTAGAGCGTGGCGCTATGGCAGGAGCCTTTTTTGAGAGCTACGTCTTTTCGGAAATCTATAAAAGCTATTTGAATGCCGGGAAGGAGCCGCCGATATATTATTATCGGGATAATACGCAGAAGGAAATAGATTTGCTGCTGTATCAGAATAATACTGTTTATCCTGTAGAGGTTAAAAAAGCAGCTTCTCCGGGAAAAGCTGCTATTAAAAATTTCTCAGTGCTAGAGCCATTGGAAAAGGCAGAGCCGTTCAATGGTATTGAAGCGTTGAAGGTTAATGTGGGGATGGGCAGCGTTATCTGCATGAATGATAATCTGCTGCCGCTTGATGAAAAGAACTGGTATGTACCGGTTTGGCTGATATGAAAAAATTTTCTCCCTGCCCTCGTGTATGAGGGCAGTTTTTTTATGCATAATTTGCATAGCGATGTATAAAATATTGCATAAATGTGGTATAATAAGAAGATAAAAATGGATAACAGTTTTTCTTTGATTGCATAAAAAGAAAATGAACAGGAGGTGCCTGTTATGGAAGAAAAAAAGCAGCTGAAGGACGCTTTGAAGGAAAAGGAGCAAGCGGCTGCACAGAAAATGAAAATCTCGACGAATATGGCGACATCCGCATTGCCGACGAGGTTATCTGTATCGTAGCAAGCTTGGCTGCGCAGGAGGTTCCCGGCGTGGTGAGCATGAGCGGCGGTCTGACGGATGGTATCAACCGCTTCTTAGGCAAGGAGAATGCGTCCAAGGGTGTTCGCTTGAAGTTTGAGGGCAAGCTGGTTAACGCCAGCGTTTATATCAATGTAGAATATGGTTCCTGCATACCAGAGATTGCGCTGGAGGTACAGGAGAAGGTCAAGGATGCGATTGAAGCGATGACTGGCTATGAGGTGCAGTTCGTGGATGTCAATGTCGAGGGCGTGGCCAAGCGTCCGCAGACGGAGCTGGAGAAGGCTGCGTCCTCAGATGAGGATATGGCCGAGATTCTGCAGGCGCAGCAAAAGAGTGCTGAGGCAACGGAGGAAAATTCCTTCGAGCAGCAGCTGGCAAATCTGCGTGATGACGACGGCTTCAAGCTTCCGGACGAGGAAGAGATGGACGAAAAGCATAAGCGTTTTTTTGAGGAGGATTAAGCTATGGGTATAGCGGATAGAATAATTCTGACCTTGTATACAATTTTGATGGCAATTGCGTCTGTGCTGACGGTGCTGTGCAGCCTTGGAGTTTTTTCCGAGTCACGCATGAAGCTGTTTATCAGCCACATTTCGGGCAGCTGGGTGTTTGCTGTGGGCGGCGTGATTATGCTGCTCGTGAGCGTGCGTCTGCTGATTACCGGCTTGGGACTGACGGGCGTAAGCTCGCTGAAGCTCAGCGATACGAATAAGGGCAAGGTGCTCGTGGGCAAGGGTGCTCTGGAGGATTATATTGCTGTGCTGGCGCAGGAAATTTATGGTATCCATAATGTAAAGGTTATCGTAAAGCTGGAGGAGGAGTGCATCAACGTGCGCATCAATTCCTCTATTGAGCCCGGCATCAACATTCCTGAAACCTCTGAGGAAATCAAGACAAATGTACGCGAGAGCATCAAGAAGGTTACTGGTATTGAGGTCAAGGATATAGAACTGTTCTTCAAACAGATTAAGGCTAAGGAAGAATAGGAGGCAGAAGCTATGTGGAATGATATTATTAACGATATCTGGAACAATTATCGTGGTCGTCTGCTGTGTTCAGTTTTCGGACTGTTTATAGGCGCTGTTGTTTTACTGCTTGGTTTTTTTCAAGCTTTGTTTTTAATGCTATGTATAGGATTAGGCTTTTTTATCGGCAATAAGCTGGATAAGAAAGAGGATTTGCTGGAGTGGCTGGACAGATTGCTGCCGCCCGGCTATCACCGTTGAACCTAAATAATATAATATAAGGAGAGTATAAAAATGATTCGTAGACTTGCAAGAGAGGTTGCTTTACAAGCTTTATTCCAAATAGATTTTACCGGTGTGGACGGCAAAACTGCTGTAGCTGCAGCGATGGCTGAGCATGAGGATATTAAGGTGCATCGCGTAAGCGAGGCTGATGCTGAGGAAATGACCAGACTTGGTGAAACCACAAAGCTTTCCGCTCTGCGTACCCGCGAAACTGCGGAGCAGAAAAAATTCAACTATGTTGAGGAATATGCGCTGCTGCTGGTGAACGGCGTGCTGGGCGCTAAGGATGCTGTTGATGGCGAGCTGGGACAGTTTGCAACGAACTGGTCTGTTGAGCGTATGCCGGCAACCGATAGAAACATTCTGCGTATCGCTGCCTTCGAGATTCTGCATGCGGAGCCGAAGGTTGCAGCAGGCATTGCTATCAATGAAGCTGTAGAAATTGCCAAAAGCTATGGCACGGACGAATCTCCGCGCTTTGTTAATGGTATTTTAGGTAAGCTGGTTAGAAAATGAGCCGGCAGATTTATCTTGGTATAGATACGAGCTGCTATACGAGTTCGGTGGCGGCGGTAGGTGAGGACGGCTCTCTGTTGGGCGAAGCACGCCAGATTCTCAGCGTGAAGCCCGGACGTTGCGGCCTGCAGCAGTCGGAGATGGTCTTTCAGCATACGCGCAACCTGCCGCGTCTCGTCGAAGAGGTGCTCGCAGGCAAGGATTACCAGCTGACAGCGATTGGCGTCAGCGGTTTTCCGCGTCCGCTGGAAAACTCCTATATGCCCGCTTTTCTTGCCGGCATGAGTGTGGCTCGCAGCTTGGCAGCCATCACCGACGCTAGGCTGGAGGTTATTTCGCATCAGGAGAACCATATGGAGGCTGGCCTGTGGTCGGCACAAGGTCCTTGGGTGGAACGCTTTTTGATGCTGCACGCCAGCGGCGGCACGACGGACCTTCTGCTTTGCGAAAAGCAGGAGAATGGACGTTATCAGCTGACGCAGGTTGGCGGCAGCATGGATTTACACGCCGGTCAGTTTGTCGACCGCGTAGGCGTGGCGCTGGGACTGCAGTCCCCGACCGGCCCTGCCTTGGAAGAGCTGGCAGAACCCGCGGCGGAGCCTGTGGAGCTGCCTGTGTCTGTGCGTAAGCTGGACGTAAGTCTTTCTGGACCGGCGACAGCGGCCTTGCGCAAGCTGGAGGCTGGGGCTGAGCCTGCGGCCTTGGCTTTAGGCGTAGAGGTTACGCTGGGCGAAACCTTCGCGCGTATGCTGCGCAATGGTGCGGCGGCGTATAAGGTACATGACGTGCTGCTCGTCGGTGGCGTAGGCTCGAACAAGCTTATCCGTCAGCATGTGCAGGAAAAATTGGCAAAGCGCCATGTGCGCCTGTGGGTACCGGAGGGACGCTTTAGCTGTGACAATGCTTCAGGCTGTGCAGCCTTGGCATGGAGATTAAATAAGAAGAAAAATGGCTGAAAATATTTATTCTGTTAGTCAAGTAAATAATTTCATCAAAGAGCTTATAGACGATGACCCTGTCCTGCGTAATATTCAGGTCGTAGGCGAGATTTCCAACTTCAAGCGTTATCCGTCAGGTCATTGCTATTTTACGCTCAAGGATGCAAGCGGCGCTATAAAGTGCGTGATGTTCAAGAGCCGTGCTTTTGGTCTGCGCTTTGAGCCGAAGAATGGCGAGACAGTCATCGCTGTAGGCCGCATTGCTGTGTATGAGCGTGACGGCGTGTACCAGCTTTATACGGATATGCTGCTGCAGCAGGGCAAGGGCGATTTGATGCAGGCCTACGAGCAGCTTAAGCGTAAGCTGGAGCAGGCCGGTCTTTTTGCTGCGGAGCGTAAGCAGGCGCTGCCTGTAAATCCGCGCACTATCGGCATTGTGACTTCGCCTGCGGGGGCGGCTGTACGTGACATCATTACAGTGTCGCGCAGACGCAATAACGGAATTAAGCTTTTGCTTTATCCCGTGAAGGTGCAGGGCGAAGGCTCTGCGCAGGAGGTGGCACAGGCCATCAAGTTCTTCAACAAGCATAAGCTGGCCGATGTACTCATTGTAGGCCGCGGCGGCGGTTCAATGGAGGATTTGTGGGCGTTCAACGAGGAGGTCGCAGTACGTGCTGTGGCAGCCTCGAAGATACCTGTTATCAGCGCAGTCGGTCATGAAACAGATTTTACGCTGTGCGATTTTGCTGCGGACGCGCGTGCGGCGACACCATCGCAGGCTGCGGAGATGGCCGTTGCTGACGTAGAGGGCTATAAGCAGCGCGTGAGCTTCCTTTTGCAGCGCTGCACGAGCTTGATGCAATCGCGTCTGGCACGGGAGGAGCATCGCCTTGAGGCTGCTGCTTCTTCATGGGCACTGCGTGACCCGGAGCGCTTGTTTGCGCATCAGCTGCAGCGTGTGGATATGGCCTCGCAGAGGCTTGCTGATTCCATGATACATCTCGTGGAGCAAAAGCAGCATGCCTTCGCCTTGGCGGCAGCGAAGCTGGACGGCATCAGTCCGCTGGCTGTGCTGGGCAGAGGCTACAGCGTAACGCAGAAGGATTACGCTGTTATCAGAAGCACGCAGCAGGTGACTTGGGGTGACGAAATCGTCACTACGGTTGAGGACGGCACGATAACCTCTGTTGTACAGCAGGTGGAAAGGCGGTAAGAGCTATGGCAGCAAAGAGGATTGCTAAAAATATAAAGTTTGAAGACGCATTGAGCGAGCTGGAGCAGCAGGTGAAGCTGCTCGAAAGCGGCGAGCTTCCGTTGGAGGAGGCGCTTGATATTTTCCGTTATGGCGTGGAGCTGAGCAAGGTCTGCACCAGCAAGCTGGAAACTGTCAAGCAGGAGGTAGAAAAAATCGTCGTTGCTAATGGTGACGACGCTGACTATAAATTAGAAGCATTTCAGGATTTGGAGGCAAAATAATGGACTTTAAAACTTATTATGCTAACCAGCAGAAGCTGGTAGAGAATTATTTGCAAAACCGTATTGCTAAAAAAGGCATTTCCAAGGTCGATGAGGCGATGGAATACAGCCTGATGGCCGGAGGCAAGCGCATCCGTCCGATTCTTTTGATGGCAACGGCTGAGGCTTTGGGCAGCAAGGGCTATAACTATCTGCCGGTAGCCTGCGGTCTGGAAATGATTCATACATATTCCCTGATTCATGATGACCTGCCCTGCATGGATAACGATGATTATCGTCGTGGCCGACTGACCAACCATAAGGTTTTTGGTGAGGCAATGGCTGTGCTGGCTGGCGACGGTCTGCTGACGCTGGCCTTTGAGGTTATGCTGGAGCAGAAAAATGTTGAGCCGAAGGCTTTGATTGAAACTGTACGCGAGATGGCTATGTGCGCAGGCAATTTCGGCATGGTCGGCGGTCAGGGCCTCGACCTTGAATATGAAGGCAAGCAGATTACGCCTGAGGCGCTGCGCAAGCTGCACAGCGGCAAAACCGGTGCTTTGTTCATTGCTGCTATCCGCGGCGGTGCGCATCTGGCAGGTGCGACGGAGGAGCAGCTGCTGGCGCTGACGAAGTTTGCTGACCTGCTTGGGCTGGCGTTCCAGATTACTGATGACATTCTGGATGTTGAAGGCACGGAGGAGGAGTTGGGCAAGCCTGTAGGCAGTGATGAAAAAAATCATAAGTCTACCTATGTAAGCCTGTACGGTCTGGAGGCAGCGCATGAGCTGGCTGAGAAGACTGTCAACGAAGCGCTGGAGTGCCTGACAATGTTCGGTGAAAACGCAGAGCCTCTGAGAGAAATCACCAGAATGATGACTAATCGCAAGAAATAAGTCTAGTATACCCTTTGGATAGCAATAGAAGAAGTGGGCATATAAAGAGGGAAATATATGGCAGAAAACAATTTATTAGATAAAATTAATTCGCCTGCTGACGTTAAAAAGCTTTCTGATGAACAGCTTAAGCAGCTGGCAGCAGAAATCAGACAGCTGCTGATTAAGGTTATTTCGCACACAGGCGGCCATCTGGCACCGAACCTTGGCGTGGTCGAGCTGACCTTGGCGCTGCATAAGGTGTTCAATACGCCGCAGGATAAGCTAGTTTTTGACGTTGGCCATCAGGCATATATTCATAAGATTATCACCGGACGCAGAGAGCAGTTTCCGACGCTCAGGCAGTACGGCGGTCTTTCCGGCTTCCCAAAACGCTGTGAAAGCGAGCATGACGCGTTTGGCACCGGCCATTCGAGTACGTCTATTTCTGCAGCGCTCGGCATGGCGGCAGCGCGTGACCTGCAGGGCGAGGACTATAATGTCGTAGCGATTATCGGTGACGGCTCGATGACGGGCGGCATGGCGTTCGAAGCGCTGAATAATGCAGGCACATTGCATAAGAAGATGGTCGTTGTGCTGAACGACAACGAGATGTCTATTTCCAAAAACGTCGGCGCAATGAGCGATTATCTGTATCATCTGCGTACTGGCGAGACCTATAATAAGATAAAAAATGATATTGAGGGCTGGCTGAAAAACATGGAGTTCGGCACAGATGTGCTGAAGGCTATCCGTCGTTTGAAGGGCAGCGTGAAGTACCTTATGGTGCCGACCTCGATTTTTGAGGAGCTGGGCTTTACCTATCTCGGACCTGTTGATGGTCATGATATTCACGGCCTGATTGAAGTATTGCAGGCAGCGAAGAAGATTGACGGACCTGTTATGGTGCATGTGCTGACAAAAAAAGGCAAGGGCTACAAGCCTGCCGAAGAAAGTCCGAACAAGTTCCACGGCACTGGCCCCTTCGAGATTGCTACAGGCAAGAAGATTACCAATCCTGCTGCACCGATAAGCTATACTGAGGTGTTTGGCAAGACGATTACGGAGCTTGCAGACAGCGACAAGAAGATTGTGGGCCTTACGGCAGCAATGC
>OQVN01000851.1_pt1 | contig 11123 bp, 9 predicted proteins | sample 1691621 | NCBI WGS metagenome assembly OQVN01 (sample SAMN03418278, study PRJEB22391) | human gut metagenome | biome: human-gut; feature: organic feature; material: feces | host: Homo sapiens | place: Tanzania | collected 2013-01 | reverse complement strand
GCGGCGGGCACCGATGAGGACTACAGTCTTTTTCTGCTCTGGCGTGGTGAGCTGCCATTTTTCCAAGGCAGCGGCAACGACGAGAGCTTTTTTATCTGTTTTGCCGTCGAGACTTGCGCCCGTGATATCCTCTAAAAACGGATTGAAGCCAAAGCGTTCAGCAATACGTACTGCAAAAACCTCCGGCTTAGCCGTGGCCATACCGAGGCGACGCTTATCTGCCTGCAAATCCTGCAAAAGCTCCGGCATGCCGTCGTAAACCTTGTTTTCCCAGATACCGATATCTGTATAGCGTTCGCGGTATTTTTCTACGCCAGCCTCTGCCTGCTCACGCGTGAAGCCGTAAAATTTCATGAAGCTGTCGCGCAGCGGCGGCCCGATGAAGACCTCCAGCTTATGCAGGTCGCTGACCTCAACGCCTTGGTCTCGCAGTGCATATTGCACGCATTTTGTGATGCCCTCGGCAGAGTTTGTGAGTGTTCCGTCTAAGTCGAAAAGTAAATTTTGAAACATTTAGTGCTCCTTTTATGCAAAAATAAATTTTTTTATTGTTTTCCTCATCTGATTATAACACACTTTCGCTGAGAAGTGATAAAATAACAGCAGAAGAACTAGCGAAAGAAGCTGCCAAAGGCTCACCTGTTCTTCAGTGATATTTGCTTGAGGGGGAATAAAGATGACAGTAAAGCTTTTTGAAAATAATTCGCTGCTTAAGGAATGTATGGCCACGGTTACGGCTTGTACAGAAAAAGAAGGCCAATATCTGGTGGAGCTTGACCAGACGGTGTTCTTCCCAGAGGGCGGCGGCCAGCTCAGTGATAAGGGCAAAATAAATGAGGCGGTTGTCAGCCATGTCAGCGAGAAGGACGGGCATATTTACCATGAGTGCGACAAGCCGCTGGAGGTTGGTGCCGAAGTTAAGGCGGTGCTGGACTGGAGGGTACGCCTCGACAGGATGCAGCAGCACTTAGGCGAGCATCTTTTGTCCTATGCCTGCTGGAAGCTTTTCAAGGCGAATAATATTGGCTTTCATATGAATGAGGACGATGTTTTTATTGACCTTGATAAGGAGCTGACAGAGGAGGAGCTGCTTAAGGCAGAGCTATATACGAACGAGATTATCTGGGAGAACCGTCCGGTGCACATCAGCTATATGGACAGCACGGAGGCAGTCAAGCTCAAGGAGAAGATGCGCAAGTTCAACAGCAAACTGACGGGCACACTGCGCATTGTATCTGTGGAGGACGCCGATATCTGCACCTGCTGCGGCACGCATCCGCCGTTTACGGGGATGCTGGGCAGCGTGAAGGTTATCCGTCACGAAAAGCATAAGGGCGGCTGCCGTGTGGAGTTTGTCTGTGGCAGCAGAGCGCTTGCTGATGCGGATAAGAAGAACAGCACACTGCTTGCGGTGGCGCAGGGACTTTCTGTAAAGCCGGAGCAGGTGCCTGATGCTTTAGCGAAGCTGAAGGCTGATTTGCTAGCGCAGCTTGATGATATGAAGAGCAAGCTGCTGAAAATTGAAGAGGCACAGCTGCAGGAGCTTTATGATAATGCGCCGACGACTGCGGCTGGCACAAAAATTCTTGCTGTGCCGCTGGACGGACATGATGCCAAGGATATCAAGGTCTTTCTGCCGAAGGCTACGGCGTTGAAAAAGACTATTTGCCTGCTCGTAGCGGCTAAGCCTGAACGCATCAGCTATGCGGCTGCTCTGGGTGCAGATACAGAGGGCGATTGCCGCATGCTTATCAAGCTGCTTAATGAGGCCTTTGGCGGCCGCGGCGGCGGCAAGAGCGATTGTGCGCAGGGCGGTGCAGATTATTGCGCAGACTGGTTAGAAAAGCTCGCTGCAGTAGTGGACAAGTTAAAATAAGCATAAAAAAGACGGTCACTTCCATGCGACCGTCTTTTTTGCTGAGCCTTACAGTTCGTTAATCATAGCGATAAGTCTGTCGACCTCTTCGTCCTTGGTTGCCCAGCTGGTGCAGATACGCACGCTGTAGTTGCCGTCGGGCAGATAAGCGATATGGCTCAGAGCGAACTCTTCGCTGAGCTTGTGGAATTGCTCCGGCGTCATGATGACAAACTGCTGGTTTGTCGGCGACGGCGTAACGAATGCAAAGCCTTTGGTAAGCAGGGCATCGCGAATTTTGAGCGCCTGGCGTGTGCCCTTGCCGCAGATTTTCGTGTAAAGGTCGTCCTTCATGATGGCGCCGAACTGTACGCCGAGCAGACGGCCTTTAGCCATAATGGAGCCACACTGTTTAGCAATGGTGCGGAAGTCAGGCTTGAGAGCAGCGTTGGTGATAACAACTGCTTCACCGAAGAGCAGGCCGCATTTTGTGCCGCCGATGTAGAAAACGTCGCAGTTTGCTGCGAGGTCGGCTGCGCTCATATCGTTGTCAGGTGCGCCGAGCACATAGCCGAGGCGTGCGCCGTCGACGAAAAGATAGAGGCCGCAGTCCTGGCAGGCCTTGTATAAGTCCTGCAGCTCCTGCTTGCTGTACATGCTGCCGATTTCTGTCGGCTGGGAGATGTAGACCATCTTCGGCTGTGCCCAATGCTCGCGGCTGGGGTCGGTGTCATAGCTTTTCCAGGCTGCACGGATTTGCTCAGCGGTCAGCTTGCCGTCATCGGATGGCAAAGGCAGCACGCGGTGGCCGACATGCTCAATTGCGCCTGCCTCGTGTGTGTTGATGTGGCTGGGAACAGCGCCGTAGACAGCCTGATGCGGACGCAGGGCAGCGCAGATAACGGTAAGGTTGGTCTGGGTGCCGCCAACGAGAAAATGTACGTCAGCATTCGGGCAGGCGAAGGCTTTTTTGATAAGCTCGCGTGCTTCGTCACAGTAAGGGTCAAGACCGTAGCCGTCGGTCTGCTCCATATTTGTCTGTACGAGTTTTTCGAGGACTGCCGGATGGCAGCCTTCTGTATAGTCGCTGTTGAAACGATAAGTCATTGGTAAAACCCCTCTCGTAAATATATTTATGTTACTTTTTGCCTAAGAATTTTTTGCCTACGAATTCGTAGAGCACAGGCAGCAGCGAGAAAACGATGATGCCCAGCGTTACAAGCGTGAAGTTGTGCTTGATAGCCGGAATGTTGCCGAAGAAATAACCGCCGCCGACAAACAGGAATACCCAGACTACAGCGCCAACAACATTATAATGCGCGAAGGTCAGGTAGTGCATTTTGCCTACGCCTGCGACGAAGGGCGCGAAGGTGCGCACGATGGGGACGAAGCGTGCTAAGAAAATAGCCTTGTGACCATGCTTCTCGTAAAAGGCGCTGGCCTTATCTACGTGCTCCTTCTTGATTAAGCCATGCTTGGAATTAATCATGTGCAGACCGAGCTTTTCGCCTATCATATAGTTGCAGGCGTCACCGAGTACCGATGATACAAGGAAAATCATCACGATGATTTTGATGTCCATGCCCTCGGGTGCCGTGGCTGCGAGAGCGCCGCAGGCGAAGAGCAGCGAATCACCGGGCAGGAACGGGGTGACAACAAGACCGGTTTCGCAGAAGACTACGAGAAACAAAATAGCGTAAATGAGCTGGCCATAGGCTGCCATGATTTCCGGCAGGTGCTTGTCCAGGTGTAAAATTAAATCAACGAAATACATTGCGTATGCTTCCATAAAAAATTCCTTCCTCTTGTAAAAATTTTACTCGCTTAATTCTAGCATAAAAAAAGTCGTCTGTCGAACGATATTCGCTATATATGGCAAAATTTCTTCCGTACCGTTCCGAACATTCAAGAAGAATTTAACATAAAAATATGATTTTTTCCTTAAATGTGGTAAAATAGAAAGTATTAAGGGAGCAATACTTAATCACGAAAGTAAATTGTAATGAAGATAGGAGAATTTTTTATGTCTGACTTATGTTGGTGTGGCAGCGGCAAGGCTTATGCTGAGTGCCACCAGATGAATGACCAGAAAATCGCGCTGCTGCAAAAGCAGGGAATGGAGGTTCCTTCCCGCGATATGATTAAAACGCCGGAGCAGATTGCCGGTATCCGTGCAGCCTGCAAGATTAATACAGCCGTGCTGGACGAGGTTGCCAAGCACATCAAGGCTGGTATGACGACGGCGGAGATTGACCGCATCGTATATGATTTCACCGTTGCTCATGGTGCAACGCCTGCACCGCTTGGCTATGAGGGCTTCCCCAAAAGCGTATGTACGTCGATTAACGACCAGGTTTGTCACGGTATTCCGAGCGAACGCGACGTGCTGCGCAGCGGCGATATTGTAAACGTCGATGTTTCTACGATTTATAATGGCTATTATGCTGATGCTTCGCGTATGTTCATGATTGGCAAGGTTGCTAAGCCGGCTGCTGACCTGGTGGCTATCACTAAGCAATGCCTGCTGCGCGGCATTGAGGCTGCACAGCCCTGGGCACAGCTTGGCGATATCGGTGCTGCCGTGTCTAAGCTTGCGCATAAGCACGGCTATTCTGTTGTCGAGGAGTTCGGCGGCCACGGCGTAGGCATAGAGTTTCATGAGGATCCGTTCGTCTGCCATGTCGGCAAGCGTAAAACCGGCATGGTGCTTGTACCGGGCATGATTTTCACGATTGAGCCGATGATTAACATGGGACACAAGGATATCTGCATTGACGAAAGCAACGACTGGACTGTTTATACTATCGACGGCAGCCTGTCTGCGCAATGGGAGCACCAGATTCTGATTACGGAGAACGGCCCGGAGATTCTGAGCTATTAATATGTACTTTGGCGTGCAACGCTGATTATAGGGAGGAACTAAAATATGACGACTTTTCTTGAGAATTATTTCCGTCTCAGGGAGCACAAGACTGATGTGCGCAAGGAAATTCTCGCAGGCATCACTACCTTTATGACTATGGCTTATATCCTGGCTGTCAACCCGGGAATTTTAAGCGCTGCCGGTATGGACGCAGGCGCAGTTTTTACTGCAACGGCTTTGGGTGCCTGCATCGGTACTGTCCTGATGGCTTTGTTTTCTAACTATCCGTTTGCGCTGGCACCGGGCATGGGCTTGAACGCCTTCTTTGCCTATACGGTTGTTGGTCAGATGGGCTATAGCTGGCAGGTGGCGCTGGCTGCAGTTTTTGTTGAGGGTATTATTTTTATTATCCTTTCTTTGACGAAGGTGCGCTCGGCTTTGTTTAATGCCATTCCGCCTGCTTTGAAGTTTGGCGTGACGAGCGGCATTGGTCTGTTTATCACCTTTATCGGTTTGCAGAATGCAAAAATTGTTGTCAGCGGTCCGACGCTCGTTGGCTTGTATCCCTTCAAGGCTGCTTTTGCTGACGGCACGTTCTGGTCTACCGGCATTGGTGCGCTGCTGGCGCTGATTGGTATTTTGCTGACGGCTGTGATGCTGGCTAAAAAAGTTCCCGGCGGCATTCTGCTGGGTATTATTATCACCTGGGGCCTGGGTATGCTTTGCGAGCTGACGGGCATTTATGTACCTGATCCGAAGCTGGGCATGTTCTCTGTTATGCCTAGCTTTGCTAATGGCATCGCTATTCCTAGCCTGGCGCCGACCTTTATGCAGCTTGATTTCAGTGCGATTTTCACCTTTAACTTTGTAACGATTATGCTGTCCTTTATGTTTGTCGATTTGTTCGATACTCTGGGCACTTTAATCGGCGTAGCTTCGAAGGCCAATATGCTGGATAGGAACGGCCGACTGCCGAAGATTGAGGGCGCTCTGCTGGCTGACTCTATCGCTACGACAGGCGGTGCTCTGCTGGGTACCTCTACCGTTACGACCTTTGTAGAGAGCAGCGCTGGTGTTGCTGCCGGTGGCCGTACCGGTCTGACCAGCATCACTGTTGCTGTGCTGTTCTTCCTGAGCCTTTTCTTTGCGCCGATTTTCCTGGCAATTCCGGCGTTCGCTACGGCTCCGGCACTCGTTATCGTTGGCTTCCTGATGGTAAGCAGCTTGCTGAACGTTGACTTCAATGATATGACAGAAGCAATTCCTGCTTTCATCGCTGCTGTGGCTATGCCCTTCATGTATTCCATTTCTGAAGGCATTTCCATGGGCGTTATCTCCTATGTGGTTATCAACCTGCTGAGCGGTGCGCATAGAATGAAGCAGATCAGCGGTGTTATCTACATTCTGGCGATAATTTTCGTTCTCAAATATATTTATGTTTAATCTGTAAGCTGTGCAGCTTGCAGCCGATTTCATTGTCTAAACGAGGTAAATGAAAATGAACGACCGTATCCGTGCGGTCGCATTAGGCAACGACCCTGCTGATATTCTCTTCAAGAACGGCAGGGTTGTTGACGTGCTGACCGAAACAATTTATGAAGCAGATGTTGCAGTTGCCGACGGCGTGATTGCCGGAGTGGGCAGCTATGAAAAAGCCTATGAGGTTGTCGACCTCAAGGGTGCGTATCTGGCGCCTGGCCTGATTAATGCGCATTGTCATGTGGAAAGCTCAATGGCGACGCCGGAGCATTACTGCACTGAGGAGCTGCGCTGGGGCGTGACGACGCTGATTACGGATCCGCATGAGATTGCGAACGTTGCAGGAGCAGCAGGTATCCGCTATATGCTCGAGGCGGGCGGACAGATGCCGCTGAATTATTATGTGAACCTGCCCAGCTGCGTGCCGGCGACACGCTTTGAGCACAGCGGCTGCGTGATGGATGCGCAGGATATGGCGCAGCTTATCAATGAGCCGGGCGTCTTAGGCATGGGCGAGATGATGAATGTGCCGGGCGTTATTTATAACTCTGCCGAGGTGCAGAAGAAGCTAGAGCTTTTTCATGATGCCGGACGCGTGATTGATGGTCATGCGCCCTGTGTCAGCGGCAGGGAGCTGGCAGCCTATGTGGCCAGTGGCATTGACACGGATCACGAGAGCATCAGCTGGGACGAAGCGAGGGAGAAGCTGCGCAGCGGTCTGGCCGTGCTTGTGCGCGAGGGCAGTGCGTCGCGTAATCTGGAGGCGATTATTAAGGGCGTTTTGGCCGACGGCGTTGATGTCAGCAGCCTGGCCTTTTGCACAGATGATAAGCATTTAGCAGATATTCGTCATGAGGGCACGATACGTCATTGCGTGCAGCTGGCGATTGCTTTAGGCATGGAGCCTGTGCGTGCGCTGCGTCTGGCGAGCATCAATGCGGCGCGTATTTATGGCCTGAAGCGCTTGGGTGCGATTGCCCTGGGCTGGCAGGCCGACCTCGTTGTCTTTGATAATCTGGAGAGCCTGACACCGCAGGCCGTTTATTATAAGGGCCGCGATGCCTGGAAGGAGGCTGCAAGGGTGCAGCCAGTGCTGCCAGAGGCAGCACTGCAGGGCAGCGTGCGTCCGGCGGCGTTTAGCGAGGAAACCTTTTCGCCGGAGCGCTTTGCTGCGGACAAGGAATACGCCGTGATTGAAATGCTGCCGGGAGAAATCTTCACGGAGCGCTCGTCGATTAAGGGTGCAGAGGTGAAGGAGGCGCTGGCGAAGGGTGAGCTGTACCTTATCGCTGTGCTGGAGCGTCATCACGCTACGGGCAACGTAGGGCTGGGACTCTTGCGCGGCTACGGTCTGCAAAAGGGCGCGGCAGCGACGACCGTGGCGCATGATTCGCATAACCTTATCGTTATCGGCACCAATGCTCAGGATATGGCGCTGGCGGCGCAGGAGCTTGTACGCGTGCAGGGCGGCTATACGCTGGTGCATGAGGGCAGCGTTGTCGGCACAGTGCCGCTGAATATCTGCGGCCTGATGAGCAGCGCGCCGGCAGAGCAGCTTATCGCCAGTCTGGAGAAAATTTCGGCGCAGGCGAGGGCGCAGGGCGTGCATGAGGGCATTGACCCGTTTATCAGCCTGAGCTTTATGGCTCTGCCTGTTATCCCCAAGCTGCGCATTACGGATATGGGCATGTTTGATGTAGATAAATTTACTTTTGTAGAGCATGAGGGGCAATATATATGTATCAATTAGTTTCGCAATTGCTTGTTTACCGCAATCTGCCGCAGGACAATCTGCTGGAGGCTTTGGCAGACATTTGTCTGGAGCTGGACAGCGGCGATTATCTGCGTGAGGAGCTGGTCGCTGACGTTTATCAGCAGGTACACAGGCTGCTGGATATCGGAACAGTTTATGGCTTTGATAAAAATCTTTGGCATAACTATCTGACCTATCTTCTGGTGAGCTGTGAGAATCCCTTTGCCATCACCTGTGAAAAGGTGGGCGCGTGTGAGGGCAGCGTCAATGTATTGGCGAAGGATGACTTTGAGATTTTTCGCAAGCTGTTCGCCTACGATTTCTCTGAAATCGAAAAGGCGCTGGGGATAAGCTGCTTCAGCATTATCGAAAATTATCAGGCTGTGGTCAAGAGCGAGCGCCGCTACAACAAAAATATCAGCGAGAAGGTACAGGCGTTGAGCGCAAGGCTAGCGCAGGCGCATGACGCTGAGGAATTCTTTGTGCTGGTGACGGATTTTTATCGTCAGTACGGCGTGGGCTGCCTTGGCCTTAATAAGGCGTTTCGCATTGTACATGAAAAGCAGGGCGACGCCGAGCTGGTGCCGATTTCCAATACGGAGCAGGTCAGCTTTGCTGACCTTGTCGGTTACGAGGAGCAGAAGCAGCGTCTTATTGCCAACACGGAAGCGTTTGTGGCCGGACGTCCTGCGAATAATGTGCTGCTCTTTGGCGACAGCGGTACAGGCAAGTCCAGCAGCATCAAGGCGCTGATTAATAAGTATTATGACAGCGGCCTGCGCATGATTGAAATTTATAAGCATCAGTTCCATGACCTTGCGCCGATTATCGCGCAGATAAAAAACCGCAACTACCGCTTCATCATTTATATGGACGACCTGTCCTTCGAGGAGTTCGAGACGGAGTATAAATATCTCAAGGCGATTATTGAAGGCGGCTTGGAGGTTCGTCCGGAAAATATACTTATTTACGCTACGAGCAACCGCCGTCATCTGATCAACGAAACGTGGAAGGACAGACGCGACCTGACAGAGGAAAACGGCATCTATCAGTCTGATACGATGCAGGAGAAGCTTTCGCTCGTCAACCGCTTTGGCTGCACGATTTATTATGGTCAGCCGTCGCAGAAGGAGTATTTTGCGATTGTCTGCGAGCTGGCGCATAAGCAGGGCGTTGACCTCGACGATGACCTCCTTTGTGCTGAGGCGAAGAAGTGGGAGCTGCATCATGGCGGCATTTCCGGACGCACGGCGCAGCAATTTATCAACTATATAAAAGGTGTTAGTGAATTTGCAAAAAAATAGCTTGCTTTCTTAAGGCGTATATGTTAAACTAGTCTAGTGCAAATGTAAGCCACGCCATAAACAGCCAAATGCTTCGCTATGGTTTGCCGGAGTATAATTTATACGCCGCTGCCGTCGCCTTGCAGCCGACTTTTTCTGACGCGTCTTATAAGGAATTTAAGAATAATGAATACAATGTTCTAAAGCAAAGAGAGGTGTAAAGAATGAAAGAAAAGATTCATCCGAATTACGGTGAAGTTACTGCTACCTGCGCATGTGGTGCAAGCTTCGTAACTGGTAGCACGAAAAAAGAATTACGCGTGGATGTTTGCTCTAAATGCCATCCATTCTTCACTGGTCAACAACGTAATGTAACTGCTCGTGGTCGTATCGAGAAGTTCAACAAACGTTACAACAAAGAACAATAATCTATACAATAAGGCAGAGCTTGCACATGCGGGTTCTGCTTTATTTAATTTATGGAGTATATCTATGAGCACGAAAAAATTATCTGTAGGCGGACAGGCTGTGATTGAAGGCGTCATGATGCGCGGACCGAAGAAGGTCGCTGTCGCCGTGCGCCAGCCGAATGGCGAGATTGCTGTTGATGTTAATCCGGTCAACAGCATCCGTGATAAATATCCTATTTTGAAAAAACCGCTGCTTCGCGGCGTTATTGCTTTATTTGAATCCTTATATGACGGTATGAAGGCGCTGGCTTATTCGGCGCAGGTCTCCGGCGATGAGGAGGAGCAGCTGACAGGCAAGGAGATGGCAATGACTATTGCTTTTTCTGTGCTGCTGGCTGTGGGCTTGTTTATAGTTATTCCGACGTGGTCCATGCGCTTTCTGCATGAGCTGACGGAGGACCCGATGCTGCTTAACCTGGCTGAGGGCGTGCTGCGTATGGTTATCTTCCTGAGCTATATTGCAGCGATTTCCTCGATGGAGGATATCCAGCGCGTCTTCCAGTATCATGGAGCAGAGCATAAGACGATTTATACCTATGAGGCAGGCTTGCCGCTGCGCGTGGAGAATGTGCGTCCGTTCAGCACGCTGCATCCTCGCTGTGGCACCAACTTTTTGATGATAGTTATGCTGATCAGCATGTTCATCTTTACGTTTTTAGGCTGGCCGAGTCTGTTGGAGCGTATTGCTTCACGTGTTGTCCTGATGCCGGTGATTGCCGGAGTCAGCTATGAGATTATTCGTTTTGCTGGTGCGCATAACGATAATAAGCTGGTGCATATGGCGATTATGCCGGGCCTGCTGCTGCAGAAGCTCACGACGCGCCAGCCGGATGATAGTCAGATTGAGGTGGCAATTGCTTCGCTGAAGGCCGTGCTGCCGCCTGAAGAAATTATTGAATAAAATTTGAGAGGAGAATTTCTAATGCTCGACAAACTGCAAGCACTAGAAGATAGATATTTAGACCTGGAAGCAAAAATCAGTGACCCCGAGGTTATTGCGGACCAGGCCAACTGGCTTAAGGCAACGAAGGCTCATGCAAAGCTGGAGCCGATTGTTACTGCTTATCGCGAATACCGCGATATGGTGCAGGCGCGCGATGAGGCACAGGAGCTGCTGGAGCTGGGCGACGATGCAGAGCTCGTGGAGATGGCGAAGGAGGAGCTCAAGGAGCTGAAGCCGCAGCTTGAGGAATACGAGCAGAAGCTGACGATTCTTCTGCTGCCCTCTGATCCCAACGACGACAAGAACGTTATCGTGGAAATCCGCGGCGGCGCAGGCGGCGATGAAGCAGCGCTGTTCGCCGGCGTATTGTTTCGTATGTACACCCGCTATGCAGAAACGCGCGGCTGGCGTATCGAGGTTCTTGATGCAAGCCCGACAGAACTGGGCGGCTTCAAGGAGGTTGTTTTCCAGGTGAAC
>OQVN01000850.1_pt1 | contig 11141 bp, 7 predicted proteins | sample 1691621 | NCBI WGS metagenome assembly OQVN01 (sample SAMN03418278, study PRJEB22391) | human gut metagenome | biome: human-gut; feature: organic feature; material: feces | host: Homo sapiens | place: Tanzania | collected 2013-01 | reverse complement strand
GTGCAATAAACATAAATGAGAACTCAAGTGGCTCTGTAATACCTGAAACAAAGCATGCTGCCACGCCGGCAATCATGAGTGCCTTTACCTTTGCCTTCTTATCCTGAGGTGTTGTACGGTAAATAGCAAGTGCTGCTGCAGGAAGACCAAACAGCATATAAGGCATCTTTCCCTGTCCTAAAAACTGTGTATATGGCTTCATATCAGAAAGAGGTGCCTGATCCAAAAACTGTAAGAAAATATTCAGACAGCCCTCTACTCCATGGTATGTACCACCAATTGCTGTGGTTCTGAACAATGAGTTGAGTACATGATGAAGACCTGTAGGAATCAGCAATCTCTCCAGCGTTCCAAAGATAAATACTCCAAACGCACCTGATGAACGGATAACTCTTCCAAGTCCGTCGATTCCAACAGAAATCGGCGCCCAGATAAGAGGCATCACAAGTCCTATTACTGTCATTGAAACAAGAACAACAAGGGCAACAAATCGCTTGCCACCATAAAATGCTATTGCTGCAGGGAACTGTACCTTATGATACTTGTTATGCAACTTTGCTGTCACAAGACCGGCCAGTATTCCGGCAAGGGCACCCATATCAACAGTATCCACGCCAAGAATATTTGATATTTTAAGGGCACTGAAATCCATTATTCCTGTTGATATCATACAGCTGCTGGCAACCAGAAATGTGTAATATCCGATAAAACCGGCAAATGCTGCAACTCCCTTATCCTCTTTAGCCAGACCAAATGCTATAGAAATAGCAAACAGAACCGGCAAAAGAGTAAATACAATGCCCGATACCTTATTAAGTGTTGTTATGATAAACAGCGGTACCGATGCAGTCAGAAATGGTACCGCATCCTGCACCTGCGTTTTAAGCAGTGCAGATGTGATTCCCAGTATGATACCACACGCTGCAAGTGCAGCGACCGGCATCATAAGACTTCTTCCTAAATCGGAGAAGAACTTCATTATTTTACTTTTCATATATTTTACCCATCCCTATCCTAAAGTTTTTCACGCAATACATTATTTTAATTCAGGCCACATTCCTTTGTTTGCCTCAATGAGGGCATCAAGAATCTTTCTTGCAACCTTAGCGTCATTGATAAGACGGTTAAGTGTGAATGCCTCAAGTGCTTTCTGATAAGAATGCTCATAATATGCGTCTACTAAAAGCTTCTCGCTTGAAACCTGCTGTACAAGAAGTCCAAGATAGAACTGTGGGATGTTTCCAACGCTCATAGGACGTGGTCCGTTGATACCAAGCTCACAAACTACCTCAACCATTGCATCATCCTGCATGTTTGCAATAGCACCATTGTTTTCAACGATAAGAATGAAACGTCCTAATGTATTGAATGCAATAGCCTCTGCAACCTTAATCATCATCTCTGCATGGGCATCTGATATTGCATGGAATTTGTCTCCGAGCTTTCCTGCTTTAATTACCTCAGCAGCCTCTTTAAATACACGAGTCTCACGGCCTGCAATTACCTCATCCGCACGTGTATATTCAGGATTTAAATGGCTTGTCTTGTACTCAGGGTACAGGTAATATCCGTCATATGTATTAGGAAGGTAATCCGGGAAATCCTCCATCATTGTCTGTACAAAGCCATATGTATCGAGCCATGACTGGTCACGCTGCTCTGCATCCTGTGGAAGGAAGCCTTTTTCCTTTACAATCTGACGAATCTTTGGAAGTAAATCCTCTCCTGTCTTGCGGTCATACATATGTGTAAACCATCCATAATGGTTCAAACCGAAGTATACAGGATCAAGATCACCCCAGTCGCAGCCTAACAGACGGCTTGTTGAACGAACTACGTTCTCAGGCTGGTCACAGATATTGAGGATTCTCTTATCATCAGGGAACTCTCTTCTGAGTGCCTCTGCAACGATTGCAGCTGGGTTAGAGTAGTTAAGTATCCACGCCTCCGGTGAGTACTCACGAATCTGGTGAACAGCCTCAATCATGTCTACGCATGAACGAAGTCCGTATGCCATTCCGCCTGCTCCGCATGTCTCCTGTCCTACCTTGCCAAAGCTAAGTGGAATATGCTCATCCTTCTGGCGCATATGAAGTCCGCCGGCACGCATCTGCATAAAGATGAAGTCCATATCCTGATATGCTTCCTTTGGATCTGTTGTGTAAGAAAAATCAAGCTCAGGATATCTCTCTGCAAACATGATGTCTCCATACTGTCCGATTGGCTTCTGTCTCTCTCCGTCAATATCAAATAATACGAGCTTATTTAATGGGAACTCCTCCTGCATACGTGCAAAGGATTTTAAAAATCCAAGTGTATATGTGCTTCCTCCACCTACAATACATACGTTATACTTTTTCATGATAGTATCTCCTTTTCTCATTCTATTTATTGCAATATATCCGGCCGGATTTATTTGCGTTTCTTATTTACACACATACTATAACCAATGCAAGCAGCAATGTAAATAGTTTTACGTTTTGTAGGTTTGTATACGCATTATTGTAATTTATTACTTTTTATGTAATTTTTTACACACATTTGATCGAATCATTTATAAAAAAACACTGTCGGTTATATCCCGACAGTGCAATAATTATCTACACAACACAAATTCTTTGAACCTTGGGAGTGTAAACTCCAAATGTCCATACTCCGGTGAAATAATCAAACCCTTTTTTATAAGCCTGTTCCTGTATACACTGAAACTGTTTGATGCCTTTTTTATGGTCTTTCGTATTGTTTCCACTTTAGTGCCATTGGTTTTTGCCATAGCAATCAACAATTCCTTATCACCTTTTGACAGTTCACTCCATATCTTTTCGTATACATATTCCTCCAGATACTGACTGAATTCTGGTAATACATTATGCCATCCTGTATTATGCTTAAAACAAAGATACCCCAGCACCTGAAAGGCAAACGGATATCCCCTTGTCTCTTTAGCCATCTCTGTGGCTTCCTCATCTGTCAATTCAAAAATTGACTTGTATTTTTCAGCTATCATGCCTATATTCAACGGACGAAGCTCAATTTTAGGTGCCCTGTATAAAAAAGTGAGTGTCTTTTCATTCTGAAGCTCATAAATATTCTCATAAAGACCTGTCATAATCAAAAATACCGGCAGCTCCTGTCTCATATATATCTGGAACAGGCTTACAAACTCTTTCATTGTATCATTACATACAGCCTCGTCTATTGTCACAAGAACTCTCTTATGCTTCTTTTTAATCTTTTCAAGCATCCTCGTCACTGCCACATTTAAATCGGTAATTGGAGAAACACCTTCTATTTCAACGCCCAGCCCTAAAAATGACAGATTTATTTTAGCTTCACGAAAAACCTCTGACAAACTTGGATAATTGCTCAGATTTGCAGCAAATGACTGTAATAAATCACGTTCAGGGCTCAAATCGATAACTATCCAGTCATCCTCTGCCCTAAACGTTTTATTGATTTCTGTGAGCATTACAGTCTTCCCTGAGCCTCTGACTCCTGTAATCATACACACCTGGTAAGCAGGGTTTTCATCTTCAAAGGTATCAATTATCTCATATGATTGGACATTACGGTTAATTAAACTGACCGGTTCCTTGCCAAATGATAATGAAAAGGGATTTTTTTTCATCTCTGCGCTCCTGTTTTATAACTCTTTATAACTTTTGCTATTTTTTATAACTCTTTATAACTTTATAATCTTTTTATAACTCTTTATAACTTTTTTGTCAAGGTCATGTCCCATATATGCCCCCTACAGCCTCCTGTAGTTTTCAAGAAGTTTGTGCAGATCATCAATCTCTCCAATAAGTCTCTTTCCTATATCGGTATCCTTCACAAGCATACGTCTCTTGTCATTTTCCTCGACCTCTGATGACGTCTCTATGTCAGTATTATTTATCAGGGCATCCTCCACCGACGTAAAAGGTGTGTGTGCCTTGAGCCTTAGACCATGCGAATTGTAAATCAGTGTATAGCCGGCGATACCGGTTTTCTTGTTCATCGCACGGCAGAAGCCTCCATCTATAACAAACAGCTTGCCATTTGCCCTGACAGGGTTCTCTCCCTCTATCGCGTGAACCGGAGTATGGCCATTTATGATATGCGCATCATCATCATAAAGCCCGAACTCATGCAGTATCTGACAGCAGAAGCTTTTATCGTAATACCTGCTGTAGTATGGGTTCGAAGGCTCTTCCCACATGCTCTTGTCTGTAACGTATTCCATCTCAAAGGTCTTAAGCATTCTGCCGCACAGCGGTGATTTTTCTCCTCCCCACAAGAACCACATAAAGTCCACATCATCCTTGTACGGATTATCCACATATGCAGCCCTTGCTTTCTCATCACATTTGTCAAGCAGCGCCCTTCCGTGATAAAATTCTCCATCTATATAGAGCTTGTCAAAGGCTCCGTTGCTGTCTACCGGGACACAGCCATGATAGAGCAGATTGCCATTGTATACATTGTACATGCTACCCTTGTCATACAAAAACCTGACATGCTTCTGCAGGCGCTGTCCTGTCACAAACTGTCTGTGCAGCTTTCTCATGATGACAGCCTCCTCATCATTTAGTGCATATGGTCTCTCGTCATCGACGGTTGGAAAGCGCTTTCTGTCCACTCCCACATCCTGCAAATCATCCAGTCTGTCAAGCATCAGTCTGTCCCCCATCTCATACTCAGGATGAGCAAGTATAAGCTGTCCCTCAAGCTTAAAAAGCATTACTGTGATGGCAGCCCTTGCAGCCTCAATTCCATCCTCTATACCATATGTTTTCATGCCAAACAGCATGAGCTGGCGTAAACTTATTCCGTAGGCATTCTCAAGAATTTCCACATTGTTGTATTTCAGATTGTTGCGGATGACATTGCATATACATGCATCATTGCCACATGCCGCACCCATCCAGAGTATGTCATGATTGCCCCACTCGATATCAAGCGAGTGATAATCATAAAGCAGATCGAGAATCTTATCCGCGCTTCCTCCTCTGTCAAATACATCTCCAACAATATGCAGATGGTCCACAGCAAGCCTCTTAATCAGCGCAGACAAAGCGATTATAAACTCATCCGCATCCTCCAAATCAATTATAGTCTTTAATATCTGCTTGTGATATCTGACCTGGTTTGCATCCTCATCCTCCTGCGCATGCAAGAGCTCATCGATGATGTACGCATATTCCTTAGGCAGAGCCTTTCTGACCTTCGACCTTGTATACTTTGATGAGAGCAGCTTTGCGACAAGTATAAGCTGATTTAACGTCATGGCATACCAGTCACTGTCTATCTTGCCCTGTTCGTCAAGCAGAGCCATTTTCTCCCTTGGATAGTATATGAGAGTGCAAAGCTCCTGTCTGTCATAATCAGAAATCGTATCCTTGAAAATCAAATCCACCTTTTCCTTTATCACACCTGAGCAGTTATTCATAATATGTAAAAAAGCCTCATACTCGCCATGTATATCACTCAGGAAAAACTCCGTGCCCTTTGGCAGGTTTATAATCGCAGAAAGATTGACTATCTCCCTGATTACATCCTGACTTGATGAATAATTCTGTTTTAACAGCTTCAGATACTTTGTATTGCCTTTATCGTTGTACATACTTCCCCTGTAACCTCTTATTTATTTTTATACACCTCTATGGCAGGGAGTCTGCTATGCCATTATCATGTAGCCATCCTTGCCTGCCTGTTTTACCTTATAAAGAACCTCATCGGCCTGCTTTAGCAGGTCTGTAATCAAAGTTCCCTCTGCTGCGTGTAATTGTATAATTGCACCCGCAGAAATCGTCACCTTATCCGTACCATCCGGCTTTGTATCAAATGCAATGGCTGCATTTCTTATATTATCAACCAGTCTGTGCAGAAAATCCCTGACCTTTTCTTCTGATACGTCATTTGCCATAAATACAAACTCATCACCGCCATATCTGGCTACACAGAAATCGCCGTCAGCTGTATGTCTTAAAATCGCTGCAATCTGCTTTAAGCATTTATCACCTCTGATGTGTCCGTATGTATCATTATATACTTTAAAAATGTCTATATCGAGTATTCCCATACAATACGTCTGAGCATTTCGCCAGGCATATTTATACATTCTGTCATAGCGGCGCCTGAATGCCAGCCTGTTGTAAACACCTGTCAGCTCATCAATCTCGCTCTCTCGTATGAGCTTCATATTGTCCTCGTTTAAGAGTTTGTTTTTCTTGCGCTCATCCTCTAAGCGGCAGCGATTGTCTATTGCTGAAATTATTATGTTGTTTCTCTCAGCATTGATTTTCTTCCTGAGCTGATAGTATATGCGAAGCTGCTCCGTATACTTTTCCTTTTCACCGGTTTTTTCGTATATCTGTATGCGAAGCCTGCAGACCTGAATTCTTCTTCTGTCTATATCAGCTTTTTCTGCCATATCGCTCAAGCATTCAAGCATTCCATGTATATGCCCGATTTTATCCATATTTATAAGAAGCTCTACTATGTCCCAATAATCGTCAAATGAATCAATATCATTCATATTGTTTTCACACAGAGCTACCGCCTTCACACACATATCAAGGGATTTTTCGTATTCACCTGTTTCATAATACAGCATGCCAAATGCGTGTGCCACTTTAATCCTGTCCAATGGAGTGAGATTATCCTTATCTATGGTTTTCATCACCCCATCCAGATAAGCCTTTTCGTTAGCATAACGCTTTTCATTCCTCATTCCTTCGGCTACGTTCATATAAAGCCTGAACATGCCACATGCCGGCTCGTTATCCTCATCGCCTTCACAATTAAAGTATTCGTATGCCTTTTCGTAGTATTGTGTGGCATTTGCATGATCTCCTGCATTTGCCAACACAACTCCCACATTGTTGTAAATCTTGCCTTGAAGCTCAGTGTCGTTATATTTCTTTGCCAGTTCCATCGCAACATGATAATAGTCCAGCGAAAGCAGCGCATCACCCATATTTGAGTAAATAACACCTATTATATTGTATGTCTTCATCCGCAGCTCATCAAAACCATTGTGCTTCTGCACCTTTTCCGACATCATAAGGTATTTTAATGACTCATCTACTTCACCCAGTAAAAAACAGGCATCGCCCATATAAAGATATGCATATGCCATATCATAGTCATTTCCTGACTGTTTTCCCTGCTCAAGCAGCTCACAGCATATATCGTAGGCCCTTTTGGGATCTGCAAATCTGTATTTAATTATCTCTTTTCGCTTATCCATCCTATATCCTGCCCCATCTCTTAACCCTGTAGCTGTTTTTGGAATTGTTTTTCACCTCATAAAGAGCCCTATCCGCTTCATTTATAATTGTCTCAAAGTCTGTCTCTGCAAACGGCTTCACCATGACCGCCCCAATGCTTATCGTCACCCTGTCAGAAATACCTGACCTGCTATTCTCTATGTTTTTATCAGCAAGCCCTTCACTTATTTTTGATAAAAGCAGCTCTGCCTGCGCCTTAGATATATCACTCACCACAAAAAGGAATTCATCACCGCCATATCTGCAGATAATACCGTCAGCTCCTATATTCTGTCTCAAAATATCTGCCACACTCTTTAAACAACGGTCTCCTGCAATATGTCCATATGTATCATTGTACTCCTTAAAAAAATCAACATCTGCAATAGCAGCCATAAGCGTGGTATTCACACTGTCATTTTCTCTGTAAAGCTGATTAATCCTGTTCTTTAAGCCCCATCTGTTGTACAGGCCTGTCAGCTCATCATTGCTGCGCTTATCAAAAAGCTCCGCTTGCCTTTGCTCTATCTGCTTTTTCCTGTCAATTTCATAAATCAGATCTATCTTTCGCCTGATTCTGGTCACTGCCGCCTGTTTTTTCTCTTCCTCGTATATGGTGTCATATTCAAAATACCTTTTGTAGGCTTCACCAAGCTCATCCGTACAGCCGAGTGCCTCATATATCTCTATGCGGTATCCCATAAGCTTCACCCATTTTCCGATATTTATGTTCTCTTCCATCAGCTTCTCAGTGATTTCTGATATCTGCAATGCCTTTTCATAAAGCCCTGCATCTATGGCTATCCTAAGTATTTCAAACTGATATAATACGCTCTCATATCTGTTGATGTCCTCACCCAATACACTCATTGCAGCATCTATATACATGGCACACTGTTTATGATCACCCTTTATGCCATAGTAGGATGCAAAATTGATATATTTTTCTACGCTTGTATCAGCCTGTATTTCGCTAAGCTGCATCAGCTCCCACGCCTTATCCGGTTCATTCATGCACAGATAAAGTCCTATCTTGTCTGTCTCATAGCCTATCTTGTCAAGCTCTACATTTAGCTCATTTTCCGATGCCTCACACATCATCTGATAAAATCTGTCAGTCATTTTTTCCGCTTTATCGTAGGCTCCTGCGGCCTTATATGCATAGGCTATATTCGACAAAAGCGTTGCCTGCATCATCTTGTCATTCACTTTTTCCGACAGCGCAATACCGTTAAAGAAATAGTCCAGCGCAGTCTGTTCATCATCACGATACATATATATGATTCCTATCAGATTATACAAAACAAACAGCAGTTCCTCATATCCGTCTGCCTCAGCCAGCTCAAGTCCCCTTCTAAGCTCGCACAAAGCTGCATCTACCTGTCCCAGCGTATGATATGCATCTCCCAGATATGTCCTGCCAAATGCTTCCGTATACCTGTCCTTGCTATCTGAAAGCATCTGCATACACAATTCCTTTTCTTTTTGCGGATCATCAAATCTGATGTCCAGAATTTCTTTCATCTGCTCTGTTCTTATAGCCATGTTATTTCCCCGCATTACCTATTCATATTCCATGCTGTACCGGATAAATACCTTAAATTACATTATTTTCATTATATAATAATTTTTTTCACCCCGCAACAAAACCTGCCTTTTGTACTAAAAAAGATGCGCAAAACTAATACTATTTTACGCATCTTTGATATATTTTATATTCTGAATGGTTATCTTTATTTCATGTACTCAGGTGTCACATTCCTGCCCATGCCCTTAAGCATTTCCTTGTCACTTCTGATTGTGGCACACGCTACTGTAGTAAGCATGTTTCCTGTGATTGTGGCTGATGCACCGGACTTGAATGCAAGCTCTCCGTCATTTGTAAGCAGTGCCCTTCCTGCGCCGAGACGTATGTCAGCCTTTGGATTTATATATCTGAAAAATGACACTGTACGCAGTATATCAGGCTCACTGATATGCTCAAGCCCCTCAAGCGGAGTGCCGGCAATCGGCATAAGCGCATTAAGCGGGATGGAATCCACGCCTACCTCTGCAAGGCTTACTGCCATATCCAGTCTGTCCTCCCAGGTCTCACCCATTCCGATGATGCCGCCTGAGCATGCATACATGCCCTCTGCCTTCACCTTTTTAAGTGTCTCTATTTTCATATCATAGGTGTGTGTGGTACATATATTCGGGAAATTGCGCTTTGATGTCTCTATATTGTGGTGATAGCTGCTCACACCTGCCTCATGCAGTCTGTGAAGCTGCTCTGCTGAAAGAAAGCCCATTGACGCACATAAATCAATCCTGCACTCCCTGTTCATGGTCTCATATGCATGTATTGCCTTGTCAAACTCCTCACCTGTCAGTGCTTTTCCCGCTGTAACTATAGAAAAACGGTCTACTCCTTCTCTCTCATTCATCCTGCAGGCCTCAAGTATCTTTTCCTCAGGTAAGAAATCATAAACCTCACAGTTTGTATGATTATGTGCTGACTGCGCACAATATTTGCAGTCCTCAGGGCATTTTCCGCTTCTTCCGTTTATTATCGAGCACAAATCTACCTTGTCGCCGATAAACTTCTCCCTGATCATATCTGCGCCCTTACACAGCTCGTCCAGATCACAGCTCAGGAAAAAAGACAAATCGTCTTCCCTTGTGATTCTCCTTCCGTCTATAATCTCCTGTGCCAGTGTTATTGCATCCATTTTTATCTCCTTCGTGTCCTGTGTTTCTTCTCTCAATTAATATCATGATATGATTGTCAACTATAATTATTTCTTCGGTTAACAATGATAATAGAAAAACACGAAAACGTCAAGATATTTTTATATATTAAACCAGCATAATCAATGTTCCTGCTATGATGAGCACCAGTCCTGCAAAGGATTTAATCGTCAGCTTTTCCTTAAATACTACATATGAAAACACAATTGACACAACTATGCTCAGCTTATCTATAGGCACTACGACACTCGCAAGTCCGTCCTGCAGTGCCTTGTAATAGCAAAGCCATGAGCCGCCTGTTGCAAGCCCCGAAAGGCAGATAAAGCCAAGCTCTTTTTTCTCTATATGCTTTATGGTGTGCTGCTTTCCTGTGACAAATACCACTATCCAAGCCATGATAAGCACCACTATTGTCCTTATTGCCGTTCCCAGATTAGAGTTAATTCCCTCTATGCCTACCTTTCCCAGTATTGAGGTGAGGCTGGCAAAAACTGCAGACAGCACTGCATAAAACAGCCATCCATGAGAACCCTTTGCCTTATTCTGCTCTTCCTGTGATATCTCTTTTTTGGTGATCATCATATATGTACCGACAGCTATAAGCACCACACATATCAGCCTGAGAGCATTTATCTCCTCTTTTAAAAAGATAAATGCAAGTATAATGGTCAGTATTGTGCTTGATTTGTCAATCGGCACCACTCTGTTTACATCGCCAAGCTGCAGCGCCTTAAAATAGCAGAGCCATGAAGCTCCTGTCGCTGCTCCTGAAAGTATCAGAAATATCCATGTCTTTGCTGACACAGCTGTGATCTGTCCCTGCGCATTGACCACAAATACCATGATCCATGAAAAAATCAAAACTACAATTGTCCTTATTGCAGTTGCTACGTTTGAATCAGTTTTTTTGATACCACACTTTGCCAGTATCGATGTTATGCCCGCAAAAAATGCGGATCCAAATGCAAATAATACCCACATATTTTTCTCTGTCCAGTGCCCCGGTAAACTACGTTGTCCGGAGTTCGAACCCTCCATTCTTCTAAATACAAAAAAACCGTTCAAGGAACGGCTTCTTTTACGCTAATGAGACATCGGGGATTCGGTCTACGCTCCGCTTCGGTCCGCGCTGAACAGACGTCCCCCGGACGTCTAGCG
>OQVN01000847.1_pt1 | contig 11157 bp, 4 predicted proteins | sample 1691621 | NCBI WGS metagenome assembly OQVN01 (sample SAMN03418278, study PRJEB22391) | human gut metagenome | biome: human-gut; feature: organic feature; material: feces | host: Homo sapiens | place: Tanzania | collected 2013-01 | reverse complement strand
TCTTGTAACGGTGCTCGCTCTCGCACTTGCTGAAAGCCAATGGCACAGTTACCTCCCGGGCAGCCTTCAGTCGGGCACCCCAGAAAGTGTTCTGCGAAATCTTCACACTGGTAAAAGGAACCTGAGTAAATGGATAACCATTACTCAATGTCTTTGCATTCTTCGCCATGGTTGGCACAACTACGGCTGCCGAAAGCAATACTGCTGAAATTAATCTCTTCATTTTTCGGATAGGTTTTATTTAATTTATATTATTGTTTGTCATTTCGGTTGCAAAGATAAGAAAACTTTCCGACTATAGTGTAAAATAAACAATAAAAAAATAGATAATTATCAGTCAAACACCTATATTTATATCATATTTAACGCTTTTTCTTGTTCCACTCGTTTTTTTATCTTACCTTTGCAGTCAAATTAGAAATACAATAATATATCAAATATGAATCATCTTCCATACCGTGCCATCGCCCTTGATCTGGATGGCACCCTGACCAACCACGACAAGGTGGTTACCCCGAAAACCCGCGAAGCGCTGCTCCAGGCAGAAGCCGAGGGTGTTGTTATCATCCTTGCTTCAGGCAGACCAACCTACGGCATCGAACCGGTGGCTGAATGTCTGGAACTGGATAAGCGAGGCGGCTATATCCTATCCTATAATGGTGGCAACATCGTGAATGCCAAGACTGGTGAAAAACTCTTCGCCCAGTTCCTGCCAGATGAGGTGATACCTATATTATATAGGTACGCGAAGGAGAAGAATCATGCCCTGCTGGGATATGCCGGCAACGAGATTATCACCGAGATGCCCGACGACCAGTATGTGAAGGAAGAATCGCGTATCAACAAGATGAACATCCGAAAAGTAGAAAACCTGTTCGAAGCCCTGGAGCCTCACCCAACCAAGCTCCTCATGACAGGCGACCCGGCAGATATGCTCAAGGCAGAAAACGAACTTTCAGAGATTCTGGGCGACAGGATGGATATCTTCCGCTCAGCCCCATTCTTCCTGGAACTGGTTCCTAAAGGCATCGACAAGGCTAAGTCCCTGCTCCGCCTTCTGGCGAAAATCAATCTCACCCCAGCCGATATGATTGCTTTCGGAGATGGCTACAACGACCTGAGCATGCTGAAACTGGCAGGCATGGGGGTAGCCATGCAGAATGCAGCACCAGAGGTTAGAGCCGAAGCCGACTACATCACGCTTTCCAACGAAGAAGATGGCGTAGCTGCTGCTTTGGAACATTTCAGAGAAAGGTAAAAAAGCTTTTTAAAAGTAAAAAGGTAAAAAAGTAAAAAGGTAAAAAGAAACTAGGGAGATGATACCCCGCTAGGCTTTTTTACCTTTTTACTTTTTTACCTTTTTACCTTTCAAGAATCAGTCCACCCTTAGGCTGCATTTCCACTTTCAGGTTACCCTTCTTATCCACCTTTACGGTCTTCATCTGAGAAACAGGCCAGAGTGCCTTCTTGTCCTTGCTGGCTGTTTCATAATAATAGGTAACGCTCTTGCCGGCAAGCATTGGCAAATTCAGGGTGAGTTTCATCACCTCATCGGTGCCATTCAAACCAGCCACATACCATTTATCACCATGGCGACGGGCAACAACTGCGTATTTTCCAGGATAACCGGCGATGAACTTTGTCTCATCCCAGGTAGTAGGAACGCTCTTCAGGAAATCAATCTCGTGCTGAGGAAGCTCAGAGAGATTGTTCGGATAGATGGCGATGCACTGGATAGCCGCCTGGTTCATGATAGCCGAAGCCATCTCGAAGACATCGGTGGTATAACGGCGATGACGACTCTTGTTATCCTTAGAGAGATACTTGTTCATGATGGTACCACCCCAATCCATCGCTCCCACGGCATTGCGGCAGAATGGGTGCCTGGTCAACTCAAAGCCCTCTTGCTTGGCATGATACTCTGAGAAGAATACATTCTCTGAAGCCAGGACAGCCTCGCTGGATACATAGTTAGGATACATGCGTTCCCAACCTCTAGGCAGGGTGCAGCCATGGAAGATAACCTGAATGCCGTAATCATTGGCATCGCTGAGGATGTCTTCATACTGCTGCATGGTGTGCTGCTTGTCACCACCGAAGAAATCTACCTTGATACCCTTGATGCCGATGCTCTTCATCCAAGCCATCTCCTTCTTTCTAGCCACGATGTTATCCATGATGCCACGAGGTCCCTGAGGTGCATCGTTTGCCACACCATTGGAATTATACCAGAGCATCAGACTTACATTCTTGCTCTGCGCATACTTGCTCAACTCTGCTATCTTGTCTCTACCAATCTGGGTATCCCAGAGCGCATCAACCAGCACATATTCATATCCCATGGTAGCAGCCAGGTCGATGAACTGCTTCTGGTCTTTATAGTTGCAGGAACCATCCTGCCAGATGAGCCAGCTCCAGGCATACTTGCCTGTTCCGTATTTCTGGGAAGCCTCGAATCTTGGCTCCACCACATCGTATGGAATGGTGGTCTCTACCAATGGCTTCAAATCAGAGCCCACGGTAATGGTGCGCCAAGGAGTGGAACCCGGAAGGATGAAGGTGCCCGATGTAGAACCGATACCATCAGCCTCTTTCTCCATTGGGAAGGCGATTTGATAACCCTTTGCTGCATCGTAATCGCTGATGTGACAACCCGGATAGTTGCCGTGAGTACCCGTCTCGCTGACCAATACCCAACCATCGCCGCCTACCTTGAAAAGGCATGGGAAGGTATAACCATGACCATAACCCGATTTGGCAGTAAGAGGCTGATCCACCTTATAATCTTCTTCATAACTTGGTTTGGTACGGGCAAAACCGATAAGCGGATCCGACTGTGGACAGAGGTAGGTGGTGGTTACCTTAGGAAGATTGAAGGCAGTCTTCTCTTCATTCACGATAATATGCTGAGCCTTCAGTTGATCAAAAGTATAACGGAATGCCACGTCATTGTTGCTTACATTGAAGGTAACGGTCATCGGCTGTTTCTTGCCATTGATGTATGTCACGTTGAGCTGGTTGGCATGATAATCTACATGCGAAAACTTGGCGGTTCGGAGGTCATAACTCTTCTCTACCTTCGCCTCTTTCTTGCTCTGATAGGTCAATCCCTGACTGAAATCGCCTACATTAGCCAACAGACCGAGTTGAGATTCGTCCATCATCAGTTTGCCTGTATAGCTGATGGAATAATAGAGTTTGCCATCGTGGTCTTCTACCACGACATTCAACTTACCATCAGGAGAGCTGATAGTATTCTTCTCTGCGTATGCACCGATGCTCGCCATCAATGCCAGCGCTACTACTAAAACGTTTTTCTTCATTTCCAGATAAAAGTAAATAGTTTATTTGTTACTATGTTTTTATGCTTAATTACATCGGCAAAGTTACAAAAAAGGAGAAGAATAACAGCATCTCTTCGTGATTATTTGTTCACGAATTATGAAAACGGAACAAGAAACAAAGAAAATGTAACACAAAACAAAGAGATATCACCCCCAAAAGGTGGAAATATCATTATTTCATGCCACATTTAATGCTTTTCGAATACGAATTACAGAAAATCGAACGCCAGTAAACGATTAAAAGCTTACCTTTGCGGCGAAAAGTATTTCAGAAGAATACTGCTTTTTGCATCAAGTAGAAGATGACCTCCCCATAATATGATACGGGGAGATTAGATGATATTAGGCAATCCATTTCATATGCGGAAACCACTGAACTTACTTGGCGGGACTAGGTTCCATGAAAATGAGCCTAATGGTAGTCACTCGGCGAAATGCCGAACTGCTTCTTGAAAGCAACAGAGAAATGAGCTGCAGTACTGAAACCAGTCAACACAGCTACCTCTGAAATGCTATACAGACCATCATGCAGCATCTGAGCTGCCTTGTTGAGTTTGTATTTACGGAAGAAGATGCCAGGTGTCTCGCCAGTAAGTTCTTTAATTTTATAATTAAACTTCGACGGACTGATGAACATGTCACGGCACATGCTGTTCACATTCAAGTCTTGCTGAGCCAAGAGCTTCTCCATCATTTCATATACCTCATCCATAAACTTTCTATCCTGCGGAGAAAGAGTATCTGCCACTTTCGCAGACAGCGAATCTGTCTTCGTACTCTCGCCCAGACGCTGACGGAGCATCTGCATGTTCTGCAACTGCGACTTGACGAGCGCTTTCAGATAAGCCGGATCAAAAGGTTTGGTAACATAAGCCACAGCCCCCAGTTTCAAGCCATCTATCTGGTTGTGTATGCTCGCCATTGCTGTAATCAGGACCACCGGAATATGGCTGAATGAGAGATTCCCCTTCAACATCTTGCAGAATTCCAATCCCGACATTTCTCCCATGACAATATCGCTCAGGATAATATCCGGCTTCACCTCTTCCAGATCCGTCAAAGCCTCTTCAGCAGAATAGCGGTTCACCACTTCGTAATCGGATGCAAATAGCTGGTGGAGGTAATCAGCTACATCTACATCATCATCTACAATCAGGATTCTATGCAGTTTCTTACCGGAAGGAGAAGCATTTCCAGCAAGAGAATTCTTCACTCTTCCCTCTTCACTCTTCACTTCAAGAGGTATCTGCATCACACGCTTCTCCTGAGCAACAATCTCCACCTTATTATATATAGACTTATCGGCAGGAAGACTGAAACAGAACTCCACACCATTCCTTAGAGAAGCCTCAGAAGAAGTCTCGCTGACCGCATGGATATTTTTCACATGAATCTCTCCATGATGAAGTTCTACCAGGCGCTTCACATAATAGAGACCGATTCCGGAACCCCAGCCATACTGATGGGAATCCTGAGAATCTGACAGCTGGTAATAGCGCTTGAAAACATCCTGTATCTTATCTTCTGCCACCGGCTGCCCGCTATTGAAGACCGAAACCTTCAATCTTTCTTCATCTGCCGAAGCCTGGATGCGGATGATGCCACCCGGAGCCGTATACTTGAGGGCATTGGTGAAAAGATTGCTCATGATTTTTTCCAGCTTGTCACAATCCAGCCATGCATGGTAATTGCCATTCTTTATTGTCAGTTCCAGTCTGATGCCTTTTACTCTGGCAGATTCTTTAAAAGAAGCTACCTGCTGGCGCAACTCTTCAGCAGCATCCACTTCCGAAACTCTCAAGCGAAGTTCATCGGTTTCCAACTGGTTGAAGTCGAGCATCTGGTCTATCAGCCTCAACATTCTGTTCACACTCATACAGACATGATTCAGGGTGCGATGCACCGAATCGGGCAAGGCTTTATCTGCATTCAGCGTCATCAGCGGTCCGGCTATGATAGTAAGCGGATTACGGAATTCGTGAGCGATATTGGCAAAGAACCGCATATTCATCTCCTTAGCCTGCTTTTCGCGTTCCAGTTCGCGCTGCTCCTGCAAAAGCAGAAGATGATTGGTGCGAGCCCTAAGATAGAACGTGTTGAGATAAAAGAGAATACCAAGAAAGATGCTGAAATAAAGCAACCAAGCTGCCGACGACCACCAAGGGGCGTGCATAACCGTAATCTCTACCTTGCGCTCAGCCAAAGCCGGCTTGTCGGTAGATGATATGAGGCGCAGACGGAATGTATACGTTCCCGCCGGAAGATTGGCATAACGAGCCTCACGGCCGTATGTTGGAACCTGCCAGTCTCTATCATAACCTTCCAACTTGTACTGACACATCAACGCCGAGCGACGGCTGAAGTTGGGATAATAGAAATTGAACTTCAGATTATTCTCATCGTGAGCAAAAGTATAGCTGTGCAGATGAGCTACCTCATCGGTAACGGCAAGCACCTCGCCATTATTCTTCTCCACCTCTACACCATAAATAGCCAGCATCTCGCTGGCATGAATACCGGCTTGAGTGCGCAGAAAGTTGGTCTGCATAGCCTCAGAAGGCATGAACTTGCAACCATCAGAACTGCCCAGTACCACATCGCCCGAAGGTGAAATACAGGCAGAGTTGCTGAAATACTGCCAGTCGTCCCGATCCTGGCTGGCTGACAGGAGACTGTTCATCAGAAACCGTTTGCTCTCAAAGTTTGCAAAGAAGACATCACGTATCGTAGTCACCCATATATTGCGCTTCGTATCTTCAACCAGAGCCTGAATATGTACATCATTCAGGACATTGACACGGCGCATGTGCTGCCTTTTGATATCCGTAAAATAAAGCCCGTCCCGTTTGGTTCCCAGCCAGATATTTCCATAATAATCCTGTTTCGCAAACGCCGGATCCAGACTGCCCTCCCGAGGCATATCTGCTACCTTCATCTCGCATATCTTTCCTGTAACAGGAGATAGAACCGCCAGATGCATGCCCCTCATAAAAAGCAGAATATTCCCATCGTTCAGTTTTGCCAGTTTGGTTTCATGATCAAAATACGGTCTTGGAATATGGATGATTTCCGGTTGCGGTTTGCCAAACTCGAAGCGCAAAAGGCATCCCTTTCCACTACTCACATACAGATGATTCCCAACCTTCAAACCCTGTCCTAAAACAGACTTGAATAAAGGTGATTTTGCGAGCACTTCGATGCGTTCGTTGTTAATACGGCAAGACAACACCTGATGTTCACTCACCAGCCAGAGATGTTCATCATCATAGCCAACCATATTATTCAGGTTGATTTGACGGGGCTTTGGCAGAGAATCGAATAAATTCTTAAACAGAGTCTGTTCCAGATGTCCATTCTTATCATCATAAGCGAAAACGCGAAGAGCTGTTCCTGCCAGAACATGTTTGCCCACAGTAGCCATCGTGAGAATAGCGATGCCCTTGGTATTATCCGACAAAGCGTTATCATTCGCTTCTTTATAAGCGATGCGGTTTTGCGAAATAATCTGCACGCCGGCATTGCGGTAACCTACCCACAGATTGCCGCCCAGATCGCGGAATGTAGCCGTTACCACTTCCACCGGTTTACGAAGAATGGAATGATCGGCAGGCAGAGGAGCAAGCAGATTGTTGGGTTGGATAGAATGAGAGGAAGGCGTTATCTTTTCATCATCGCCGATGCGGTAAGTCTGATTGCCATCACTCACCAGTATCGCCAGGGAATCGTGTTTCTCGGGTGAATCTTCTATGGCGATGATGTTGTTATGGTGCTCGGGAAGAGCGATACGATGAAAGCGGTAAGCACCCACATAACGGGCAAGTCCGTTCTGCGTTCCTACCCACATTCTGCCCTTGCGGTCAAGATGAAGCACGTTGATATAATCATCTGGCAAGGCGGTTGTATCTTTCACATCATAACCAAACTGTATATAACTTTTCCCATCATATACATTAAGTCCTGCCGATGTTCCTATCCACATCAGTTCCCGACAGTCATTGGCAATAGACGTAACGCTCTGCGAAGAGAGCATCATGTCATTCGTGGTCTGCTTACCTTTTTCCTGTAGCACCTTAAGGGTGGCTCTTCTGCCAGGGTTAAAGCAATAAATGGCAGCCAACAGGCAGAACATCGCTGCGAGTATGGTAATGACGGCTTTCTTCATGATGGGTCCTTTTGTTGATTTATATAAAGTTCATATTGCCCTTCATCAGACCAATATGCCGCAAAGATAATGCAAATGAGCGCAATGAAAGCTTGCTTTCAAATTGCCGAGTGCAGCTTATCTTATGCAAAGATACAACGTTTTCTTGTAACATACAAAAAAAATGCAGAAAATGTGCTGTCTCTTAGTATCTTTATGAAAGTCTGTAGAATAGAAAGCTATTGAGTTGTCGCTGGGTTCAGAAGGTTAAGATGAGTATAAACGAAAAACAGGACAGTGTGTCGGTCGTGACACCTGTCCTGTGGTATGATGTACTGAGGCTCTGTTGCCTTAAAAATCTTTATCGGCAGTAAGATTCAGTTTTACTTTTTTACCTTTTTACCTTTTTACTTTTTTACCTTTTTACTTTTTTACTTTTATTACAATCCTCTTGCTTTGAGCAGGCCAGAAGCATCAGGTTGCTTCTGGCCAGTGAAGTCGGTAAACATTTCGAGCTGATCCTTGGTATTGCCGCGGCTGAGAATCTTGGTGCGGAAAGCCTGACCAACAGCAGGGTCGAGTGCACCATGCTGAGCGAAGTAGTCGGCTACGTTGACCGCGAGAACCTCTGTCCACAGATAGCTGTAATAGCCTGCTGCATAGCCACCTCCCCATACGTGGTTAAAGTAAGTAGTAGAGTATCGTGGAGGTATCTGAGTATTGAGAACTCCTGCCTTGAAGAGAGCTTCTTTCTCGAAGGCTCCAGCCATGTAGGCAGAAGGAACCTGTTCGGGAGTCAGTTCGTGCCAAGCCAGGTCGAGACAGGTGGCAGCCAAGTTCTCGCCCAAGGAATAGGCTGTCTGGAAGTTGATGCTCTTGAGCATGCGTTCCTTCAGGGCTGCTGGCATAGGAGCGCCTGTTTCGGTATGACGGGCAAAGTGGTCGAACACCTCAGGAATGGAAGCAAACGACTCATTAAACTGCGAAGGCATTTCTACGAAGTCTCGTGCTACGGCTGTACCGGAAAGGGTGTTGTACTGGCAGTCGGAGAGTATGCCGTGCAGGGCGTGACCGAACTCATGGAACATGGTGCAAACCTCGTCCCAGGTGATGAGTGAAGGCTGTCCTTCGGGAGCCTTGGCGTTGTTGCATACATTATATATGATAGGCAACTGACCGCGCTGTCTGCTCTGCTTGACGAAAGCGCTCATCCATGCGCCACCTCGCTTGGTAGGACGGCGGAAGAAGTCGCTATAGAAGAGAGCCAGAGGCTTACCGTTCTTGTCGCTCACCTCAAACACCTTCATGTCGGGATGATAGGTTGGGATGTCCTTGCGCTGTTTGAAGTTAAGACCATATACCTTGTGGGCTGCATAGAACACACCGTTGATCTGTACGCTGTCGATATTGAAATAAGGTTTTATCTCGTCGTCTGTAATGTTGAGGAGTTCCTTCTTCATCTTTGCGGAATAGTAGAATCGGTCGTAGGGCTGCAGCTTGAAGTCATTACCCTCGATTTTCTGAGCGTATTCTTCGATAGCCTTGGTCTCTGCCTCAGCCTTGGGAGTGTATTCCTTGATGAGCTGTCCCAGGAAGCTGTTCACGTTCTGACTGTTCTTCGCCATGGTCTTCTCGAGCGAGTAGTCGGCATAGTTGTTGTAGCCCATGAGCTGTCCCTTCTCGGCACGCAACTTGGCTATTTCGGTAACGATAGGGAAGGTGTTGAACTCTGGATTGGTGGCATCGGCACGATGGATACTTGCCTCGTACACACGGCGGCGAAGGTCGCGGTTGGCAAGCGAGGCGAGGATAGGCTGCTGGGTGGTGTTGATGATTACCACGCAGTAAGGAGCCTTACCGCCACGGCTCTCTGCGTCTTTCTTGCACTGAGCTATATCAGCATCGCTCAGGCCAGCCAACTCGTCCTTGCTCTGTACCCATACCACAGCATTGTTGGTGGCTGCAGGCAAGAGGTTGTCCCATTGCTCCTGCAGTTGCGAGATGCGGGTGTTGATCTGCTTCATGCGCTCCATCTTCTCTGCTGACAGCAAGGCGCCAGAGCGAACAAAACTCTTGTAGGTCTGCTCGGTCAGGCGAAGATCTTCGCCCCTGAGTTTCTTCAGTTCGTTGTCGTAAACGAACTTGATGCGGTTGAAGAGTTGCTTGTTGAAAGAAATCTCGTTGTCCAGCTCGGTAAGCAAAGGCATCACCTTCTTCTGAGTTTCGGCAATGCCGGGAGTCTTGTGGGCGCTGGTGAGTCCGAAGAAGACGTTGCTCACACGGTCGAGCAGGAGTCCGCTCTCTTCGAAAGCGAGGATGGTGTTCTGGAAGGTTGGTTTCTTCATGTTGTTGACAATCTTCTGGATGTTCTCACGCTGGCTCTTGATGGCTATCTCGAAGGCAGGAAGATAGTCGCTCTCCTGAATCTTGCTGAAATCTGGAGCGCCGAAAGGCAGAGTGCTCTTTACGAGAAGCGGATTATGGGTGGAAGAACTGGCACCAGCGGATTGGGCAAACGTAGTAGCTGGCATCTGCAGGAGGGCAGTGGCCAGGCCGAAGGTAAGTAATGTTTTGTTTAGTCTCATGTTGGTCTTTTCTTGCAAAGTTACGACTTTTTTTCGATAAATATGCAAAAACGCATAAAAAAAGCCGAGAGGACTAAAAAATCCTCTCGGCTTGCATTATATTACTGATATAGAAGAATCAGATTAGATTTCCTCGCTCCAGTCCTCCTGGCTCTTGCGAACGTAAGTCTGGTAGCGGAGCTTAGCCATCTTCTCTGCCTGAGAGAAGAGCTCATCAGCCTCCTTAGGGAATGCCTTCTGTACAGAGAGGTAACGAACCTCACCGAGCAAGAAGTCGCGGAAGTTCTCCCAGTTAGGAGCCTTTGAGTCGAGTGTGAATGGGTTCTTACCCTCATCAGCCAACAGTGGGTTGTAACGCCACAAGTGCCAGTAACCGCACTCAACAGCCAACTCTTCCTCGTGCTGTGAACGACCCATACCGCCCTTACGCTTCAAACCGTGGTTGATACATGGTGCGTAAGCGATGATGAGTGATGGACCTGGATAAGCCTCAGCCTCACGGATAGCCTTCAATGTCTGAGCATTGTCAGCACCCATAGCTACCTGAGCTACGTAGATGTAACCGTATGTAGTCTGCATCAAACCGAGATCCTTCTTACGGATACGCTTACCCTGAGCAGCGAACTGTGCGATAGCACCGAGTGGAGTAGACTTAGAAGACTGACCACCAGTGTTAGAGTAAACCTCAGTATCGAGTACCAGGATGTTAACATCCTCACCAGAAGCCAATACGTGGTCGAGACCACCGTAACCGATATCATAAGAAGCACCATCACCACCGATGATCCACTGTGAACGCTTAACGAGGTAGTGATCCAAAGTCTTGAGCTCCTTGCAGATAGGGCAACCCTTCTCAGCGCCGGCAGCGATGAGAGGCTTCAACTCTGCAGCAGCCTCCTTAGAACCCTCTGAATCGTTCATGTTAGCAACCCACTTGTCAGCAGCTGCTACGAACTCAGCAGGAACATGCTCCTGAGCCTTAGCCTCCTCGAGCAAGTGAGCGATACGCTCCTTCATCTTCTTGTTACCCATTACCATACCGAGACCGAACTCGCAGAAGTCCTCGAACAATGAGTTGTCGAATGCA
>OQVN01000841.1_pt1 | contig 11200 bp, 8 predicted proteins | sample 1691621 | NCBI WGS metagenome assembly OQVN01 (sample SAMN03418278, study PRJEB22391) | human gut metagenome | biome: human-gut; feature: organic feature; material: feces | host: Homo sapiens | place: Tanzania | collected 2013-01 | reverse complement strand
ATGTGATTTATGCAGAACATGACTATATGCTGGAAATGTTTGCATTTCCGGATGTGACAAAGGATGAGATGATCCGTATTGCGGAGGGACTTACAGTGGTTCCGACAGAAAAGACAGAAGGAGACTGTGTAATGCAGCTCTGTGACTGGAATCAGACAGAAGAAGCGGAAGAAAAAGGCGAGCCGGTGGATTCGGATTCGGACAGGGAATTTTCGTTTGATAAAACAAAGATGGAGAATACCCACGTAATTGGAGAAAGCATCAACATGGAACATGCAGGTATTGATAACATGCCGGGATTGACTGCGACGGTCGCATCAGTCGAACTTTCTGATAACAGCAGCATTCTGGCGGATGGAATGTTAGATGCTGATGCCATGAAAGCGTTTGATGCAGATGGCTATCTTCTTCCAATGAAACTGGAGTACATAAAGAGCGGAGATGGCATTAACACCACAGATGAAGTGGTTAAGACCGAGACACTTCCACAGAAAATTGTCTATGCAACAGTAAAATATGAGAACAATGGAACCGAAACACTGCATGATATTATGTACAACGGTGGAATCGCATTCCTTGAGGAGAAAGGCAGCCAGATGCAGTTTGCGGATTACTTCCTGCTTTCCGATGCGGAAAAAGCAAGTATAGGATGTGATTACCGTGAACCGGAACAGGTCGGTTTCAGCCAGGAGGTATCCACATACAGGAAAGAACCCGACTGAGATTTACCTGTTGCCTCGTAAGTTCTATCATGCAGTTCTTTTCCCGTATACCATACGTAACCATCTGCACCAGAAGCATTATTACCATCACCAGAAATACCAGTAACATTAGCCGTTTTATAAATACCATATTCACCATGCAGAGGAGAATGTTTGGTATTATAATAGACATTAGTGTCACCATTCTTATTTGCACTCTTATCAATCAAATCCTTGTAGACAAAACCATAACTGCGCTTGTTCCATGCTGATGGATTCTTACTTTGATTATCATCAGGACTTGTAGGCGCAGACAGTGTCTGTTCTGGACTATCATTATCAAAGGAGACAACTGCAATATTGTTATAGTTCTCATCAAGATAAGATATTTGACGAGTCACATCTTCAGCACCCATTTCATCGAAAGTCTTTGGATAAAAACTGAAGTATCGTATACTGAAATTAGCCATTGGGCTACTAAATTTCCCAGTCTCATCCTTAACATAAGCTACTACGTAAAAGTGATCACCTGGTTTAAAGGTTGGTTTGGTAGTAGCAGCACCACCATCCAAATCTTTCCACTCTGCATTATTCAGAAGACTTATACTCAAATCAAAAAAACGTGGGAAACCAGTAACGTTACCTGGTCCAAGAATACACATCTTGTCTCTGGTACCATTATAAGCTCGCCATTCTATCGTGGCAGCCTTCTTGATCTCAGGAGAAAAGTCTGTATCCGTAATCTTACGTTGAGCGATAATTGCTTTTGTCTCTGCTTCTGTTGAACCGGAAGGATAATATACATGCTTTTTATCACTGGTAACTGGATAGAAATAATACATTTTAGGATCTACAAAATCCAATCGCAAAGTCATCTTCGAGATATCATCCTTAAATCCTACCGTTACATTCTTATTATCCTCAAACGTAAGGTCCTTGCTATCATTTATAAGATCTTCCTGGAGAATATCAGCCATTTGCGTAGACGGAATAATATGGAAAATGTATCTGATGGACAAGGTAGGCTCATGCTCCATATAGGTTCCTGTAGCATCTATTCCATCGATATAACGGCTTACATCACAAGCAATAGTTTCGCCCTTCCAATCCGGGTCACTAGGACGAGTATACTTTACACCAACTGTTGCCTGTGTGGCATGCTGCATCAAATTGAAAGCCAACAATCCCTTATCTACATTATCTGCATCTTTCACAGAATTCAACAGAGATGAAGTACCCTCTACAGATAAGTTTGTGGATGCATTATCTGTATCATAATTATACCATCTGTAATAACCTAAAGGTTCCAATTGGTCACCGGAAGTTGTAAAATTCTGCAATGGCAACATAAGAGATACTGACTTATGGTCAGCATCATCTACAACATAGGTATACTCCCATGTAGACACCTTTTGGCGCAACTGATTCTTCGAAGCATCGATTACCTCATAATCGTTATCTGCATTGGCATAGCCCTTATAATGCTTAAAAGGGCGTTCTTTAATCGTATAGATTATTTTCAACGAATTGGTTGGTTCTGATACAATTAAATTATTTTCAATTGTTGGAACATCATTACTTGCTTCTACTTTTATTGTATAAAGAGATAAATCTTGTGAAGTTCCTTGAAGGATTCTAAATTGTATATCTTGAGGAAGAAAATTATTATTAGTTCCAGAATAATAAAAAACACCAGCTTTTGCCTTATAAGCAACATTAGGCCAAAAAGATAAATCTGAAGTATTTATTTTATCAAAACCATATTGTCCTCCTCGATGAATATTAAAAGCAGATGCATCTTGAAGAGAATTGTCTTCTTTTTTATATATACTAATTTTCAAATATAAAGGCTTTTGCTTGACATCATATTTGGTTCCATCAGATGATTTAGCTAACATTCCCTTAGCTAATAAAAGAGACTCAATATTATCAATCGTAACACCTACTCCTTGCCTGTTACCGTAATTATCTTTACACTCTTGCAAATAAGCAACATCGGAAATCGTAGTATCATCTGCCCATATAGCATTTGGCAGCAATGCAAGCATTGCTACCAACATATATCTCATTACACTATTAAAAATCTTAGACTTAAACATAAGCTTCAATGTTTTTTAATATTAGTATTATTGTTTACATATCCAAAATGCACCGTTATGGCGTCTTGCTGTGTACCAGGTTAAATCCTGAGAGATGGCAACCCGATATACCAGCGTTGGTGAATCTGTAGAACCATCATTCACTTTTACTGAAAGCTGATAGATGATAGGCCCTATCTTCTTGCCTAACTCACCTTTGGTTTCTGCCTCAATTCTATTTTCACCAGTTACTATCTTTGGTATAGTACTGAAGGCTTTTGATTCTGCTCCAGTCTCCGATTCCGAGAGTTTCGTCCACTCAAGATTAGTGAAAGGGACAGATGAGCCATCACTATACTTCGTAACAGAAGGAACGATATGGAACTCCTCTAAATCATGGAAAATGAGATTGAGCTGTTTTCCGTCATCTTTCAATGCCGGAGCCGAACCAACGGATCCAAAGTCCTCTACCTTGAGTCGAAGCTTGTAATCGCTCAGCGCCAACTTTAAGACATGATGGTCGTTGCGGGCTATCTGGTTCCAGTCGGTATACATGAAATATCTCTGTGAACCAACATTCGTTACGAGCGTTACTACAAAATAAGGATAAGCATTGCCGGCTTGACTCTCGTTGACATAGAAAGAAACCGAACGGCTGTTATCTGTATCATAATCGGTTGTGTTCTTGGCTATTGTCAAACCAGATGTAATAGTATGTGTAAAATCATCTCTTTTAGCATTCTCTACCAAATTTGGCGTTTGGGCATCATTCGTAGATGAAACTGGCTTTGCAGGAAGCAACTTGATATTTTCTGTTCCTGTAGCAGGATTGCTTGTAATATCACTGATACTTACACTATTTACGGTTATATCTCCACCTGTCATATTACGGAACTTGAGCGTAATCTTAGATAGCATTCTTACTACATATAATTGCTTAACATCCGGTTGGCCGTCAGAGCCGATTTTTACCGTTTGCTTATTGCTCATAGGAATACCATTCGTTGTAATATTCATATCATTACCATTGACAGCAAATGATTTGGAATCGAAGTCAGGAGAAGACCCCTCCGTAATCGTACCGAGATCTGCATCTGATATATTGGCAAAAGAATAGACCGTATAAGTGGTTCCTGCTTCTAAACCGGTAACTATTACATCATCTTCCTTATCTTTGCCTTCTGCTACGGATGGCTGCTTAACAACTTTCGCTACCGTTCCATCAGACTTTACAAAGACAACTGTCCAACTCTTCATGTTCTCTTCTTTAGAACCGTCCTCCCATGTATTGGGGCTTCCTGCAGTATAGGTTTCTGCACGGGAAGAAGCAGAACTTCCTGATACTGGAGACAGATTAAAATGGAGAGTATATGTCTTGTTGGTGATACTTCCCGGATCAGAAGCATCACTATCTGGCGAACATGCTGCAAAAGTCAGAAGCAGCATCACCAGGCAAGCCATATATTTCATTATATGTTTTCTCATTTTAGTTATACTTTGTAAATTAATCTTAGAGTTTAATATATTACTTCCCCATGGTCGTAATGTGCCCAAGGGACTACATGTATGGTCAACTTGATACCTTTAGACTTTCCTTCAACACCATCTACCATTACCTGATAGATGTTGTTGCGAACAACACCAAAATGCATCGGGTCAGCGGTGGTTCCACTTCCTGAAGGGTCGCTATGACGGAGCGTATAGGTATATTTTTTATCAGTACCTGTAGCTGTAGCCTTAGGTCGCTTTGTTGTTTTATTCCATTCAGTCTCTTCATAATACTTGCCTTTAAAGATAAGGCCTGTAGAATTAACCTCGGTGTTATCGGTGGTTGTATTCTCCATCACATAATCGAGGATGTATGATTTAGTAGAAGCAACCTCCTGTACATTATATAGAGATGTAGGACCTTCAGCATTGCTCAGAGTAAGACCTGTACGATCCTTTGACCAAGGACAAACCACATAATTAGTAGCTTTATTGGCTGCATCTTTGGCTTCTAATCCGTAATAAGTAACAGAAGGCACTCTTTTATCTGAAGAAACCCGCTTTATCAGGTATTCTCCTGATCTCATAACCTTGGTAGGAGTTACAGATTCCAGCTTAAAACCACCTATTACATTCGTACCATCCATTACATTATAATAATAACCTTTACCGGTATCATCATAAGTGGCATTTGGAATGATGTCGATACGGGCAGCCAGGCGCTCGATGTCAACAGTTACCAGATACGGATTTGTTTCTGAACCTTCCTGGGAGAAATCAATCCTTGCATCCTTCTTTGATGACATGATGAAGTTTGAGAACTTTGTAATATCTGCATCTCGGGTACACACCTTCGACATCTGCAAATCTCTTACGTCTTTTATCTTCTGTCCTTTACATCTGGAAGTCATATCATCTGCATTGGCAATCACGATAACATGATAATTCTTGTTAACAATTGCAGCATCTATTTCTTTTGGAGCGGTAGTATAAGTTGAAGTTGAAGTCTTATTTAAATTGGTAAATGTATATACATACTCTATAATAGCATTATCATCCGACAGGTCATCTTTATCAGATTTATATAGGAAGACAGCAAGAGAATTGACATCATTTTCATGATTGGTTCCTGTTTCTCTTCCATCTCCTTCTTCACCTCCTTGAGGTCCTGTAGCTGCCCTACTCGCTCGTGTATCTCCACTACCATCCACCGTTACCTTTACCTGCAGATATGCCTTCATATCTTTGCTTGGCAGAGGCAAATCACTAGTAGTGTCACTCGCACAGGATGCGAACGACATAACCAGCAAAAGGGCTAGCAATGAGAGGGTTATTGTTTTCATCTTAAACATACACTTTCTTTTTTATATCGGCTTACTGAAAGCCAGGTAGGACATGTTAATGGAGTTCTTCGAACTGGATGCGCTTGCTCCAACTCAGTACATTCACGCTGATGGTGATGTAGCAATACTTGAGCTTGCCACCCTGGATAAAGAACTGAAGTTTGTAATCGTAGGCACGGTCTAGGAATTCCTGTGCACTGTAACTGTACTCCTCGCTGGTGCGAAGAAGACTCAAGAGGTCTGGCAAGTCTACATTGACTACCGTATTTCCGGTCTCCTTACTCTTAATGAGGAGTCTGCCATCCAGGTTGTAATCTTCGTGCTTCAGAATGCGGGAAGTCATAAAGTCAGCATGGGCTATCTTGCCCTGCTCGTCCTCATCTACCGTATTCCATGTAGCATGAGGGGTATAAATGAGTTTACGGCTCTCATCGAGAGAGTTATCCCAAAGGATGCGGGCATTATGGTCTTCGATGGTCATCGTGTAGTCGTTGACATCCATATCCTGTGGAGAGTCAAGGTCACGAAGCGCCACATTGATCTTCTTGGTATCACGCACCAGAGGGATGGTTGCATAAGAAGGTTTTGAGGATGATACCTCTACTGCCTCCAGCAGTTTACCATGCCAGAGGGTATCGAGAGGAAGGCTGTTGTTGACAACCTCATCATACTCTCCCCTATTTTCATGGTCGAGATTCACTTCCAGTGTCTGCATCTTATCTCCTGTAGCCGATGGAGCGGTACGAACGAACTTGGCGCGGCCTGAAGTTAACTGGTCGGCGTATGCATTCTGTCCGGCAAGGGCAAGGAACTGATATTTACCTGGCTGCAGGTTCTCGACGTGCATTACATAATTTGGGTCTTTGAGAGGCGATGATAGCGCAGAATTCGTCTCGGTCTGTTGGGTTATATAGTTTCCGTTTTCGTCGAATACATACAGCGTTACCTGTCCAACATGGTCGTTGAACATGTCGGCACGCTGGAGGTTGTAATCATACTTAAACTTCACATATACACCATTAGGACAATCGCTGTAATCCTGGTGCCACATATCGTGGCATGAGGTCGCGACGGTCAGGGTCATGGCAGCTGCCATGACACCCTTTAACCATTTATTTATCTTCTGCGCTATCATATCGCTAATCAATTATTATTTTCAAATTTTATCTTAAATGTATTTATATCTTAGTGCAATGTTGCACCCTGTGTACGCTTAGCCCATGAGAGGACGTTGATACGTACAGCGATGTAAGACTTCAATTCATCATCAGTATCAGTAGTAACTGTTGGAACCTTTGGAGAACCCAATCCCTTAACTCCTTCTACAGTAATATCATACCAGTTGTTACGGAGTACACCATAACGACCTAACCAATTGGCTTCGGCATTAGGAGTAGGATAAACTTCTGTACCAACACCAAGTTCTCCGTTTGCCCATGGAGTCAAATCATCGCCAAAGTGCTTGATACGAACGAAGTAATAAGATTCACCATTACTATACTTCTGAATAGTACCAAGTCTTGCAGTAACCTTGTCCAGAACATCAGAAGGAAGACCGGTTTCTGTTGAAGTTGTCTTTAGAGTTAGACCATCAATACTAATACTTGTAATATTAACGGCACCCGCAGCAGAAGAAATTGTAACCTTCACATTAGATTCATCTACTTTAGCAGGAGTTGCAACATTATCTTTGATCCACTGGGCATACTCTGTTATGAACTGATTCTGAATCTCTTTGATAACATCATCGTACTTATAAATAGTATTCTGATTACCATTAAGTACATAGAAATCACTACCATTATTCAATTTAGCCTTAATCAAGACGCGAGTAGTCTTATTATCGTTTTGATTTGCTACATCAAATGTATTCTCAAAACAATACTTAGGGTTTTCATCACCAAACTTAGTACTATAATCTGCATCTGTAGCCTTATTGAAAGTTGCCCCAGTATTTCCTGCAGTATCAAAATTAGGATCTTTTGCAAAATAAGTACGATAGAGACCTGTACCAACTTCAGCCGAACCAACAAAGCGATACTTGTTAGTAATGCCTATTTTCATTGTAGCCAAATCTAACCAACTACTGAAACCATCTGTAGATCGAACCAAATAAGTACTCTGGTTGGTATTATCCAAAGCCCAAGATGTGACCTCAAACGGAACCTTAGTAGTGTGTGCAGCATCTGTGTAAGATCCCTCTACATCTGATACTGTTGTAGGTTTCGACATAGTAACCTTAGCAACGCCACGCTCAACATAAATATCAGCAGCTGCTGCGCTGGCTTCAGCCTCTGTTGCCTTAATCTTGCCATCAAGATTAACTAAAGTATTGATAGTTGCACCGGTTGGGGATGTAGAACCACCACCCTTATTAGCCAAAGGCGCATTAGCCATATAGAAACCAGATTCAGTCAATGATTTACCTGTAGTTGCGCTCGTTTTTTTCAAGAACTCATCAAGAGTTGAACCAGCGAGATCCGAACCACTAACTGTAATCTTACCATCCGAACCAAGAGAGAATACATTATTATGATTCAAAACGACAAGAGCAAAATATTTATTTGCAGGAGCTTCAACCTTCTGAATAATGGTAGCAGAAGTTTTAGTCACATTTTGATCTGGACCTTTTTGTGTCCAAGGTGCAGTATTCAATGCATAACCCTTAACAAAGGTAGCAGTACCCTCATCGTTACCACCAAAAAGTAAAAGTGTTGCGTTCTTTACATCATACTCAGATTTCAGACCATCTTTAAACTGATCATTCTCTGAACTACCAGCACGAGAGCTAGAACCTGACTGAGTAGGCAAATTGATGTTAAATGCTATATAGCCATCACCACTCTGATTAGAACCAGTGTTGTTACCTCCACCATTCAGATCATCACTACTAGAACAAGAACCGAGCATCAGCCCCGCCAATGCAACGGAAAATAATAAAGTTTTCTTCATCTTGTAACTTTTTATAGTTGTTATTAATATTTTATATCTTTACTTATAACCGCTCTTAAAAAACAAATTATGTTACATTTATATATGTTTGGTTTACAATTCATCTAATACGTTATATTTGAGGTACTTTATAAAGTTGTACTTAGAACGGTTTTGCCTGGTTCAGGAGACTGTCCCAAGCCAGGGCAGTGCCCTGGCTCTAAGGAATAGCTATCTTATCCTAAACAGACAGTATGTATAACTTTACAGATTCTGTAAATTTTCTTTTGCAGAAGCAATACCAGCCTTGGCAGCCTGCTCCAGGTAATAACGAGCTTGCTTCTCGTTGCCCTTCAGTATCTCATAAACACCTCGGGCATTCTGGGCATTCGGAGTGGTTCCTGCCTTATCGAGATAAGATTTCGCACCATCTGCATCACCGGCATTCAAACGGGTAATGGCTGCATTCAGATTCGCTGTCTCGTTCTCTGGGAACATGCGGACGGCGATCTCCATCACTTCATTAAACTCCTTGCTGCCTGGCTCGTAAGTCTGGGCTACCATGAACATCTCCTCCTGGCTCAACTGCTGTGGCTTGGTCTTGATAATCTCCTTTGCCTCTTCCACATCGAAAGGTTTCACCTTATAAGTAATGTGGTAGTCGGAATGACGGAGTGCCGGATACCAGGTGTCGAGCATAAAGCGATACTCTGAAGGATACTGCTTCTTGATCTTCAACTCGCGGGCATCAGGATTCAGACTCTTGTCTGCAATAATCGCCAGAATGGCATCCTTATGCTCCAGGTTGCTACCTTTAATATAAGCTATCAGTCCATCCCAATCCTCAGGTGTAGAAGAAACCGTGAAGAGATTGTTTGGCAACTTCACCATCCGGCGGACATACTCGGTCAGCGTCTTGGCACGGTTCTTTGCCAGATAATCATTGTGGGTGTAAGGACTCTCTGGTGATGCATAACCATGAATGTTGATGCCGCTCACTTCGAGGTTCCTGTCTTCCTTCAATGCATTGATGGTACGGATAATGCTATCCAACTGTTCCGGATTGCGGCGGTAATCAGGATGCAGCTCTATGCGGTCTACCGGGAAATCGATATAAGCACGCTTATCCAGATGACGGACCTTGATTGCCTCTACCTCCGGACGGACGAAAGAAGCTACCGGCTGGCGACGGCGAGAAACCGTGAAATCATTGCCATCCTGCAGATCACCACAACCGCAGAGGTCTTCATGAATATCCAAATCGTAGTTTCTTTCCTTAGAAGAGAGAGGAACGGAGGCAAGATACTTCACGGTCTGCTGCTTCTTGTTGTCTCGCTTCACCACCAAAGCCTGAGGTGAAAGCTGCAACTGTTTTTTTCCTACTCCACGGTCATACATAATCTGCTGTCTTCTGCCGTTGATAACAATCTCCGGCATCTTGAGCTGCTCACCCTTATGCTTGATCATCGGAGTATAGACAAGCTGGTTGTTGGTAGGGAGATCCAGGGAATCGAGATTCAGATCCATCGCAACCGTAATCTGGTCATTGTGATGAGACATCTGAACATTAGATACCTTTATCTTATCGGCAGCCAACTTGAGACTCTTGCAATCCTGGGCTGCAAGAGGCATAGCCATCAAAAGAGAGCTGAATAATAATATGTAGTTCTTAAAATCTTTCATACTCATAGATTATGTTTAATGAGTTACAACATATAAATAAGAGAAATGGCTGCCTTGGTAGGACCCACGTAGTTGTCATGAGATGACTTCTCCTTCTCGCCACAGGCACCGCACTTGAACTTGTCGTACTGGATATAATCATATCCGAAACCTACAGAGGTTTCCAGGTTCCAGTGCTTGGAAAGAGGCCATTGATAACCAGCGGTCACACCACCACCTACATACCATCCTTCATAGCGATGGTCGCGTAGTGATTTGAAAATGCCAAGGGGTAACTTCACTCCTCCTGCATTAAACTGTCCGCCCATGGCATGAACACCCAAGAACCCGCCATTGAAGCTCTGACAGAACCAGTAACGGTATTCTGGTTGCAAAAGCCAATGACGAAGGCTTGACTGGTCGCCACCGGACTGTTTCCAAGGATTGAAGCCAAAGAATACCTGAGCGGTATGCTTCTTGCCTAAGGCAGTCTCGACACCGAGATTAGGAGTTGTAGTAGCCCAATATAAGAGGTTGGACTTGACTCCCGTGTTTTGCGCATAATTAGCTAGCGATACAAATAAGAGTAACACTGTAGCTAAAATTAATCGTTTCACCATCTATTAAAAGAGTTTAGTTAAGTCTATTTTTTTTCGCTTTTACTATATAAATAGGTAATTATAAAAATTAACCGTTTACATGATAATTCGCATTTTCTGGTTGCAAAAGTAATAAAAAAAATGACTATGGGGGGGGGGATAAAATGTATTTTTTTGGTGGAAAGAAACATTTTAGTACGTTATTTTACTGATTTTATAAGTATAAAATCCACAATTAAGCAACATTTTATACATATCATGATTTAGGCAAATGCTGCAGCAAAAATTGAAGAAAACAGAGGATGTAGACAATAAATATACAGATTGTGAAATCAGCATGAACACAAAAAAGCCTCAGAAATCTTTCGAAATCTGAGGCTCTTGATAAAAGGAGGCGG
>OQVN01000835.1_pt1 | contig 11258 bp, 5 predicted proteins | sample 1691621 | NCBI WGS metagenome assembly OQVN01 (sample SAMN03418278, study PRJEB22391) | human gut metagenome | biome: human-gut; feature: organic feature; material: feces | host: Homo sapiens | place: Tanzania | collected 2013-01 | reverse complement strand
AAATTCTGTACGTAACTTCATCTTGATTAACTCGTTTTTATGAGTCAACCTTTTTCAGTATAATACAAGTTGTTGATTTTGAACAACTTATCCGTGAAACCCCACCTGTTTACGGACAAACTGAGCATTTTGAGTCAACCGTACTCAGTAATAAGGATCATAGTAGCGAGCAGGACAGCCTCGCACCGCAAAAAGCTAAACTTCATGCAGACTCACAGAAGTTAGTGAAGCCGAACAGCGGCATTGCCCGCTGCGAATTGTGAGTCTCCCACGAATAATCAGACTTACGCAGAGTTCAAGTACATCACATGTATCTAATGGATGTGCTCAGATATCAATGACAGCAGCAACAAGGTTGCCTCCGTGAGGACTTGCTTATCTCAATCCCCCCGCCCCCCACCTTCAAGGGGGCGATCAGGGCCTTCGGGCTTTCCATCGCCGCACGGCTTTCCCTGCCCGCCAACTCCGGCCCGGCATCTGATATGCCTCGTTAGACGACCTATTTCGTGCCGAGAAGCAGCAAGATAAGGCTAATCAGCACAAACAGCAGGTCGAGCGCCTTGGAACGGAGATTTTTCTCGTGAAAGACGACGGCGCCGAAAACGAAGGAAACGAGGACGCTGCTGCGCCTTATCATTGACACGACTGAAATCATCGCTCCGGGCAGTGTCAATGCATACAGGTATGCGAGATCTGCAGCGGTCAATGCGATGGAAATGAACGGGATAGTCCAGTTCCACACGAACGGGACATAGTCAGGCTTTTTGCCGTCAGTGGCTTCTCTCAATGCATGTTTGCGTTCAGGCAGCCACACGAAAATCATTATGATGCCCATTATGATGGCCTGATACAAGTTGTACCATCCCTGCACGAAAAGCCGGTCGAGGCCAGCGCCCGAAGATGCCATAAGGTATTTGTCATAAAGTCCGCTGCATGCTCCGAGCACGGCAGATGCGATGAGCAGGATGACCCATACATTGGATTTGAAGTCAATGCCTTCTTTCTTTCCGCTTCTGCTGAGAAGCCAGAAGGAGAAAATCGCCGTACATACACCTGCCCACTGCAGCAGGTTGAGCCTTTCCCCGAATATCAGCATTGCACCGACAAGTGTCATTACCGGTCTGGTGGCGTTGACAGGTCCGACTATGGTAAGAGGCAGTTTCTTTATGGCGAAATAGCCGCAAATCCAGGATGACAATACGACGAATGCCTTGATGATGACCAGTTTATGCTCGTGCCATCCTCCGTTTGGAATATACAGACTGCTCTCCGGCGGGATTGTTCCGGTCATTGAGCCGATAATGGACGGCAGGAAAAACAATGTGCAGATTACGGTGTTGATAAGCAGCACCGGTATCACGGCATTTCCCTGCAGGGATTTCTTCTTGAAAACATCATATAGCCCGAGCAATGCTGCTGAGACCAATGCATATGCAACCCACATTTCTGTATCTCCTTTCTATTTTTCCTCTGCGTTTTTCACGTTATGTGATTGATGAGCCCGCAAAAATAGCAAAATTGTTTCTATTTCCGTTTTTGTTGTTTGTTTCCTGCATCTGTCAGATGGATGAGATTCTTAAATGACGACCGCTTGTGGTGTTGCACCTGCACGCAGGACGTTAGGGATGTCTGGCAGCAGCAAGAGCCCACTCTGCTCAGGGTGCTTCGCAATTCGCCGTGTGCTATGCCGCCGCCAGGCCAACAGATTGCCACCTGACTTCTGCAGAGATGAACACCCATTTATTGTCGGAAATTTATAACCACAATCCTGACAATGCCTTGACTGAATTTAAGAATTGTAAATAAAAGATTTAAGAATCGTATCAAACATTTAAAAATCGTAAAAATTTTCATTGGAAGCGTCTTTTTACAAGTTTTTCGGAAAAATTTTGCATACTATTGTAGCCTTGATTGACATGGATATCGTAGCGGATGCCGTTATTCAAGAGATGTTGATATATCATTTCGAATGATTCAGACATTCCCTCTTTCGGGAGATAAAGAGTCATTTTTCGAGAGACAATCAACCTCGGAGTAGCACCACTATTGAAAATACCGATGCGGTATCAGTGTCCGGAATTTTTGATAAATAAAATAAAAACTTTACCTTTATGGATGAAAGAATCAAGGCGAGGTACATCGATCCGATGGTGGATTGGTCCTTCAAACGGCTCTTCGGCAGCGAAGTGAACAAAGACATTCTCATTGAATTTCTGAAAGTCATCTTTCCGGAACACGAGATTGAAGACATCACCTACATTCCGGCAGAGCAGCTGGGAATCATGGAAGACGACAGGAAGGCTGTGTTCGATGTGATCTGCAGGACGAAGAAGGGGGAGGAGTTCATTGTTGAAATGCAGTGTGCGACACAGGAACACTTTTTCGAGAGGGCATTGTACTACACTTCCTTCCCGATCATGAAACAGGGCAAGAAGGCGCAGCGGGATGAGGAGACCGGCATCAAGGAAGAGTGGAACTATGAGTTGGACGGGGTGTATTTCCTCGGAGTGCTGAACTTCAGGTACGAGGATGACGACCTCATCGAGCACAGGTATATGCTGCGTGAGGCGACGACCGGCAAGACGATGACGGACAAGCTGAAGTTCGTCTTCATCGAGGTCGAGAAGTTCAGCAAGGGCGTGGATGAATTGACTACCGATTTCGACAAGTGGCTCTACATCCTGAAGAACCTGTCGAAGCTCCTGGAAAGACCGGCAGCGCTGCGGGACAGAATATTCAGCCGTCTCTTTGACGTCGCCGAGTACGCCAGCCTTGACAATATTGACAAACAAAATTACGTAAAGGCCATGACAACAGCACGTGACACCCACAATCAAATCGAGTACGCCAAGAAGACAAGTCTTGAAGAAGGACTCGCGAAAGGACGTGCGGAAGGACGCGAAGAAGGTCGTGAGGAACGCAATATGGAGGTAGCGATCAACCTGCTTCAGTTGGGGACGCCATGCGAAATTGTGGCGAAGGCTACCGGACTATCTTTGGAGGAAGTTACTAAATTAAAAGAAAATAGTTGAACTTGCATTTCCTCTATGAACAATATTGTCGAGTTTATTGAGAGGCGGAAAAACGAAAGTAGGAAGAAAATGCTTCATTTTTCTTCCTACTCGATTTAGGATCTGATCTCCTTTGTTTATTTTACGATAATTTCCTTCACTTCAATTTCCCCATTCTTAACCTCAATGAATGGTTTCCCATTTTTTAAACCTACAGTTGCGTATCCACTTGCGGTAGAAAGGAACGAACGGAAATTTTTGCCACCTTTGATTCAATGTGCAGAGTCTTGGTTACAGCATCGTATCTTACACCTGTAAGTGCCTGAATCAAACTGTAACTCGCAAGGGCACGAGCATACCATGAACCACATTCGTATTGGTTGAAAGAATTCCTCTTTATTAAAAATATCACCATAAGTTGGTATTCCTAAAGTCTGTGAATATGGTTACATTTGTGGTTGTCGGATAAACCGAACTGACAAATGACGTTATAGAACAGAATTCAGAAGATGGAAACAGAACACAAGATAACATTGGCCCGGATTGCAGGCAGTATAGTGCTGCTGGCGGTAGCGCATTTCGAACCGGGACTTACAGAAACATGTCAGATAATTCTTTATGCCGCGGCGTATCTGGTCATCGGCGGCGATATCGTGTGGAATGCATTGAGAAATGTGGTCCGGGGAGAGGTGTTTGATGAGAACTTCCTTATGGCAGTCGCTACGGCGGGAGCATTCGCCACGGGGCAATACCCAGAAGCTGTGGCTGTTATGCTGTTTTACCAGATAGGCGAGATGTTCCAGGACATCGCCGTGGACAAAAGCCGCAAATCCATAACCTCGCTTATGGACATCCGTCCGGACTATGCCAATCTCGAAACCAGCGACGGAGAATTTACACGTGTGGCTCCGGATGCCGTGCCGAAAGGAAGCATAATTGTCGTGAAACCCGGTGAAAAAATCCCTCTGGACGGTGTCGTGATTTCAGGAAATTCATCATTGGATACCGCTGCATTGACAGGAGAAAGCCTGCCGCGCGAAGCTGGAGAGGGGAGTCAGGTGATAAACGGGTCAATGAATATGACAGGACTGTTGAGGGTGCGGACAAGCGGCACTTACGGAGAATCTACTGTGGCGAGGATTCTGGACCTTGTCGAAAATGCTGAAAACGGCAAGGCGAAAACCGAGAAGTTCATCACCCGTTTCGCAAAATATTACACCCCTGCCGTCACAGGCGCTGCCGTACTTTTGGCAGTAATCCCTCCGCTAGTGGACGGGCAATGGCTGCTCTGGCTTCACAGGGCATTGATCTTTCTGGTCATTTCATGTCCTTGTGCGCTGGTCATCTCCATTCCTCTGACATTTTTTGCGGGAGTCGGCGGCGCATCCAGACGCGGCATCCTCATAAAAGGCTCGAACTATCTTGAATCATTGGCCCGCCTCGGGACGGTGGTATTCGACAAGACAGGAACATTGACAGAGGGCAAATTCAGCGTTACAGCTGTCTGTGCATCAGGAAATCACGATGAGAAAGAGCTCTTGTCGATGGCGGCAGCGGCCGAGAAATACTCTGACCATCCGGTCGCCACGGCATTGAAAACGGCTGCTGAGTCGGGTGATTCGGAAGTGACCAGTGTCGAGAACTTCGCCGGTGAAGGGCTGAGGGCGGACGTTGGCGGCCATACTGTCTATGTGGGCAATGCCAAGCTGATGCTCCGCGCCGGTGTCAATGCCTCTGAACCAGAGAAGCAAGGCACGGTAGTCCATGTGGCCGTGGACGGGGAGTATGCCGGATACATCATTATTTCTGACTCCGTGAAACCTCAGTCCGCTGCGGCCGTGGCTGCTCTCAAGGCAGAAGGCGTGATGAAAACTGTGATGCTGACAGGCGACAGAAAGGCTGTGGCTGAGGAAGTTGCCTCTGCACTTGGACTCGATGAAGTGCATTCGGAACTGCTCCCTGCCGACAAGGTGGAATACGTAAAGTCAATGATGACCGCATTGCCGGAAAACAAGAGCCTTGCGTTTGTCGGGGACGGTATCAATGACGCTCCTGTCCTTAAAACCGCAGATGTGGGAATAGCGATGGGAGCTGCAGGAAGTGATGCAGCAATCGAGGCCGCTGATGTCGTGCTGATGGATGACAATCCCGGAAAAGTCGCGGCTGGAGTTACGCTTTCACGCAGAACAGTACGCATTGTGCATCAGAACATTGCGTTCGCTCTCGGAGTGAAACTGCTGTTCCTTATTCTGGCGGCTTTTGGTGTCGCCACTATGTGGGAGGCTGTTTTTGCTGACGTGGGAGTGACAGTAATCGCTGTCCTCAATGCTCTTCGTGCGATGAAGTAAAAATATGAAGTAAAAAATCGCTATATTGTCGTGCAATGTACAGATGATTCCGGCATTTTATCCGATGTCCGGCGCGTGTCGGGCGTGAATCATTGAAAACCAATGTAACATTATGAAAAAGAACACATTGATTTTGGCCCTGACGGCAGTAACTATAACTTTAACCACATTGACAATGAGCGCTTTTTGGAATTCAAAGAAAAAATCGGCGGAAACTGACAGCGAGGGACATGTCCTGGTCGCCTTATGGGCCGATTATGAGCAGGCCGTTTCGCAGGACCGCCCGGCAAAGCAGGTAGAAATCCTGTCAAAAATCAAGTCGGAAGCGTCCGAAAAGCGTCTTGCGTGGGACTTTTATGACGCGGCGAAGAAATATGTCTCCGATGCTGCATCGCGTAACTGGAAACTTCAGGATTCATTGAAACTGAAACTGGGCGAGGAAATAGCAAAGTTTGATGAGCCGGTGATGTCGTTCGTCTGGAAATTGTCCAAAGGCGATGAAACTGCCGAAGCCATTTTCGAATATGTCCGTGCCAATGCGAAGAGACTGGAAGCCTCCTGCAATCAGCCGTTCTGGACTTCCTACGATGGCAGGTCCTCTGTTCCGGGTATCCCGGGAAGCGGATTCGTGAAGGAGTTCTATGCCAATGATTATCAATACGCATTGTGGACACTTCTTGCAAAGAACTTCTATACGGGCAAGTTGTTTGCCGATATTGCCGAGGCCTTGGCTGAATATCAGGGTGACAGTTACCCCCTCGGGGCATTTCTCGAATACGTGAAACTGGAGAAGTCCTGGCGCAATGCGGACGAAGCCTCTTCCGCATCCGTAAAGAAATCTGCTCTTGAGGCGTTTGCTGGCAAATATGCCGGCAAGGCCGTATCAATGTTTGCCAAAGCTGCCCTGTTGGAGATGGAGTTTTCTTCACTGGGAGAGAAAAAGGCAGGCTCTGATGAGTATAAGGCGCTGTATGACAAGTGCGCGGCATTTGAAAAGGAGAGGACTGCATTTTCTGGTGTCGAAAGCAAAGTAGTCGGCGACCTGGCCACTATCGAAAACCTGTGCATTCACTTGACTGCCAAGTCGGTAGAGGTGAGAATTAAAGACGGGAAAATACTCGTTCTGCTTCAGAATCTCAAGTCGGCAAAGCTGTCTGTGTCCTCTGATGAGGCCGGTTCGAAAACGGTGCTGTCAGAGAGTCTGGACAATCCGCAGAGCAGCTTTTATGTAATGGATACGGTCTCGGTGGATTTGCCTGTGGTAGATGACGGGGATTATGTCATTGTCGCGAAAAACGGGAAATGTGTCTCGTCGAGGAGGTACGGCTCTCACCGTATTTCAGTTGCATCAAGGACTGACAGCAGGGGAAAATGCATATATGCGGCCGGATGGAAAAGCGGAAAGCCGTTGGAATGTGCTGATTTGCAGCTGTATAAGAACGGAAAGGTCATAGCGTCTTGTGCTGGTTTCAAGTTTGACGGATTCACTCCGCTGCCACAAGAGTTCGTATCCGTGATGAAGGACAATGTCTATTATACATTGACCTGCTCCTATAAGGGCGAAGATGGTTTCTTGAGAAAATCCGAGCAGCTGTCACTTAACAGCTGGTATAGTACGGTGGATTCCGGAGATGACGCCAAGGTACGTCTGTGTGGTGAAATTTTCACGGACAAGTCGGCCTACAATCCTGGCGAAACGCTTGAGTTCAAGGTGCTCCTATATAATATAGAAGGTAGAAACAATGCGCGTGTGGTACCTCAAGGCACGGAATGCAAAGTGGTACTTAAGGACGCGCAGGACAATGAAGTGTCGTCTCAGCTGCTGACTACCAATGAATTCGGTTCATTGGCCGGAAAATTCGCGCTCCCGAAGGGACTCAGGAACGGATACTGGTATGTCAATGTCCTGGCCAGCGGGAAAAAGCTGCTTACGGTCAAACCGGTACGTGTGGACGAGTTCGTCCTTCCGACTTTCGACCTGGAGTTCGACAAGACCGAAACACTGTTCTTCCCTGGTGACGAGGTTACGGTTTCGGGCCGTGTGCGCAGTCTGTCCGGTCATCCTGTATCTTCGGCCAATGCTGTTTACGAGGTGACTTCATACGGAGACAAGATTGATTCGGGCAAACTGAAAATGTCTTCGGACGGCAGTTTTGTCGTCAGTTTCAAGGCTCTTCCCTCTCAGTGGAGCCGATACTATAATGTGGAAGTGAGGATTTCTGATGACACTGGAGAAACTCACGAATACAGTCGCGCAATATGGGTGGCGGATGATCTGGCTCTGGAACTGGAGCTTGCGAATGGCGCTGAAGGTCAGGCATTTGCAACCGATGAAAAGTCAGAAATCACTCCTCGCAGATGGCAGAGAAAAGAAAGTGTGAGCATACTTCGCGGCAATGTCGCATCTGTCAAGATGGATGTCCTGTCCGATGATGGGGAAGCCGTGCCTGTAAAAGTGAAATACACTCTTCTGAATGAACGGGGAACAACTCTTCTTAGCGGCGAAGCGGCTTCCGGAGAGGCAGAAAACATTGACCTTAAATCTTGTCCGTCAGGACTTTATACTATCAAGGCCGATGCTCAGGCCCGAAGTCAGAGCGGAAAGGAATATACCGATTCGTCGAGTCTGAGGATTCTTCTGGTCAATGATTCCATGACGGTTCTGGACGCGCCTGTGAAGGATTTCATAATGCCGCTCGCTCAGCAGGTGACTGAGGGCGAAAATGCTTCCATCTGGTTCGGAATGGCCGATGACGCTCCGGTCTGGGCGATTGCCGAGATTTTTGGAGAAAAAGCCAATGTGCTGGATATCAAGTTTGTACAGCTGAGCGGAGTGCGCGGCAAGGATGGCTCTCTTGTGAAACTGGAGTTCCCGTACAAGAAGGAGTATCCTGATGCTGTACTGGCAAAAGTGTTCTATTTCAGGAACGGTGATTCCGTGTCTTATTCATATGAGTTCCATAAGGTCCGCAAGTCTGACATCCTGCCGCTGGAGTTCTCCGCATTTGAAGACAGGACATTGCCTGATACGGAATATACATTCTCGGTGAAGACCGCCCCTGAAACGGAATGTCTGGCCGCGGTGTTTGACAAGAGCTCGGAACTTATTGAGCCGAATCATTGGCCGGTCTATTCTCCTGTCGAGTACAATGTCTGCACTATCCATTTCAACACGGCATGACAGGGGCAGGGTTCAGTGGATGCGGACGGCAGAGATGACGTAATCGCCTATGGCTCAGCGCGCAAGTCCAAGTCTCCGGTGTTCTATTCGATGAATGCGAGGGCAGGCGTGGAGATGGAATGTGTAGAAGACGCTGCTCCTGTCATGGAGTCCAAGTCATTGGAAAGCGGCGCTGGAGCAGAACCGGCCGTAAGAGACAATTTTGCCAGCACATTGACCTTCCAGCCTTTCCTGCGCCCGGACAAGAACGGCAACCTTTCGTTCTCTTTCCGCACGGGCGGCACGCTGTCCACTTTCATCGTATCTCTGTATGCCCACGACCGGAGCATGCGCAATTCCGCGCTTCGTAGAGAAATGACTGTCTCGCTGCCTGTAAAGGTCAATGTTGTGGCTCCTGAATATCTCTATCGTTCTGATAATTACCGACTTGCGGTCGGGCTTTCTTCGGTTGCGGAAAACGACGTCGAAGGAACATTGACTCTGAATATATATAAGGGTGGAGATTACAAGGCTCTCGAGTCGTCTGGCGCGAAGCCTGTTTCTGTGCAGTCCCTGCGGGTGAAAGTCCCTGCGGGAGAATCGCTGCGCTCGCTTTTCGATGTCAATGTCAATGAACTGATTCCCGAGTGCGGCACTCTCGGATTCAAGGTAGTGTTCAAGGCGGAAAACGGCGGCAATGCATTCTCTGACGCGATGTTTGTACCTGTTTCTGTATATCCTGATACTCAGCGTCTTACTGAGGCTCATTCGGCTGTGCTGCTTGCAGGTGCGGACCAGGATGCCCTGATTTCACGCCTGAGGAAGATGTTTGTCAATGCTGACGGGGACAATGCCGAGGTGAAGGTGCTCAGCATTATGGATATGGTCCGTGATGCCGTGCCGTCAAAGGTGGAACCTGCCGGCAATGATGTGCTCACACTTTCGGAGGCTCTGTACGTGAGACGGCTGGCCGATGCGCTAAGAGCTGCCGGCAGAATGCCTGCGAGGGACAGTGTAGTGCTTTCCGATGAGGAATTGATGAAGAAGATGCTGGCCTGCCACAATGCGGATGGCGGTTTCGGATGGTTCGAGGGGATGTCTTCGTCTCCTGTCATAACGGCTGTGCTGCTGGAACGGTGCGCGAAGATGCTGAAGGCAGGGTTGCTTGACGGCTCAGAGGCAGTGGCCGGCGATGCCGCGTCCGCGAAGAATGTGGAAGAGGTGCTCGCTTCAGCCGTGAAGTATATTGACAAGAGACAATTCGCTTATTTTCAGGCGATTCCGTTCTGGTGCGGCGGCCTTTCGGACAGCCAATATATGTATGTGAGGTCAATGTATGCTTCAGTGGAGTTTACTGAGTGGGATTCCGTTTCCGGTATCTTGGGCAGGCTGTTTGGCAAGAGGGCGAAACAGTTCCGCTCTGATGCTAAAGCGTACCTGGTTCCTTCCAAGGAGCGCGGACTGAATGGCCGCTTACTGGATAAGGCACGAAGACTATCGACATTGATCCGTCTGAGTTCTTCTTCCGACGGAATCGCCTTGGCGAAGTCGTGGGGCGTGAGGTTCAATGCGGGTGCACGTCTCGAAAAGTCGCTCGAGGCGGATGTGGCGTCGCTTCTCGAATATGCCGTGATGCACAAAGATGGCGGGATATATTATCCGAATGCGGTGATGCCGTTCCGCGGACTGCTTGAGAGTGAAGCTTATGCGCATTCTATGCTTTGTGATCTGCTTTCGGGCTATGCTTTCAGGATGCAGAGTGCCGGCAAGGGCCCTGTCAATGCTTCTGAGGCCAAGCGTGTCGCTGACGGTATCCGTCTATGGCTTATGCTGCAGAAGGAGACGCAGCACTGGGAGGCGACTCCGGATTTCGTGGATGCGATAAATTCCGTTATGGAAGGGGATGCGGCCGTGAAATCCACAAAGGTGGTGGTGCTTTCAGCTGTTACGGATTTGCCTTTTGCGGAGGTGAATGCTTCCGGAAACGGATTCACTGTCGAGAGGAAGTTCTACAGAATAGGAGCTGGCCCGGGTGAGTCCGGGGAGGAACCTGCCGGAATGTCTGAAGCGTCCTCTGCCAGCGTGTCTGCTGAAGCGTCTATGGGCTCGTCGGGAGTAGGGTCCGGCACGACAGCAGATAAGGCAGGACGTCAGGAGATCAGGCCGGGGGACCGTGTCAATGTCGGTGACAAGATTGTGGCCGAATATGTTATCCACAATGATGAGAACCGTAGTTTCGTGAAGCTCAGTGCACCTCGCGAGGCTGCATTCAGGCCGGTAAACCAGTTTTCCGGAAGATACGGATGGTGGCTCTCGCCGCTGAGAATCGCGGATTGGTATTCTTTCACGCCTCAGGGCTACCGCAATGTCAAGTCTGCTCTCACGGAGTATTATTTCGATTCGTACCCGGAAGAGAATACGGTAATCAGTGAAGAGTTCTTCGTGACTCAGACAGGCACGTTCTCGGCTCCTGTCGTGGCGATTGAATCCCTCTACGCCCCTCACTATCGCGCCAATGCCCCGGCACTTCCGCCTTTAGAAAGTCGCTGATCACTCGCAGATGTGATTTTGTCCGGAAAATGGTGGGTGTTTACGGATAAGTTGTTCAAAATCAATAATTTGTCCGTAAAAAGGGCCGTTTTCCCGGACAAAACCTGATAAAAATATAATTATGAAACAGAACAGACAGGAATATTTCAAGAAAAACGCCGAGTGGCTTGAGGCCAAATCCAAGGAGGA
>OQVN01000834.1_pt1 | contig 11258 bp, 11 predicted proteins | sample 1691621 | NCBI WGS metagenome assembly OQVN01 (sample SAMN03418278, study PRJEB22391) | human gut metagenome | biome: human-gut; feature: organic feature; material: feces | host: Homo sapiens | place: Tanzania | collected 2013-01 | reverse complement strand
ATAGGATTTCAATTCTCTCTTATAAATGGCTGACATATTATTCCGCCTCCTTTGTAGTTACAGTTTCTTCGGCTTCCGGCTTTTTTCTTTTTGAGAATAGTTTGTGCTTCTCCGGCTGTGTGGCTGTCACATCCTCAGTCAGTTCCAGGAAGATGTCTTCCAGAGACTTCTCTGCATGGGTCATCTCTAAAATAGGCAGCTTTGCATCTGCCAGTGCATAGAATACCTGCTCTCTGATGTCGGCATTCTCTTTGGAGATCACTTTCAGTTTTGCAATATCTTTGGGAGCCTCGGTATTTTCTTCGATCCGGTCGATCTGTGAGATCTCCTGCAATGCACTCTTCACCGCAGCGATGCTTCCCTTTACTTCCAGATCCAGTTCCATGGAACCACTCATAAGCTTCTGCAGATTCTCCGGAGAATCACTGGCTACCAGCTTACCATGGGCTATGATCATAATATGGTCGCAGACCGCACTGACCTCCGACAGAATATGGGAGCTGAGGATCACGGTATGATTCTCCCCCAGCTTGCGGATCAGATCACGGATCTCGATGATCTGTTTCGGATCCAGACCTACCGTGGGCTCATCCAGAATGATAACCTCAGGGTAGCCAAGGATTGCCTGCGCCAGTCCGACTCTCTGCCTGTAACCTTTTGACAGATTCCTGATCAGACGCTGCTGCATATCGGTGATCTGTGTCATTTCCATGACCTCGTCAATCTGCTGCTTCCGCTCTTTTTTCGCCACTTTTTTCAGTTCTGCCACGAAATCCAGGTATTCTCTGACAGTCATGTCAACATACAGTGGCGGAAGCTCCGGCAGATAACCGATGGCACGCTTTGCCTCCTCCGGATCTTTTTGGACATCTTTGCCATCGATGGTCACAGTACCCTCCGTGGCTGCCAGATAACCCGTGATGATGTTCATGGTTGTGGATTTACCTGCTCCGTTTGGACCAAGAAAGCCGTAAATCTGTCCCTTTTCCACACGGAAAGAGAGATGATCTACGGCAATATGGTCACCATATTTTTTTGTAAGATTGCTTACTTCTATCATATTTGCCTCCCTGATATGGTGTGATCCCCCACCTGATACCTACGGGTACCCGTAACTGATACCTACGAGTCCCCAGAACTGATATCTACGGATTGTTCCGTGCTACGCACTCTCACAATCCGAAAAACATTCGGAATCCGCTGATTTGCTACGCAAATCGCTAGTTCCTCATGTTTTACGGGTGTAAAATTCAACCGCTTTATCATGCAAGCATGAACAGCGGTTAACCTTTACACCCTTGTATCAGTATATGTCTCAAATGTCATGAAAAGGTGAAACATTTGTGAAAAATCTGTGAAGCCACAACCCTTAAAGCTTCGTCACGGTCAGAGAAATGCTTAAATTTCCTGCCTCCGCCGCCAGATGCAGCGGCAGCTTCGCCACAGGAATATCTTCAAAAATGAATTCCGGATCACCGGATGCGGCCGACTGGAATAAAAAAAGTACTCCGTCCACATAGAGCACCACTTTTTTCTGATTGCTGTATATTGTCAGGGAGAGTAGCCCCTTCTCCTGGCGATGCAGGGTGGAAAGTGCCGGATAGAGCACCGGTTCGCTGCTCCACTTCGCCTGATAATAGTAATACCGCTCCGTCAGCGTTCTGCCATCCGCCGAAAGAAGCGCATCTTCTGCCGTTTCTCCGGATAATCCACGATATACCGGAAGATTTTCCGGTCTTATCCACAGGTCCCCAGTGAGGAATCCACGCTTTCTGCACAGGCTGTAAAACGTTCTCACTCCGGCGCAGTTCAGCCCCCCTGCCCCGGTCCCGGTTCCTTCTAGCCGGATCACATTTGCCCCCATCCGGGCCAGCTGTTCCAGATCTCTTTTTATCTGCTCTTCCCTCGTCCCGGCATCACTGATCTGCGGGGGAAGCCGGTAGACTACTTCATGTGGCAGAAACTCTTTTTCATTGAGAAAGATTCCCTTTTTATCGATGACATGCACGTCATAAATTGCCAGTTCCTGTCGCCAATACACTTCCACTGCCTCGGTTATATCCTCAGCATGATCTGATTCTTCCTCGTTCTTTGTACCCCCCATATTTTCTCCATACTCCACGGTTCCGAACCTTCCCTGCGCCTTCACCAGATAGACATAGGGATCCCGCATGCCGTCCCAGAGATGCGGCCGCAACAGCAACGCCGTCATGCAATCTGACTCTTCCGCAGCATATTCCCCATGAAAAACAAGGCGCCCGCCCTCCGCATCTTCCCAGATTTCGATCTGTAATGTGGACAGCAAACGCCCTATCTTTTCCGGCAGGGCAAATTCCAGATAAGCCTTGCCATTTTCCAGTTTTGTTGCAATTCCAAGATCGTCCCGCATCTGCATTTCTCTTTCCTGCCTTTCGCATTCTGTTACTAAGAGTTTTTGCAGATAACATTTTATTTATGCCGGAAATCCATCTTTCCCGCACACTATTATTACATGGGGCAAGACCTGCGTCCGGGCACTTCCTCTCCGGATACATAACCCGCATGAAATTCCATGTTGATGTCCCGAAGCTCCTTCTCCCCGTCGATGTATGCCTGATACATTTCCGCCAGGCCCGAACTGCAGCCATCGCAGTTTGCTTCCATATATCCCAGTGACTCCGCCACGATCTGCTCCCTTTCTTCTCTTGTAGTATCCTTGATCAGATATCCTGCCATTTTCTCTTCCTCGCTTGTCTTTCTTTTACAGCCACTGTATCACAGCCATCTGTAGGGTGCAAGCTTTTCTCTGCATTTAGAGTAATCGAAAATCTACGACCGAAGAATTCTCTCATAGATCTGCAAATCCTCATTCTTAAACACATTAAAGATCACATTTTTGACACTGCTGTCAGGAGTCTCCTCCAAATACTCCTGTACCGTCTGTACGGCAATCTGCACCGCCTTGTCGTTCGGAAAGCAGAATACCCAAGTGGATATACAGCAGAACGCCACACTTTCCAGCCCATATGCCGATGCCAGTTCCAGACAGGACAAGTAACAGGACCGAAGCAATGCGCAATGTTTCTCCGTCAGCTTTCCCTGCACAATAGGACCTACGGTATACAGGACATAACGGCAGGGCAGATTGTAGGCTTTCGTGATCTTCGCCTGTCCGGTGGGTTCCTCATGCCCCTGTTCTCCCATTTTGCTTCTCCTATGTTCGTTTCTGCTCTTTTTACGCTCTCCTGTAATGAAATCATTATATCCCCCATCGCCGGGATCCGTAAAGCAGGCACAATAAAGTGCCCCGGTTACCCAAAAGATACTATTAGGACAAACATATAAACCTGCAATTGAAATATTTTTACGTTTTTGTAACAATAGGAACAGGAACCTTCGTTATGACTCATAGAAAGGCCTGGGAACAACAAATGATATATCTGATGATGATCGACGCCGAAGAAGACAAACAAAAGTTTGCGATTCTCTATGAAACCTATCGGCACCTTATGATGAAAGTAGCTCTGAATGTGCTGAAGGATACTTTTCTTGCGGAAGATGCCGTACATGAGGCATTTATAAAAATTGCGAAAAACATGGAAAAAATAGGGGAAATCGACGCCACGGTGACGAAACGCTACCTGCTTACCATAACGAAAAATGCGACTATAGATATTTACCGGAAGCGAAACCATCAATTTCAACGGGAAATCTATGTGGATGAGCTGGAAGAATGTAATGTCCCAGTGACTTATGCGGAGACGGATGTGGATGACGGAATACTGGACATCCTTAGGTGCCTGCCCGTAAAATACCGGGATGTATTTCTCCTTAAATACTCCGGCAATATGGACAACGATGAAATCGCAAAAGTATTAAACATCACCGAAGGAACGATCCGGCAGCGATTATCCCGGGGAAAGATTATGATACAGGAAGCTTTGAATAAACGGGAGGAAAATAATGAGATCCATGGAAGTAACGGATGAATGGCTCTATCAGCATATGCCTGTGGTGGACAATGCCATGATAACAGCATTAGAAAATCAGGTTGATCGGGAATATGTATTTTCAAAACGTTTTGAACAAAAAATGCAAAAAGTGATCCGCCGGGAAGCCCATCCGGTGCTGACCGGTGCACAACAGCTCCTAAAACGCATGGCAATCTTTTTCACCGGTATCGTATGTGCCGGACTGGTTCTGACGTTAAGTGTGGATGCCTATCGGGATAAGTTTTTCATGACACTAAAGACCCTGCGCGAGGATGCTACGCAGTATAACTACTCTTCCGAGGAAAAAGATGCGGTACTCACTCCTACGATACCGACCTGCATCCCGGAGGGCTATACAGAGACAGACCGAAGAGACAGTCCTCTTTTTTGTGAAATTTTCTATGAAAACAATGCCGGAGAACAGCTCATCTGGGAGCAAATGCTAATTTCCGCAAATAATGCCCTGACACTCGTATTAGACAATGAATACGATGCCGAAGAGGAACATGTCATCGGCGGTCACATTGCCACGGTATATACTTATGTGGATGGTTACGCCATGGCTTATTATGAAGCTGACAATTATGTATACGTGATCACCGCAGATCACATGACCGCCGAGGAAATGTTTCAGCTCATTGCCAGTATGGATATCTGATTGTATAATAAAATAAAAAGGATGCAAGAACCATGATGCGAAATAAAAAATTAAGAACCGTTTTCTGCGGCATTCTGATTTTTCTGCTCGTATTTGCCTTATTTTGCCTTGGAGACTACGGGATCCGCTATTATCATACTCCCATCAAAAAGGATTATGACTATACCGGAACCGGAATGCTGGTCAGTCTGACGGAACCGGATACCTTCGAACAGGTATCGGTGGAGATCCACGGGAAAGCCTTACATTATCTCTGGGGGAACCAGGAAGACGCCATAGCGGGAAATGTCTGGATGAACGGAGAGAGGCTTTTCGTGGAAGGTGCGGATGACATGGGATTCTATGCACCTTTTATCGATGAAGAACCCTATTACTCCTGCCTGACCGAATCTGTAACAAATATCCCGGGAAATATGTTTCTTATCTCCCGGGATCTGAAAACCGTATTCTGCGGTGTACTTATGGACGGGAAAGAATTTCTGCTGATAATACCGGCAGAAAATAAATCGGATGCCGACCGTACCCTGAAATCCGGTCTGGAACAGTCCCAGCCTCTTTCCCGTTGGCTGAGTGACTATCCCTTATTCCTGTAACTGTCCGTCCACAATACGCACGATACGTTTCGCAGACTGTGCTACGCCCAGGTCATGGGTGATCATGACGATGGTATTGCCCATATCGTTCAGTTCCCGGAACAGCTTCAGTACTTCCTTACCGCTGGTCTGATCCAGAGCACCGGTAGGCTCATCCGCCAGAAGGATCGCCGGCTGTCCTACCAGTGCTCTGGCAATGGATACTCTCTGCTTCTGTCCACCGGACAATTCGTTGGGCTTATGTCCGATACGATGATCCAGTCCCAGCAGTTTGATCGTATTTTTACACTTTTCTTCTGCTTCCTCATGAGTCATGCCACGCATCAGCAGGGGCATGATAATATTCTGCATGACATTATAGGTCGGGATCAGCTGATAGTTCTGGAAAATAAACCCGATCTTCTGGTTGCGCACCATGGTCAGGTCGTCCTCTTTGGTCTCGTGGATTGCCATGCCATCCAGATAATATTCCCCACTGTCCATCACATCCATACAGCCGATCATATTCATTAACGTAGTCTTACCGGAACCGGAAGGACCTAAGATTGCCACATATTCTCCCTTATTTACCTGAAAATTGATGTCCTTCAGGATCGGCAGACGCTCCTCTCCCAGCATATAGCCTTTATTTATATTTTTCATGGTGATCATTGCGTTTTCCATCCTATCTTTACGTCTTTCGCACTATTCCTGATTTAAAGCTTCTACGGGGATCAGTCTCGATGCCTTATACGCCGGATAGAAGCCGAAGATGCTTCCGGTGAGGACACCAAACAACAGCGACAATACCGCTCCCTGTACCGACAGGGACACTCTCACGTTGAACAACTGTACTAGCGGGGTAATTCCCAGCGCTACCAGCACACCCAGTACCGCACCTACCAGACTGGTAAAGCTGGCTTCCAACAGGAACTCCAGCAGAATATCCTTCCGGGAACAGCCCAGCGCTTTCAAAATACCGATCTCATTGGTACGCTCCTTGATGGATACAAACAGCACGTTCATAATACCGATACCGCCAACGATAAATACGATCACTGCCATAGAGATCAGCAGTAATGTCAAAGTCTCATTGGAAGCGGAGGCTGCCTCCATCTTGCTTCCGGCATCACTGATGGTAAATGTGGTGTTGGGATAGCTTTCTTTTAAGGCACTCTCCACATCCGTCATTACGGTATCCACCTGATTCACATCCTCCGCAATGACCGTGATGGTTGGACTAATATTCGTACCGGTAATGTATTTGATGCCGGTTTCGTAAGGTACATAGATCGCCGTATCCGGGCTGATGCCGGATGCCACAGTTCCCATCTCGGATAGTACCCCTGACACTATATAGGGGCGGCCATCAATATAGACTGTACCGTCATAGGCGTCGTAGGCGCTTCCAAAAATTTCCTTTGCCACGGTGGCACCCAGTACGCACACCTTCTCCTTGCTCTCATTGTTTTCTTCTGTAAGAAAATCCCCGATGGCCATTTCCAGATTACTGATGGTGGCATAATTGTCCTCCACACCGGCAATGGTGTAATAGGAAGCAGAGGTCATATCACCTCCCTCCACCGATGCTGTAGTGGAATAAGAGATCGTGGTCGCAGAGATTCCGGAGACAAAAGTCGCCAGATCATCACAGTCTTCACTGGTCAATGTCACGGCTTCGCTCTCTTCCTCCTGTCCAAAACCGAAAAATCCGCCGAAATCCATGCCACCGCCGGGACCACCAGACATACCGCCGCCGGAACCTCCTCCGGGACTTCCGCCCATATTGGTGACGGTAACACTTCCTCCACCGCCCGGCATTTCAAAACTAAAACCGCCGCTGTCACTGCTGTCACAGGAAATATCAATGGCTCCGGCATTCAGGTTCTTGAACTGCTCCGCCACTTCTTCTTTTCCACCGGTACCTATCGCCAGCACCAGCATTATGGTGGCGGATCCCACAACGATACCGATGGAAGTCAGGATCACTTTGAATTTATTCTGTGACAGGTTCAGCCACACCAGACGCAATATTTCGGATAATCTCATATTCTACTTCTTCCCTTCCATTGACCTTACTTTCCCACAGGTCTCCGCTCTACTTCGTAATGCTGCTTTCGATCAATACGGTATCTCCTTCTGCAACATCTCCGGAGATCTCCACGTTAGAACCATCTGACAGTCCTGTCGTTATTTCTTTTTTCACAATGCTGCCATCTGCAGTCTTCACTTTTACATAAGTCTTGTCATCCTCTGTGATAATGGCTCTGCGTGAGACATACAGCACTTCTTCCGTTTGTTCCGTAACGAAAGTCACATCTCCTGTCATGCCCTGGAACAGTCCGGAGACATCCCCTTCTAATGTGACAGTTACGTCATAAGTTATGTTTCCACTGGAATCCGATGTCGCATCTCCGATAGCCGTCACCTTTGCCGTAAAGGTATCTTCCGGATATGCCGTCAATGCAATATTCGCCGCAGATCCCAGAGAGATATCCGTCATGTTATCTTCATCCACTGTTACCGTCATGGTCACTTCGTCCATATCGTATAAGGTAACCAGAGAGGTTCCGGTACTGATCTTGTCTCCGGCCTCCAGCTCCACGCCGGTGATGACACCGTTGTATCTTGCACATACTGCATTACCATCGATATAAGTGCTGAACTCATTCCATTTTTCCAGTGTCTCATTATAGGTTTCCTGCTGATCGGACAATTCCTGCGCAAGATACCCCAGTGCAATGTCATAGGTCTCCTGTGCGGTATTGTAAGCCAGTGTCCGCAGTTTTTGAGTCTCGGCTGCGGTCAGTTTCCCCTGCTCCAGTTCTCGTTTTGCCTTATTGTAGGCGGTTTCGGCAGTGGTTACATTTTCCTCCGCCTGCTCTACTCTCTGTTCCAGCTCTTCCTTCTGCTGCTCCAGGGAATCTGCCGTGGACTGTGCCTGCTCCGTCAGCTGCGCATAATAGACATATCCGTAAGTATCATCTGCTGCGTCTGTACTGTTCAGGCTATATTTACAGTTCGACAATACCTGTGCCGCATCCTCATAGGCTGCCGTTACTTCCTCCAGCTGTGCCCGGTAATCTTCCAGGCTGCTCTTCGCCTGCTCCAGCGTGCTCTCCGCAGAATCTACCGTATTCTGAAGCTCCTGCAATGTAGTATTGTACTCGGTATCAATATAACTGCCGTAAGCAGTGCTGCTGTCATAAGTGTATTTTGCCTGTTGTTTTGACAGGGTCTGGTCGGCTTCCACCGCCTCCAGATCCGCTTTTGCTTTCTCCACGTTAGACTGCAGTTCGTCTTCCAGGTCGGAGACACTGTCTTCTTCCAACAGGTACAGGGGATCTCCCTCGGACACCTGCTGTCCTACGGAGACCACTACCTCCGCCACAGTCAGGGTAGAATCGTCACCATTGCTGCCGGAGCTGCTGCCGCCCATATTGAAGATCTGCCCAAAAATGTCTAAGCCTCCCTGGGCTCCGCCGCCGGAAGCACTCATGCCGCCAAATCCACCGGATCCAGAACTGCTGCCGGAAGTATCCGTTCTCTGCAGGGCACTCATATCCAGATCAAAGGTCTGATCCACCGTACCGATGTCCACAGAGCCGCTCTCAGTCACACCTTTGACCAGTGTCCCGTATTTTACGGTGGTCTCTTTATAGATGACTTCCGTATCGGAACCACCGGAGAGACCAATGGCACCAGCCACTACAGCGATCACGCAGACACCACAGACACCTGTGATGACCTTGCGTTTTTTGGACCAGCTTTTCCATGATCCGATCCGGCACATTTGATTTCTTATATTTTCTTTGATCTTTTTCCCATTTTCATTCTGCTTCATAACTGTTCCCAATCATTCCTGTTTGTTTCTCAACATTTGCTCCATCCGTCTGATTTATTGTCCTCCGGGACCGCCAGGCATTCCACCGCTGAAGCTGCCGGAATTACCACCCACGGGACCACCCTGTGGCATGTCACCGCCTCCCGGCATCTGCATATCCTCCGACATCCCGAACTCCGTATCACTGCCGACTGCGGTATCAGAACTGCTGCCGGAATCAGAAGTCTCCTCCGTGCTCTTGACTTCTGCCTCGGAGCTGACTTTACTTGCCAGGTAGATGGTATCGCCCTCTTCCAGTCCTGACAGGATCTCGATGTCCACACCGTTGGTGATACCGGTCTCAACCTCTGCCAGTTCCCTGCCGCCCAGTGCTGTCTTACGATAGACATAAGTCTTGCCGTTCTCTTCTACGATCGCCTTACGGGATACATAGAGGACATCTTCTTTTTCTTCCGTGACGAAGATCACATCTGCCGTCATGCCGCCGTAGAGCTGCTCCAGTTCACCTTCCACGCTGATCTCCACAGTGTAGCTTACCGTGTTGCTGTAATCGGAAGTAGCCGTGGTATTGATGGAGAGAATGCTTCCGGTATAGGAATCCTCCGGGTATGCCGTAAAGGTGATATCTACCGCATCTCCAACCTTCAGATCCACAATATCCTCCTGGGTCACATCCACGGAGATTCTCATGTCATCCGACGTTGCATAGGAAAACAAAGCTCCTGTCGTCGTCAGGCGGTCTCCCTCTTCGTAGCTGACCTCTGTGATCACACCATCTTCTGTGGCATAGAGAATACCGTCACTTCCGACAAAATCTTCAAAAGCCTGTAACTGTTCTTCCCGTTTTTCTTTCGTCTCTTCCGCTTCCTGTAAGGTCTCCTTCAGATCTTCCACGGTCGCATTGTAAGTGGTCTGGGCGTTCTGCCCGGTGATCACCGCTTCCTGATAGGTCTCTTCCGTATCCAGCTTGTCGATTTTCTGTTTTGCCTGTGCTGCCGCCAGCTGGTTCTGCAGATCGGTAATAGCACTTTCATTCTCCGATAAAGCATCCTCTGCCTGCGTCAACGCTGATTTTGCCTGCTGGTATTTGGATCTGGCGCTGAGATAACCATTCTGGATCGTCATAAAATTCACTGTATTATCGGTTCCGGCGCCTTCATAGCCTTCCTTTGCCGCTTCGTAGGTCTCCAATGCATCCTGATAATCTTCCTGTGCTTGTGTCAGCTTCTCCTGCAGAGAAGCTGTATTGGCCTGTTTCTGCTCCAGCTGTACCTGCAGAGACGCCACATTGTTCGTCACGCTGGTCCCGGAAGTATTGCGGATGGATGCCGCATAGGAAGCACTGATCTTCTGGGTATCATAATCCGTCTGGGCTTCCAGCAGGGACAGTTCATAAGTACTTTCTGCCTCCGCGTAGTCGGACTGTGCCTCCACTACCGCATTCTGTAACAGAGCCCGAACTGCCTCCACGCTGTCATCTGTAAACTTCAGAAGTTTCTCGCCTTCGGTGACACACTGGCCGCTGGCCGCATAGATTTCTTCGATCTTCAGATATTTCTGTACCGTATCATCGTCATCATCGCTGTCATCCTCGTCATCGTCGCTGACGTCCAGATCCAGCTCATAATCTATAGATTTCGTGTTGTATTCCAGGGAACCGCTCTCCGTAACACCTACCTTTAAAGTACCACGCTCCACCGTCTCTTCCTTGTAGATCCACTGTTCCTTTTGAAGTAACGGCGCAATGAACACCGTATAGCAGGCTGCCAGGATCAGCAGAAGCAATGCGATCCCCGCCAGAATCAGTTTCTTCTGCTTTTTTGTGAGGGATTTCAGTTTTTCAAAATGTGGTCTTTTTAATTTCATGACTGTGTCTGTCCTCCCTGTTGTTCATTTGCATTTTCCGTAGATTCCCCGTTGTCGGGGGCACCCTGGGGCTTTTCGCCGCCTCTGGGCCCGCCCTGTGGCATTGCATCGCCGCCGGACACATCTCCGGGTCTGCCCTGCATGCTCTGCTGTAATTGTTCGATCTCTTCCTCTGTCATGCCGAAGACTACGGTGACGGATTCGTTGGCACTTAAGCTGTCCTCTTCATCTTCCACGTTGATCTGTACCGTCACGCTGTATGTGACACTGGTACGGCTGTCAGATGAGGATACCGGATCAATGGCTGTGATCACACCGGTATATCCGCTGCCTGCGGAGGACTGCAC
>OQVN01000833.1_pt1 | contig 11279 bp, 8 predicted proteins | sample 1691621 | NCBI WGS metagenome assembly OQVN01 (sample SAMN03418278, study PRJEB22391) | human gut metagenome | biome: human-gut; feature: organic feature; material: feces | host: Homo sapiens | place: Tanzania | collected 2013-01 | reverse complement strand
AGGTGTACTCACCATCATCGGTGGCATACTGATTTGCGTATGTCACCTTGATGGATGATGTAGAAATGGGATAGGCCTTATGGCCATTGATGATGCATGTTATCATACCTACTTGTTGTTTAGCATACGATGATATTCATTGAGTTTGCGGTCTATGCCGTCTCTGCCAGCGATAGACACATCTGCCTTGATACCTCTCTCAATATTCTCGTTGAGTCTGGTGACTGCTGAATTAACTCCATCGAGGGACTGGCGTACCTCGGTGTTATCATTGTTGACATTGACAACAGGAGCTACCACGGTACTGCTACCCTGTCCCAGAGAACGTGTGATGTCATCAGCGGTCAGCGAGCCAACTGTATTGGTGCGCTGTGCCCTATCGATAAGGTCAAGAGCCGGACGGATGGAAGAGTTGTTGACGGCTTTGTGATTAGCCACGAACTCGCCTTCATGCACAACTCCAGCCTCCTTACGGTAGCGGTTGCCTCCGGTGTAACCACCCTCGTAGTACCCAGCAGCCTCTGCCTGGTGCTGCTTCTTGATAGTAGCAATCTGCAGCATACCTGCTGCGGTTGCCATGCCGGCTGCGATAGGTGCCATAACCCAACCTGTTACTGGTATGCTGGCTGCTGAAGAGTAGGCGTTGATGGCTGCCATGGCAGTTGATGCGATTGCCTGGGCAATCTCAATCTTCATTGACTTCTTGTTTGCCTTGGATTTGGCTGCGGCTAACTCTTTGTCACGCTTCTCCTCCAACTTTTTCTTCTTCTTCGAGTTGTTGCCAGCTGCAGCAATCTGCTTCTCGTAGTTCTTGCTGATTTTGGCTTGCTCGAGGTCGGAACATGCCTGAGCGTATGCTGATGCAGAAGAGAGAATGTTGTTGATGCCATTGTATGCAGCAGAGGTCTGCTGCACCATGTTGTCGAGGAAGTTGGCTGTGACCTGCGCCTTGGCCTGCATGTATGCTGCATGGTTCTGCTTGTCGTTGCCATACAACTCCTTCAGCTTCTCCATCGTGTTCTGGTAGTTCTGAATCTGTGAGGAGAAGTATCCACCCAGAGTTGCATTGCTGGTCGACTGGGACTCACCTGCAGCAGCCCTGGCGCTGTTGACCATCTCTGATGACTTATCATTGATTTTTATCTGAGCACTACCTGCTCCATGTTCATCAGCATCTATCTGCGCTCTCTGGGCAGCAAACTGCTTGGTTATCTCCAGCTTCATCTGCTGGTACTCCACCTCCTTGATCAATCCCTGCTTGTAGAGATTGTCAAGGCCATTGAGGTACATGGTCTCCTGTGCCTGCAAGTCTTGCTTACCGAACTGTTGGCGGAGTTCACGCAGTTGATTCTGGTATGACTCCTGCATCTGCAGCTGGTGGTCGAGCTCAGCCTGTTCCATCTCAGCCTTCAGATCCAGCCACTCCTCGCTGCCCTCTCTGTCTTTGTAGAGTGCAAGACGCTTTTTCATGGCTTCAACATCATTTTTATATAGGGCTTCATTGAGAGCGGTGTCATTCTGATAGATTTTCGAGTTGACATCATAATATTGCGCTTTGATGCTAGCCTCCTTCTGGAGGCGTTCACGCTCAATGGTCTGCTCATTCATCTTCTGAATGGCAGCATCATGCTGCTTGACAACATTCACCTGGTTGTCGAGCAACTGCTTATACTCATTGCTCTCAGCACCATACAACTGTTTCAGCTTGGCAAAGCCTTTGATTTGGATGCTCTGTCGGTCGTCGATGAACTGCTGATAGGTTTTCTTGCCTTCGGCATAGGCTTTGGCGTTGTCTGCCATCAGTTCGTTGGTCTCAGCCTTGATGCTATCGGCAGCCTGCTTCTGCTTGCGCTTGGCTTCAGCCTCACGCTTGCGAGCTTCTGCTGCAGCAGCCTTCTCAGCCTTGACACGAGCCTTGCGCTCTTTCTCTGACTCCTGATGCGAAGATGATGTGCCATGCTGCTTAATGATGGTACCATCATTGCCCTTGCCGTTATAGCCATTGTTGCGCCATGGCTCCGGATCATTCACCTCGAAGTGTTGCGCTTCTAGCTGTTTAATCTTATCGATGAGCTTCTGCTGGTACTGCTTTTCACGCTCAATGCTCTTGTTCATCACATCGATGAACACTTCTTTGTTGTCGGAAGCTAAGTTTAACAAATTAGTTTTACCACTTGCAAACGGATTTATACGCCCCCAAACTTTTGTCCAGAATCCACGCTTGTCGTTGTCAGCTTCGTTTAGTATGTCTTCTTGTTCAGCCTGCTTTGCTATAGACTCAGCCAGTTTCTTCTGCAAGCCATCGATGACAATCTTCTTTTTCATCATGTCGATGTACGACTGAATCTGCCTTGTTGCCTGACCTGTGCGAACAGCCTCTTCTGTAATGTTGCCTAGGTGCTCTCGCATCAACTTGCCGTTGAGTTCCTCCAGTGCAGCCTTGCGATCGGACTCGGCACTGGTGTTGGACTGTATGGCAGAAACGAGGCGCATGATGGATGCCTCCTCTTCTGATGTCTGCTTGTTGGCATCGGTCACGGCATCATTGTAGTCACGCTGAGCCTGCTCTGCGGTGCTCGTCTCCTTAGATAAGGTAACGATTGCTGCTGTGAGGCCTACGACAACAGCTATCACGGCTGTGATAGGGTTGGCCAATAAGACCTTGTTCCATAACATCTGCGCTGCTGCGGTCAGTTTTATCTCACGTGTCAACGCCATCTGAACAATTGCCATGGTCTTGAGAGCAGATGTCTTGAGCCCCATAAGGACGAGATGCGCCTTCTCGCGCAGAATCATGATGTTGAGCCATGCCATCTGCGCCTTGTCTGCTATCAACTTTGCCTTAGATACTGCAGTATAGGTGACGATGGCAGCTGTCAGCACAATTAATATGCGCCAATAATCTTTGACGAAATCAACGAGTGTGGAGAGTGACCGAACTCCGAGACTGGCTGCAGATATGCAATATCGTGCTGCAGGATAGAGTTTCTGGCCCAGTTCGATGGAGAGATCCAGGAACTTCTTGCTCGCTTTGTCAAGTTGAGCCTGTACACTCTCGTTCTGTGTCTCGAACTCATTGAGGACGGATGTGCCTTCGGAATAGGCTTCGTTTGCCAGGTTCTGGGCAGTCTTGATGTCATCGAGTTTATCTGCGAGGACTGTGAGGACACCAGTAGCTCTGGATCCATCCATCTTCATTTCCTCGAACATTGTTGCAAGGTCGGCAAAACCGCCCTTGGCTCGCATGGCTGCCAGGAACTGGAGGAGTGCGCCGTTGGCATCCTCCTTCAAAGTCTTGGCGAATTCCTTGACATTCAGTCCTGCAATCTTTGCAAACTTTGCGGAGTCTTGAAACATCTTTGCCAAGAGGTTCTGTACAGCAGTCGCCGCAGTTTCATCCTGCTGCATGTTCTGGTCCAGAACAGAGGCGAGACCCATGATCTGAGCCTGTGTGAAGCCTGCCTGCTTGCCGACACCTGCCACACGGGCGGTGAAATCAACAAGATAACCGGCAGAGGCAGAGGAATTCTGAGCCAGTTCATTGACTGCAGAACCTGTCGCCAACATGGCACCTCGCAGACCTTTGGTCTTGTCTTCGCCGAACATCTGGGCGAGCTTGCCGATTTGGGAGACTGCCTCGTCTCCGAGGTCATCACCGAGGGCGACATTGATTTTATCGGCACCATCGACGAACTCCTCAACTGCAGCAGTCGATGTGATGCCGAGTCTGCCGGCATCTTCGGCTAGTTGGTTGAGCTTCTGGCGAGGTGTGCGGGTATCCATCTTCTTGAAGTCTTCGTTCATACGCTCGACTTCCTCGGCTGCCTGCCCAGTGTACTTGCGGACGTTGGTCATCTCATCGTCCATTTTGGCATACTCCTCCACACACTTCTTGACTGTGAAGGTGAGGCCGGAGATGGCAGCGACTGCACCTAGAGCTAGTCCCTGCATACGGTTGAACCAGTCAGCACACCCCTTAATCCAGGACTCCTGGGCTACTCCTTCGGCTCTGACCGCCTGCAGTTCTGCCTTCAGCTGCAGGGCCTTCAGCTGCATCTGTTTGAACTGCTCGGTACCACGCTGCATGCCCTGCAGCTGCCGATTGAGCGCCTTGCTGGCGTATTCGAGGTCACGGATGGATGAGGTTTTGAGGTGGGCCAAGGTGTTGTTGACGAGCTGCATCTGCCGCCTTGTCTCCTTGATGTCCACGTTGGTGCGGTCAATCTCCTTGTCATACTGCTGCATGAGGGTGACCACCTTCTGCTCGCTCTGTCTGATGCGCTCCAACTCCGCCTCCACTAGCTTCAGCTTTGATGCTCTGGAGGCATACATTGTCGATGTTGGGTCGAAGCCAGCCATCTGGCTGCGAAGCTTGGAAGCTGTGAAGTTGAGGTCATTGATAGACGCATGCTTCAGGTTTGACATGGTAGCCGTCATGCGGCTGGCTTCCTGGTCAGCCTTGCGTGTTGCACCCTTCAGTGCAAGCATCTGCTCCTTAACCTTGGAGAGTTGAGCGTCCAATTTTGCAAAGTCTGAAGGGTCAGATGCTGCCTTCATCTGCCCCTTCAGATGTCTAGCAGCCTTTTCCAGCTGTCCGAGGCTTGCACTTGACAGGTTGTCGAGTGTCTCCTTGACGCTCATGGTTGAGTTCTTGAATTGCTTCATCTCTCGCTCTGCGGCCTTCAGATCTTTCGCGAGAGATGCGCCTAAACGGGAATCGCCCGCCGAGAAGGCATCTTGTTTTGCCTTCTTCAGACGAGCGACTCTGTCCTCTAACTCTTTGAGTCGGTTCTTCGCCTCCTCCGAGTTGAGCTTGATGACTGTAGTATATACTTCTTGTCTTGCCATTAGCGGGTGACTTGTATATAGCTGTTATATAATATGTTGGAATGGGGATTGAAGTTGATGACCTTGATGTCATAGCCTTTGGTGCCCCATCGCCACCAGAGGAATCTGTGCTTGTACTTTCTGAAGACGATGGTCTGGAGACTGTCTCTCGCCTTGTATGTCAAGATGGAGTCTGCCGTGTTGAGACGGAAACTGAGCCATCGGTCGCAATAAGTATATACAGAATCGCTGCGGTCAGTCTTGACAGTATCTGCAGAACTCAGACTTGTGCGCTGGTCTACCATGACCTGGCCAAGACGTATGTCCAGGTCATGGAGCAGCTGGCGGTCGTAGGCTTGAAGTTTGTACTCCTCTGCAGGCATCTGCAGCACCTGCTGCGTGATGACCTGGACCGAATCGCGGATGGTGTCTCGCTCGGCTGGAGCATACTGAAGTTTCAGCCCATTGAGCTGTTCTCTCAGTTCCTGCTCCGCTCGCTGCCGTCGATGGTCAGAAATCCAGACGCAGGCGATGATGACCAATATCACAGATATGGTCATGATGATAGACTTGAGATGTATCTGCATATCCCATTGATTTAAATGTCAGCATACTCAGGGATGGCGTCGAAGCAAGGACACTCTTTGATGCGCTCCCACGGATCGACCACTCCATTGTGGTTCTTGTCAGGCGAGATGTCGCGATGTCCCATGATCTTGGCATCAGGATAGCGCTTTCTCAGCTCCACAAGCAACTCACGCAACGCCTGTTTCTGAGCATCGGTGCGGTTGTCAATAGGCTTGCCTGTGCGTGAAATGCCGCCCATGTATGCCACGTTGATGGAATCGAAATTATGTCCCGTGACTCCGTTGGATGGCAGGTCTTCTGTCATGAGCTGCGTACGTTTGCCGTCTGCGGTCACGACCCAGTGGTATCCTGGATAGTGCCAGCCCTTGTTGGTGAACTCCTTGAGCAAGGCATCGACAGACCATGACTGTCGGCTTGCTGTACAATGAACGAAAATTTTCTTAATCTTGCGTGCCATTTTTGTTATTGAAATATTTATTGATAATGTCTTTAACCCGGGTGTCAAAAGTCAGTGCGAAACCAAAGACGGTTGCCACGTAAACCAGACTCTGCCCAAAGTACCACAAGACGTTTGATGTCACGTCGTGGGACAAGAAAAAGCTGATGTACACGAGAACGATGCCAGCAAGAAGAACGATGCCAGCAGAGCTGTAGTGTATCCAATCCTTGGTATTTCTCTGCATATCTGTTATACCTTTTTAAAACTGGCACAAAGATACATATAATATAAGGAATATAAAAATACGGCAGGAAGGACTGTTCCCCTCCTGCCGTATCTGTAAGCTATGAGATATCACGGTCGAGCAGTTCCTTAGCCATCTGCTTAGCCTGCTCTCTCCACTCCTGGAATGCCTGGTACTCCGTCTCGTGCTCCTCGCTGCCATCACCATGGTTACACAGGATGGCTTCGACGTCGCTCTGGCTGTACCTGGTGCGAACCAATCCAGCCACGAACTCCCGATAACCTGCCGACTCAGCCTCTATCTTGGTGGAGCCGTCGATCTCTGTGCCCTCGTAACTGTAGGCTGTCACTGTCTTACTATCGCCGTCAGACTCCGATATGGTGGTGTCTGGGTGATAGTTATCAACTCTCTGTTCACTCAGGAACAGGAGAAAATGCTTGCTGTCATATCTCAGGTATGACATGCGACAAAGATAAAATTTCTTGTGCATCTAGATAAACTTATAGAATTTCTTGCCAAACTTGTTGGTGAGTTCTGCTGCAACGGTATAGAAACCTTTGTCCAGCAGCTCCCACTCCTTGCGTGCTTGGTCAACCAAGATATCTGAGCCTGTAAAGAGCCACCATGACTCTGACTGCCAAACCGGTTCCTCAATCTCATCGCCCTGTTCATCGAACAGTCCCGTCTTCTTGACATGATCTATGAAACGGAAGCGGATGGCGAGGCGGTCCTTGGGCACCTTCTTGGTGACCATGTGCTTGACGCCCTGGTCGTCAACCTCCTCAACCTGCTCCATCTTGAAGTCGACCCTCGACTTATCAATCTTGTAATCCTCTATGAGGATGAGGAACTTGTCATAGTCCTCAATGTTGTGGCACAGGATGTCGCCTGGATGCTTCTTCTGTGCCATGCTCATGCCCTCGAAGGGAACCTCTCCCTTGCGGGCTTTCACAATCTGACCATACTTTTTCATACCGATTTTATCTAATAAGTTTTTTGTATTTGCGTGTTTGGCAAGGCCTAGCCTGGAGGCAGCCTTGTGCCGGATCTGTTCATCGTTAAGTCCACGTTTGCGCAATCTTGCCACCTGGGCACAGAGTGCCTGCTTGGTGCGCTTGCGCAAAAGGGCATGGTCGGCAAAGATCTTCTGTCCACAGAAGTCTATGCCGTCACATGTACGATGAATATTCCAACTTTTATTAATGCTGAGCTTCCAGTCTCTTGCCAAGATCATGACTGCAAGCTCCGCCATGAGGCGTAAGAAGACCTTATCTTCATGCATGATGAAGATATTGTCCATGAATCTATAATAATGTTTGAGTCCTTCGCGGCAAAAACGGTCGAAGCGCTCATTGAGGGATTTTACCCCCCCACATTTAATACTCTTGCCTGCTGCTCCGAGCGGCATGTGAGGAGCATGTCTGTGACGTAGCGAGCCTGCCAGTAGCCATGTTTTTCGGGGTCTTGGAGTATATCAAAACACCGCATGGCGAGATAGTCAAACCTCGCCAGAAACAGTTGTCCCAAAAGTTGTGTGAGCTTGACACCCAGCACTATGCCGTTGGCATAGCTGTCAACGACTTCGTCGATGAAAGCAAGCAACTTGCGGTCCTTGATATACAGTCTGTACTCTCTCTTGAGCAGATTGTGCTCAACATTCTGAAAATAATGATGTATATCCATGGGCAAGCAATAGAATGTGTCTTGCTGTGGCGAGGTAAAGATGTCCTGCTTGATTATCTTGTAGAAAAAATGCGTGCCACGCCCCTTGGTACCAGCTGGGCTGTTGAAAGGAATCTTGGCTCTCAACTTATCTTCACTGGTGTGCATGGCTGCATGCTGAATGACATGATCGCCAACAGGCAACTTATTGACTATGCGATGCTTGGGTTTTTCAACCGGCTTGGCCTCATAGTCTGATGTATGCCAAGTCTGATGGGTATAGGCATTTAGCAGGGCTTGAAGGTTTTCCTCAAACTCTGCCTCAAATGCTTGAACAGAGAGACGGGACTTCTTGTGTCGGGAGAAATCAAAAAATGCTTCACGAAAATTTTGCAAAGTCTCCACCTCCTGTGAAATGTTGCCTAACCTCTTCACTTGCTTTTAAAATTTTATGTAAATATTAAAAAAAGGTCGGTGTCTGTATAAATGTCGGTGTCTGTGTCTGTTGTCTGCTTTTCTAATGTCCTAACTTTCGACCGGATGACCCTTTGTCATCATCTACTTGCTATTCTGCTAAAGTGTATGTTTTGCCATGAGGCAAGGCCTGACTCCCGAAATCTCTGCAGCTAAGCAAACTAACCTGCAGTATCTTGTTAAGTTGAGGGCCGCACCGTAGTTCACATTGGAATCCGAGACAGCATTGTTCACGTTGAGCGTCGATAGACCGCATTGACCACCATTGTTAGCGTTGCCACCGCGAAGACACAGGCGAAAACCGGCGCAGGAATCACAGCCTGGTTTGAAAACCGCCTGCAAAGGTACTGAAAAAAATCGGAATGAAAGAATGTCAAAGAGCGAAATTTCAAAAAAAATCGACCGCCCAAGGGCGGTAGGGTTTGCTCGCTACGCTCGCAGGGTGCTCAGGATTGCCCTTGGCTCCGCTTGGGAACCTTGGTCAATCCTGCACACTCCTGCTCACGTCAGCACACCTCTGAACACTTCAGGCCGCCTCGTAATACACTGGTTCCAATGACCACTCGGATGCTGCTTCGCAGAGGGCCGCACCGAAGTTCACAACGGAACCCGAGACAGCACTGTTCACGTAGAGCGCCGATAGACCGCATCGACCACCATCGCTAGCGCTGCCACCGCGAAGACACAGGCGAAAACCGGAAGTAGCTTTTGACGTATTCCAGAAATAGCCAGTCGAATAGGTTGACTCTGTAGCACCAATCTGCGTACAGAAGTTCTCCAGATGTTCCATCGACAAGGTCTTGATATATCCTTCACCACCGCCAGGTGACTTGCTCAACGCCTTCATGCCGGTAGCATTGCCGATAGTCCAGGAGCCGTAAATAGACGGAGCGACCAGGTGGGTCATGGTCTTGTCACTATTCACCTGGCAGAACTCATCATCCATCATTCGCCAGAGATTGCCGAAGCCGTTCTTGTAGCCGAAGAAGCATGGAATCTTGGCATTATAGACCGTTGCGCCTGCTTCATTCTTAACTGCATAGGTCGCTTCTCCACATGAATCACCAAGCTCAATGCCTGCACTCATTGGTGCAACTGGCCGATAACCATTGTAGGCTTCCCAGTTCGGCATCTGCGTCAAGCCTGCTCCGAGTCCACCTTGGAAGAGTCCGTTGGCATCCTTGTTGGCATTGACTGCATCCTGATCATAATGTGTACCGAAAATGACACTGAACAGAATTGCGACAATGGAAGTATGTCGCATGGTTGTACAAAGCCAACCATTGCCGTTCTTACGCGCTGCAGCTCTGAACTGCTCTGTAGTCATAGCGGTAGCAGGTCTGCCCAGCAACGTATTGTTCCTGCCATCATAGGTGGCATTGTTGTCGCCACCACGGTAGTTAGCTGCATCGTTGATGTAACTAACCAGGCGTCCGGTACTACGCTCAATAGTAGCGAAGCCCGCTGCTGAAAGACTGCCGATTGGTATCTCGAGATTGTATTCACCTGGTATTGGCTTGATGCCAATCTGCTCATAGTGCAATCCGCCAATATCCTTGATGACAACGTAGAATTTTCTGCCCCAGCCCCACTGATAGTGACCTTCTGTACCATCCAGCCTTGCCGGTTCACCAGTAGCATACTTGTGGTGGTCCTTGCTGTCGAGCTTCCTACGGCTATGGTCATTCTTGACCAAGTATGCGCCAAGTCCGAGGATGTATGGCAACTCCTTCAGCAATTCAAGTGAGCCAATGTATGATGCCGCTTTAGGCGTTGCATTGGCAGTATTCCACACTCGGCCGCACCAGGCATGCTGCCCGACTGCAAGGTCAGCCTTAAGGGCATCCATGCCGATGGTAGTGATATTGCCATTCTGGTCTGTCAGCAGTACTCTCTGATTGCTGTTGACGGTTGTGACTTTCGCCACGGAATTGAATTTCTTACCTTCCATTTAACTATTCTAATTTTGTTTATTCTCTACTACACTATATACCCAAATTGTGTGACCATTCTGACTCGTGCCGATTAGTTCACACCAGCCATAAACTCCTATGGTAGCCTCTCTATTCAAGAAGAAACTGCTGCCTGCCGCCATGAATGCGTCCATTTCCTGCTCGCCCTTAAGTGTCGCTAGCGGTGTACTGCGCGTTATGATAGGATTGAAGACCACAATGCGCATGAATTCTCCATCGCTTAGGTGCGGTAGGACATAGGTACCACCACCTCTTATAAAAGAGCCATTGATGACACTAGTACCATCAGTAACCGTATTTTCATTGTATCTCAGTCTTCCGACAGAGATATCACCCGAGACGCTAATATTCTGGAATATTCCTCCATTGCAGATGACTTTGCCGTCCTTTGCTAGGAACATGATGTTGTCATTTTCATCCTTCATCTCGATGGTTCGGACACCCAGGTTCTCTACCATCTGGTACTGGGCGAGGATGATGTGGGCTATGATGAGTTCGATAGACTGACCCAGTCGCCAATAATGGTTGTTCAGATCTGCTGCAGATCCCGGATAATTATCTGCAGTCTTGACGTGCGTTTTGATGCAGGAATAGCTATTGCCATTATATAAGACAACATCCTTCCACTCTTCACCTTCTCCACCCGCTTCGAATGTGTATCCATTGCTGCAGGTATTCCATAGCTGCGGACCTCGAAGGACGCTGCCCTTCTCACCCTTGACAGCCTTCCGGATAAAATTAATAGTTCTTGTTATTACTGTCATAGACTACTTGACTGATTGAATCGTTAATGACACGCTGCTGTAACCGGCATGCTCGCAGTCTGCCCTGGTCACAGCAAATGAACTCAGCTGGACAGTAGGCTTGCGTGCTGCCTCAGTATTGAGGACAACACCAGAACCTGACTTCAGCGTGAAATAGAACTTACTTCCGATAGCCTCAGACTTTCCCCTGACAATCAGTCTCGGAGTATAGGTCACAGTACCATTGCCTGCCTCGTCCTCGCTGATAGACTCATCAGCCGGTGTCGGGTTGGGCTCAATATCGTATGGATCTGACGCATCGATGACAG
>OQVN01000832.1_pt1 | contig 11279 bp, 10 predicted proteins | sample 1691621 | NCBI WGS metagenome assembly OQVN01 (sample SAMN03418278, study PRJEB22391) | human gut metagenome | biome: human-gut; feature: organic feature; material: feces | host: Homo sapiens | place: Tanzania | collected 2013-01 | reverse complement strand
GCGCGGTGAATACGTTCCCGGGCCTTGTACACACCGCCCGTCACACCATCCGAGTCGGGGATGCCCGAAGCGGGCAGGCCAACCGAAAGGGGGCCGCTCTCGAAGGTATGCCCGGCGAGGGGGGTGAAGTCGTAACAAGGTAGTCGTACCGGAAGGTGCGGCTGGATCACCTCCTTTCTAAGAGAAGGGAAGCGGCAAGTGTGCGCCGCGGAAAACGCTTTTACATGGAGATCTTCTTTCCTTGCCTCAAGCTGCCGGCATGGCGGCGGACGGGACAGTAGCTCAGTTGGTTAGAGCACCGCTCTGATAAGGCGGGGGTCAATAGTTCAACTCTATTCTGTCCCAGTAAAAAAGAAAGCTGTTTGAAATTGACAGGGAAGGAAAACGAGACGAGAAGGTGGAAAAGAGGAAGAGGCAATATGGCCAAGCGAGACAAGGTCCATGGCGGATGCCTTGGGGCCGCAAGGCGATGAAGGCCGCGGCAAGCTGCGAAAAGCCCGGGGGAGGAGCACACATCCTGTGATCCCGGGGTAGCCGAATGGGGCAACCCGCACGCCGCGAGGCGTGCACCGCGCGGATGAATGAAATAGTCCGGCGGGGCCACACCGCGTGAAGTGAACCATCTAAGTAACGCGGGAGAAGAAATCAACAGAGATTCCCTGAGTAGCGGCGAGCGGAAGGGGAGGAGCCCAAACCGCCTAGAGCGGGGTTGTAGGGCCGCATGGGGATGACCCGCGGAGGGGAAGAAGTCGGGACGCGCAGCGGAAGGAGCCGGAGAGCTCCGCCGGAGAGGGTGACAGCCCCGTACGCGCAACGCGCCCCGCCTCCGTGATGCGGTGCCTGAGTAGGGCGGGGCACGAGGAACCCTGCCTGAATCCGGGTCGACCACGATCCAAGGCTGAATACTCTGCGGCCACCGATAGCGAAGAAGTACCGTGAGGGAAAGGCGAAAAGAACCCCGGCGAGGGGAGTGAAACAGAACCTGAAACCATGGACCGCCAAGATGCCGCGGGCACTAGAGCTTGCGGCGTGTCTTTTGTAGAATAAGCCTGCGAGTCGCGGTGCGCGGCGAGGCCAAGGGATTGGAGTCCCGGAGCCGGAGGGAAACCGAGTCCGAACAGGGCGGAGAACAGTCGCGCGTCGCGGACCCGAAGCCAATGTGATCTTACCATGGGCAGGGTGAAGCAGGGGTGAGACCCTGTGGAGGCCCGCACGGTAATCTGTTAAAAAAGGTAGCGATGACCTGTGGTAAGGAGTGAAAGGCTAAACAAACATGGAGATAGCTGGCTCTCCCCGAAATGCCTTTAGGGACAGCCTCGCGTAGGGACGCCGGAGGTAGAGCTCTGGACGGGAGAGGGGGAGTCAAATCCTACCGATTCCGACCAAACTGCGAATGCCGGCGCCTATCGCGCGGGAGTGAGACTGCGAGCGACAAGGTCCGTAGTCGAGAGGGAAACAGCCCGGACCGCCGGCCAAGGCCCCTAAGCCATGCTGAGTGTGAAATGAAGTGCGGATGCGCAGACAGCCAGGAGGTTGGCTCAGAAGCAGCCATTCCTTGAAAGAGTGCGTAACAGCTCACTGGTCGAGCATCCGCGCGCAGACAATGTAGCGGGGCTAAGCATGGCGCCGAAGCCGCGGATTCGCATCGCATGATGCGACTGGTAGGGGAGCATTCCGCTGACCCATGAAGGCGCGCCCGCGAGGGGCGCTGGAGGAGGCGGAAGAGAGAATGCAGGCATAAGTAACGAAAAGACGGGTGCGATCCCCGTCCGCCGGAAGCCCGAGGTTTCCAGGGTAAAGGCAATCTGCCCTGGGTAAGCCGGCCCCTAAGGCGAGGGCGAAAGCCGTAGCCGATGGGAAATCGGTCCATAGTCCGATGCTTCCCCATGTTTCGAGGGCAGGACGCATGAGGCGAGGCCAGGCCGGAGAACGGTAGTTCCGGCCGGAGCGGCGAGGCGTCGAGGGCGGCAGGCAAATCCACCGCCCGAGCCGAGCCGTGAGCGAGCGGAGAGAAAGTCGAAGCGAAGCTGGCGCAGCCAAGGTGCCGGGAAATACTGTCTAAGGCCAGGCATGGGGGAACCGTACCGCAAACCGACACAGGTGGGCAGGATGAGAAATCCGAGGCGCACGAGCGACCTCGCGTTAAGGAACTCGGCAAAATGCGCACGTAACTTCGGGAGAAGTGCGGCTCATGTTAGAGATGATAATGAGCGGCAGAAAGCAGGCCCAGGCGACTGTTTATCAAAAACACAGCCATCTGCGAACCAGCAATGGGACGTATAGGTGGTGACACCTGCCCGGTGCCGGAAGGTTAAGGGGAGAAGTCAGGGGCAACCCGAAGCCTCGAACCGAAGCCCCGGTAAACGGCGGCCGTAACTATAACGGTCCTAAGGTAGCGAAATTCCTTGTCGGGTAAGTTCCGACCCGCATGAATGGTGTAACGATTCTGGGCGCTGTCTCAACGCGAGACTCGGTGAAATTTATGTTCCGGTAAAGAAGCCGGATACCCGCAATTAGACGGAAAGACCCCGTGAACCTTCACCGCAGCTTAGCGCTGGGACCCTATTCGGCATGTGTAGGATAGCTGGGAGCCTGCGAGGCGTGGCCGTCAGGCTGCGCGGAGGCGCCGGTGAAATACCAGCCCTGCCGGATGGGGTTTCTAACCCGGCCCCTGGAGCGGGGGCGGGGACAGGGCTAGGCGGGCGGTTTGACTGGGGCGGTCGCCTCCCAAAGAGTAACGGAGGCGCGCGAAGGTCCCCTCACTCCGGTTGGGAATCGGAGCGCGAGTGTAAAGGCACAAGGGGGCTTGACTGCGAGGCGGACACGCCGGGCAGGTGCGAAAGCAGGTCTTAGTGATCTGGCGGTTCCGAGTGGAAGGGCCGTCACTTAACGGACAAAAGGTACTCCGGGGATAACAGGCTGATTTTCCCCAAGAGTTCACATCGACGGGAAAGTTTGGCACCTCGATGTCGGCTCATCGCATCCTGGGGCTGGAGCAGGTCCCAAGGGTTTGGCTGTTCGCCAATTAAAGCGGTACGTGAGCTGGGTTCAGAACGTCGCGAGACAGTTCGGTCCCTATCTGTTGCGGGCGTTGGACGCCTGAGTGGGGCTGCCTTTAGTACGAGAGGACCGAGGCGGACAGACCTCTGGCGTGCCGGTTATCCTGCCAAGGGTAGGCGCCGGGTAGCTAAGTCTGGAAGGGATAACCGCTGAAAGCATCTAAGCGGGAAGCCCGCCACAAGACTAGGCGTCCCTGGGGACATGATCCCCCTGAAGGCCCCCGGGAGAATACCGGGTCGATAGGCCGCAGGTGCAGGCGCGGCGACGCGCACAGCCGAGCGGTACTAATAGGCCGTGAGGCTTGGCCATATTACCGTTTCCTCCTGGACACCCCGTCCGTTTTCCGTATTCACCTGTCAATTGCGCCGGCCGCCATGGCGGGGAGGACATGCCCGTTCCCATCCCGAACACGGAAGCCAAGCTCCCCTGCGCCGATGATACTGCCATGCGGCGGGAAAGCAGGTAGCGGCCGGCTTTTTCCATACATTTTTTAAGCCCTCCACGGACTCTCCGTGGGGGGCTTTCTTTTCCCTATCCGCGGCACTGGCAGCGCACAACGGCATTTAGTTTCATCTTTTAGAAAATCTATTATTTTTAACTTGCTCTTAATTGCTTTTTTTACTTGACGACATTTCATTATTTATAGTATTATTCTCGAATCGGAGGTTTTAAATTGAAAAACTTAGTTAAATGTGTAGCTGTTGCTTTTTCAGTAATAGCACTTGCTTCATGCGGAACAACAAAAGAAACTGTAAAAGTTGTAACAGGAGCTTATGAGCGTTTGGATTGGCAGGGAAGAGCTACAGGCGCAGAAGTACCGAATTGGGTTGTTGCTGTAGGTGACAATAACAAAAGACAGATTGTAAAAGAACTTGATCTTGATGGCTATATGGTTTGGAGCTTCAACTCAAACGGACCGGATTTGGATTTCCTCCAGAACTGGACAGATAAAGTTGAACTTCAGAGCAATGTTGCACAGTCTATCAGCACTTCAATTGGACGTGCTACAGAAGCTTCTTTGAAAGCAGAACAGAGCATTGATACAACAAAAAGCGACAAGGCTCTCAAAGATGTTACAACAGTTCTTTCAAATGTACGTGTAAACGGTCTTGAAAAAATCGCTTCATACTGGATTAAGAGCCGCTTCTCTGAATCTGCAAAACCAAAGGCTGATTCTGACTACAAAACAATGTATACTTACTATTCAGTATGGGCTTTGAAGAGCGACTTGTATCAGAGACAGATTAATGCAGCAATGCAGGATCTTCCTGAAAATACAGCACAGGATCCTCTTCTTATGAAACTCATCACAAGATCAATCGAAAAGACTATTCTTAATGAGGATTCAGGTTCAGATGCAAATGTAAGTTCCATATCTTATGATGCAGAAACAGATACAGTAAAATATGATGATGAAGAGCCTGGAGCTGAATTCTAAATGAAGAAGTTTGCTTTTTTGTTTGCAGCTGTTTTTAGTGGCCTTATGATGGTTTCATGCGGAAGCACAAAAGTTTCTCGCGTTGATTCTGACGAGGTCATTGATTTAGACGGCTACTGGAATGAATCTGATGTTCGTATCGTTTGTGATTCACTTATTGAAGAATGTATAAGTTCTCCTAGAATTGCAAAGTTTGAAGGACAACAGGGACACGCTCCAGTTGTTATAATTGATTCTATACGCAATCAGAGCAGCGAGCATATTGACACTTCAATTGTTGAAAAGAAATTTCAAACTGCAATAATTAATTCTGGTGTTATGGAATTTGTTTCTAGCAGCACAGAAAGACAGGCACTTAGAGAGGAAAAGGCTGATCAGGCTGACCATTCAACTTACGATACTGCAAAAGAAATGGATCAGGAAACTGGAGCTGACTTCATGCTTAAAGGCTCTGTGAAGACAATTGTTCAGTCTGCTGGCGATAAAACTGTAAGAACTTACTATGTTTATGCAGAGTTGCATGACATTAAAACAAATAAAATTGTTTGGATGGCAGAAAACGACAGCATAAAGAAAGTTATTAAACGTCAGAAAGCAAAGCTCTAATTTGCACAAAACAGGCATCTTCAGAATTCTCTGGAGATGCCATTTACTTTTAATCGGAGAAGTTTTCATGAAAAAGCTCTCGCTTCTTTCTTTGCTTTTTGTATTTTTTTTTCTAGCTGGATGCGCTTCTACAAAAGTTGATTTAGAAGCTGAAAAATATTTTTCCGAAGAAAATTATTCAGCGTGCGCTTCCGTTATTCAAAAATCAATAAATAAAAAAAATCCGCCGATAGACAAAGCTCTTGATGTGGCGATTCTAAATCATTATTCAAAAAATTATTTGCAGTCCTCAAAAGACTTTAATCAGACTGACCGTCAAATAGAAGATGCTTACACAAAAAGCATTTCAAAAACGACTGGCGCAGTTTCCTTAAATGAAAATATTTCTGACTATACTGGAAATGTTTATGAATATCTTTTGTTAAATGCGTTTAATTCTTTGAATTACTACAACATGGGTGAATTTGATGAAGCTCTTGTTGAAATCAGAAAAATTGAAAATAAACAAAAGGAATATATTTCAAAATATGGCGAGCTTGCTTTGCAGGATTTGGATGTAGATACTGAAACTCTTGCCGACTCTGCAAAGACAATGAATGTAAATATGCGTGAAGTTTATAGGCATACTCCGCGCAAACCTACGGAAGCAGATGTCTATAAAGATTCTGCATTTGCACATTATCTTGCGGCATTGATGTATATTCAAGATAAAAGCGGAACTCCAGAGCTTCATGTTCGGGAATATGAAGCGATAAACCGCGGCGTAAAATGCGCTTCTTTGCGTGATGACTTGAAAATTCCTTCTGGAATGGGAAGACTGGATTTTGTTTCGTTAGCTGGAAAAATTATTCGCCGTAAAGAAGGAGCCGTTTATTTTCCAAGTTTCGCGGCAAATGGAACTCCAATTTTTTTAACTTCTGTAACGATTGGAGGCATTACGATTCCGGCTTTCAGGCTGAAATATGTTTATCCTTATGTTGAAGCAGATGAAAACGGCAATATTATAAAGCCTAGCGATTCAATTTCTTCTATAAAAGTTACGCTTTCTGATGGAAGCACTGTACGGCTTAATCTTATTGAATGGTTTGATGAGGCTGTTCAAAAAGATGTTGCTTTAAAAGCCCGCAAAGATTTTATAAGAAGTATATTCCGCAGCACAACAAAAAAAGCTGCTGCTGTAACTTCTGCCGCTGTCGCTATACGAGCTACTCCTGAAAAGTTCCGGTCAATTACAGAAATTGCAGTTACAAAAGCTCTTGATGCTGTGGATTTGGCTGAAACTGCGGATATTCGCCAATGCCGTTATTTTCCGAGTTTTGCGGCTGGCGGAGGTTTTACGTTGAAGCCTGGAATTTATTCAGCGAAGGTTGAATATTTTGATACAAATGAAAATCTTGTCGGAACAGAGACTTTTGAGAATTTAGAAGTAACTGCTGGTCGTCCGACTATTGTGGAGTCAATATGTATAAAATAACTAATTTTTTTGTTTTGCTCGTTTGCGGAATTTCAGTTTGTTTTGCTGCCCGCGTAAAAGAGCCTGCCTGGGTAAGTGTTCCGAAAAAAGTTTATGATCCTGAAAAATATCTTTCTTATGTTGGAAAAGCAAAAGACAAATCTCAGGCAGAACTCCTTGCGGTTGAAGGAATCGCCTCTGCTTTTGAGCAGAATGTTGCTTCGGCTTCTGTGTCGTCTTCAAGAATGGAACAGGCGAGCAATGAAGGAAAAGTTGCAATTGCAAAGGCTCAGAATTTCAATTCAAAGATAATGCGAAAAGTCGATGTTGATTCTCTTGTTGGCATTGAAATCAAAGAATATTGGACTGATGCTGAAAAAAACATTTATGTTATTGCGGTTCTTGACAAGCCGAAAACTTCGCTTCTTTATTCTAATATGATTGAAAAAAACAATGCGGAAATCAAAAAACTTTTGAATGCCAAAACAGACGATGAATTTTCTTTTGAAAATTATGCGCGGATTGACTTTGCACGTGAAATTTCTGTTTTAAATGAAAAATATCTTTCACGCCTTTCTGTTATAGATTTTGATAAGGCTTCTGAATTAGAAAAACAGACTGAGAGTGCCGCTGATATAAATGCGATGCTTCTTCAGATTGCAAAACAAATTCCTGTTTATGTTTATTTTCAGAATGATCCTGACGGCAGAGCTCGTTCAGCTTATGCAAAAATGCTGAATTCATTTGGCTTTAGAACTTCGCAGGAAAAAAATGAGCGGTATTCATTTACAGGAAGCATGAGTTTTGAGCAGAATATTCCAAAGGACAAAAGTTCAGTTCAATGCAGATATACTTTTAAAGCCGATTTGAGGGACTCTGCATTTGTGCAAAATCTTTTTACGCTTTCATTTGACGGAAGAAATTCTAGCAATTCTTATTCTGATGCCCAGAACCGTGCTATGCGTGCTATTGAAGCTCGTGCGGCAGGAAATTCCACAGAAGAATTTAGAAAATTTTTGCAGAATATTGTAGTTCATTATTGACAAAGAAATACATTTTCTGTAATATATTTATACATTCGTAACTGAATGCTCCCTTAGCTCAGTCGGTAGAGCAATGGACTGTTAATCCATGTGTCGCTGGTTCAAGCCCAGCAGGGGGCGCATATAAGGCAGCTGTTTTGGCTGTCTTTTTTGTTTTAAATTTGCAGTTAAAATTTGTTTTTTTCTTGAATTTTTATTATATTTATTGGCAATCAAAAAATTTTAAAATGTAGAACTTTTTTCGCTTGATTTCTTATTTTTATTGAAGATTTTCAGCTTGAAAAGTTTTGGAGTAAAATCATGGCAAAGTATCAGTTTCAGACGGAAGTTAATCAGCTTTTAAAACTTATTATTCATTCAATGTATTCAAACAAGGATATTTTTCTGCGTGAAATTGTTTCGAACGCTTCGGACGCGCTGGATAAATTAAAATATCTTACAGTTTCTGATGATAAATATAAGGACATTCCTTTTAATCCGCGCATAGATATTTCATTCAATGAAGAAAAAAAGATTCTTTCAGTTCAGGATTCTGGAATTGGAATGGACGAAGAAGATCTTACAAATAATTTGGGAACAATCGCACGTTCTGGAACAAAAGCTTTTATCGATATGCTTTCTAAAAACGGAACTGGATCTTCAGATTTGATTGGACAGTTTGGTGTTGGGTTTTACAGCGCATTTATGGCGGCAAGTAAAATTGATGTTTACACAAGAAAAGCTGCCGGCGATGGAAAAGTTCTGCACTGGTCAAGCGATGGAACAAATTCCTACGAAATTGAAGAACTAACAGAAAAATCAGAAGCCTACTGCCAGTATGGATTTGACAAGGCTGAAACTGTAGGTTCCGTTATTGAAATTCATTTGAATGACGATTCTAAAGATTATGCTTCAAGATGGAAAATTGACGAGCTTATAAAAAAATATTCAAATCACATTGCTTTCCCGATTTATCTTCATTATGTTCAGACAAAGTATGACAAGGACGGAAAAGCTGAAGGAACTGAAAATAAAGTTGAGCAGGTGAATTCTGCCAGTGCGCTTTGGAAGCGGAACAAGAGCGAGCTTAAAAAAGAAGACTACAATGACTTTTATAAGACAATCAGCCATGACGGAACAGATCCGCTTATGTACGTTCACACCCATGCGGAAGGAACTCAGGAATACACGACTTTGTTTTATGTTCCACGCACTGCGCCGTTCGATATGTATCAGGCTGATTATAAAAGCGGTGTTAAACTTTATGTAAAGCGCGTTTTTATAACTGACGATGACCGTGAGCTTTTGCCGTCTTATTTGCGTTTTATCCGCGGCGTTATTGATTCAGAAGACTTGCCTTTGAATGTGAGCCGTGAAATTCTTCAGCAAAACAGGATTCTTGAAACTATAAAAACTCAGTCTGTAAAAAAACTTCTAAGTGAATTCAAAAAACTTGGTGACGAGGCAAAAAAACTTGAGGCAAAAACTGACCTTTCTGATGATGAAAAAGAAACTGTTGAAAAATGGCACGATTTTGTAAAGTCGTATAACCGTCCTTTGAAGGAAGGCCTTTATTCTGATTTTGCAAACCGAGATGAAATTGCCGAGATAATCCGTTTTAAGTCAACTGCAGATGAAGGCAATGGCGAAAACAAATGGACAAGTTTTGCAGATTATGTTCAGCGCATGAAACCTGATCAGAAATCAATTTACTATATCAGCGGAAGTGATGAAAAAAATCTACGCTCTTCTCCGTTGCTTGAGGCTTATAAAAAGAAAGGATTTGAAGTTCTTATTATGGCGGATGACATAGACGATATTGTTATTCCTGCATACGGAAAATACAAAGACTTTGAGCTGAAAGCAGTGAATCGCGCCGGAAGTGATGAAGAGCTTGGAGTCGACAAGGAAGAGGCTAAGAAAAAAGAGGAAGCGTTCAAACCTGTTCAGGAAAAAATAAAGAAAGCTCTTGAAGGCCGTGTAAAGGATGTTGTTCTCTCAAAGCGTCTTTCCGATAGTCCGAGCTGCATTGTTGTGGATGAAAATGACCCGAGCCTTCAGATGGAACGCATGATGAAAGCAATGGGACAAGGCGGCGGAGATTTTGTAAAGCCGATTCTTGAAATAAATGCAGACCACGCGATTGTAAAAAAACTGGAAGGTTCTGTTTCGGAAGACTTTATAAAAAATGTAAGCGAAGTTCTTCTTGATCAGGCGCTTCTTGTAAGCGGAGCGGAATTAAAAGATCCGGCTGATTTTGTAAAATCACTGAATTCTTTACTTGCTGAATAAATTGCATAAAAAGGCTTTCCAGTTTTTCTGGAAGGCTTTTTGCTTTTTTTGCTGAAAAATCATTTGTAACGATAATTGCGCATTTTTATTTTTTAGATATGGAAAAAATTGAAACTCCTGACGAGTATTTAGTGGAACACGACAACGATCATTTGCAGGGAAAAGAACTTGCAAAAATTTCATCATTGAACGAAATCAATTCGATGAATCCCAATGACTTTATAAAAATGGCTTTTGAATTTCAGAAGCTTATGATGATTTATGAAAGCGCAATAAAGCAGGTTGTTACAAAACTTGAAATTTTAAACAAAGAGTATAAAGTTACAGGCAGAAGAAATCCGATTGAAACAATAAAGTCCAGAATAAAATCTCCAGAAAGCATTGCTGAAAAACTCGAAAAGCGGAAGTTGCCGTTTACATTTGAGTCCATGACAGAAAATCTTACTGATGTTGCTGGCGTTCGTGTAATCTGCCCTTACATTTCAGATATTTACACAATAAAAGATATTCTTTTAAAGCAGCCGGATATAAAACTTCTGAAGGAAAAAGATTACATAAAAGAGCCCAAAGAGTCCGGCTATAGAAGCCTGCATATTGTTGTTGAAACAATTGTTTACCTTTCTAATACTGAGCACAGAGTTCCTGTTGAAATTCAGCTTAGAACGATTGCAATGGATTTTTGGGCGAGCCTTGAGCATGAGCTTAGATACAAGACTGAATCGCATATTCCAGCCGGAATTCGCCGCGAGCTTTTAAGATGCGCAGAAACAATTGCAATGACCGACCGCGAAATGGAAGAAATTGCAATTGAGCTTCAGGCTTTGGATTAGTTTGCTAGATGTTTTCTTTTGAATTCTTGGCATTACTAGAAAATTTTTTTTTTCTATAGTATGATATGTTCGTCTTAGAAATTTCCGTTTGGTGATTTTTAGATAAAAATCTTATATCAACTGCGCGTTTGATTGCAGATGCGTTTAAAAAGTCAAGATTTTGTTTGTTGGCTTTTTGGGAGATTCAATTGTCAGAATTACATGAGTCCGGTGAAGACTATCTTGAGGCAATTCTTAGATTAAAAGAAGAAAATGGAGTTGCAAGATCCGTTGATGTTGCAAAGCGTCTTGGTGTTTCCAAGCCTAGTGTAAGCCGGGCGATGAGCATTTTGGGCGAAAACGGATATATTACAACTGGCCATATTGGTTCTCTTGAGTTGACTGAAAAAGGACAGAAAAAGGCCGAGTCCGTTTATGCGCGCCATGTTCTTCTCACAGATTTTCTTGTAAAAATTACTGGCGTTGACAAAGCTCATGCGGAAGAAAATGCGTGCAGAATTGAGCATGATATTGATGAAGATATAAAAGACGGAATTCAAAAATGGATGGAGCAAAATAAATAAAATGTCAGACCTAAA
>OQVN01000831.1_pt1 | contig 11284 bp, 3 predicted proteins | sample 1691621 | NCBI WGS metagenome assembly OQVN01 (sample SAMN03418278, study PRJEB22391) | human gut metagenome | biome: human-gut; feature: organic feature; material: feces | host: Homo sapiens | place: Tanzania | collected 2013-01 | reverse complement strand
TAGATGGTCGCTCCACCGCCACCGCCTTCATTGCCGCCTGTGCCGCTATTGCGCAGAATCGTCAGCGTGTAGGTTTTAGCACCGATTCTCACGACAATGTCGGTTGTGCCGCTGTTGGGGATGGCAACGGTTGCGCTGCCGCCGGTGGACAGAGCCTGTCCGTTGATGCTCACGGGCTCGCCGTTTCCAGATACCGCTGTGACTAGCGTAGATCTTGCTCCGCTATCATTTTGCAGCGTATAGGTATAGTTCGTTCCGTTGGCGGTAAAATCGCCGAGCCCCACTGCCAGACCTTCAAAGGTCAGAAGGTCATTACCGGGCACTGCGGCTCGCACCACTACGCGGGTGCCAAGCCGGGAGAAGGTGACGGTTTCCGTCTGGAAGGTTTCCCCGGAGATGGCACCGCCAATACTGGTCTTTTTCGTTTCCAGAACGGTCCCGGCAGCATCCAGCAGCGTGGCCACCAGCTCTGCGCTAGTCTGAGACTGCAGGCAGTTGTTGCGCAGGGTAATGGCGGCGGTGCTGTGACCGTTGCCGTCGTTCCCCTGTGTCACATCCATCGTCAGCTGCTCTCCGGTGCGGGCCAGTGCGCCGGTCATATGGACGCTGGCCTTGCTGTCACTGCCGTTATACTCCGGCAGGCGCTGATTGCTTCCCGTTCCACCGATCTGGCCTTCCGCCCACGCCTCGGCGTACAGATAGGTACCCACATTGGGGATCTCGGTTTTGCCAATGGATGTCATATACTTGCCCAGATCATAGGTCAGGTCCAGTGTAAAGGTTCCCTGATCAATGCGGGCGAGGGCGCTGTCTTCGGAAATGGTGATTTCATTACCGCTAACCGATACGCCGTTTGTGGTGCAGGCTACCTCTGCAGGTTCGGTATGCAGATCATCCGCATAGAACGCAAGCTTCACCTCGCGGCTCTTTCCGCCGGCCAGCGTGGCGGCAGCGGAATTATAGAGGGTCATGCGCACCGTGCGCTTGCCGGCGCTCTCCGCAATCACTTCCATTTGCGAGATGCCAATGTCGGGATAATCCAGATACACTGTGCCGTTTTCGTTGATGCCGCCGGCGGCGGTGATGGTATAGCCCGGGTCGGTCACGCGGTCCTTCACATGGTGCCAGACGGTAAGGGTGGTGCTTTCATTGGGCAGCAGTTTTTCCGTAAGGGTAGCGGTTTCCCCGCTGCCAAGGCTGACCGTTAGGTTTGTCGCATCGTTCAGCCCGGTGTTGCGGATGGTAAAGCGAATGGGTGTCAGGCTGTTCAACGCCAGCGTTGCATAATCCACACCGATCTGTTCCACTGCCACCGCATCGGTGACAAAATCAGAGGTAGCGGTATAGAGGATCGTTTCCTCACCCGGAACGGTCACGCCGCCGATTACCTGCGGGTGTTCATCGTCATACCGGGTGGCCTGAATGGCGGTCTGCACCTGATTGGTACCGCTGACATAGGCATCAAAGTGGTCAGCCAGCGTGCGTTCCGGCAGCTCTGCCAGTTCCAATGGTGCGGAGAGCGTGTAGGTATTTGTGGCATAGCGCAGCTTGGCCGCCTTCAAAATGCCGTGATCTACCGCGCCGTTGGCGTTATTGACAGTCTCATTCCAGACGATGGTAAGATCATTGCGGCTGCGATGATCCCCGCTGAGGGAAGCGAAGCGGAAGTCTCCGCCCACGACGGCGTTGCCGCTGCTGGTCAGGGCCGACAGAGAGCCGGGGAAACTGTTGGACATGGTGCCGCTGCCGTCCACAGCCAACAGCTGGATATCGCTACTGCCATCTCGGACACTGTGCCAACCGATGACAAACCGGTCATCCCCGCTGCCGAAGTTGGCTGCAACGACCTGGGGGTTTTCGTCAAGATTGCTGTCACAGGTCGCCAGCATGGCTGTACCGGGAGTTCCGTCAGCAGCCACGGTACAATAGGCGATCTCGTAGGCGGAGGTATCTCCGGTTCCGCTGCGGTCCAGCGAGTAAACCGCCATAGCGGTTCCGTCGGGCAGCATGGCCGCCTGCAGTGCCTTCACGCTGCCAGTAGCACCGTTATAAAGCATTTTTGCCTTGCTCCAGGTGCCGTTAGTGCTGTCATAGCAACTGTACATGATACAATCTCTGGTCGTGAAGTTCAGCAGGTTGTTGCTGCCCTGCGTACCGGGATCGGGGGTGTAGACGCTGCGCCAGAACACGATGGCTTTGCCGTCGCCGCCCACTGCCGTGGCTGGGGCCAGATCCGGCGTGCCGTCGTTGGTTAGGCGGGTGGATGTCCAGGTTGAGCCGTTATAGACGGACACTACGATCTCCGTGCTGTTCATCAGCAGGTTTTGCTCTTCCAATGTCACGGCATCACCGGCATTTTTACCCGGCAGGTCGGTGCCCATGCGAACCCAAGCCGCCGCCGCGAAGCTGCCAGTGCCGGACAAAGAAACGCTCGTGTCGCCGTAGCCGGGGAACCCTGTGGGAGCGTCAATTTCACTGGAGGGAGTATAGACGCCGCCATTGAGGGTGGAAAAATGCGCCCGGCTGTCGTAAATACTGCTGCTGTTGTCGTCGTTGATGTAGGTCAATACCTTCCCGTCATCGCTGAGCTGTGGATAGGATGTGGGGTTGGCATTGGTCTGGATGTTTTTCAGCCCACTGGTGGAGTTCAGAGAGAACAGCATCATCCGCTGCTGGGGCTGGCCCCAGGTACGGGCATATTGCTCCAGATAGTCCCGGCTTTGGAGCGTTGCACTGCCAGAAGCCACCTGCATTCCGCTCTGGGCCGCCGCCATCCGCAGCGAAGCAAGGCTCAGCCCACTGGTGGCGCTATTCCAGTAGTCGTCGATTGTTTTCCAGTCATTAAAAGTCCTGGTGGCTCCAAGGGTTCCGGAGGCGATCACCGCCTCGTAGGAGATAAACAGGAAGGTTGCCACAAATTTGATTCCCACTTCGCTTTGGATCCCCAGGGCCTGACCGTTGATCTGGCGCTTTGTCTCGTCGGCAAGATAGGTGCGGGAAAGGAACTTATTCTGACTGTCCACATCCAAATTGCCGAATAGGCCGATCTTCAGCGCCACGACCGAATAGTCAAAGCCAATACCGCCAAACGCGTGGACATAGGCGTTGATACGCAGCGTGGTCAAAAAGTCATTCACTGCCGTGGCCGTGGGATCGCTCCAGGCAAGCTCTGTACCCTCGCCCTGCCGGCCGTAGCGCACTGCGGTACGGAAATCCAGCTGAATGGCACCACCCAGCTCAAAGGTTGCTGTCAACGGCACAGGACCAGCCATGGCGTTCACGCTGAAGGAGAAGCCCACACCAACGCCGGTGGTAAATCCGCCGCCTACGGTGAAAACCTCCCACTCCTTCTTTTCGGTGTTATAGCGGATTTCCGCTTCGTAAAAGCCCTCCAACTGCAAGTTGAGATCCGTGCTGGTGACATTGTCGGCTATGGAGTTGGTTTTGTAGTCCCCCTTGGGATCATAGGTGCCCTGGGCCATCTGGCTCAGGTCCCCGGTCCCGGGCACACCCACTTCCAGGTTCTGCGTCAGCACATTCGCACCCAACGCCACGCCGTCCTCGGAATAGTCCATGTCCTCCATCTCCAGCGTATTGTACCCGGCCCAAATCATGGCACGGAACACGGAGGGATCTTCGCTGGGGGTGATAATCATTTTGAACACGGAAGTGTCCACCGGACCGCTCAGATCATCCAGCCGTCCGGTCAGCACCTTGAGAATGTTACTATCGCCCACTCCGCCAAAGTCGACTTGATTCACTCCACTGGAGGATCCCATCGTCGCCAGAATACCGGTGACGCGGTCATCCTCTGTCACCTTGGGCACTCGGGTCAGATCAACGACCCGGAAGGGCATTATTTTCTCCTGTAGCAGGCTGCCGTTCAGGCTCAGCTGCGTTTTCATACCCACATCCTTGCCGTCGGCGATCCATCCAGAGGTGGTCATGGTGGCCTCGGTGAGGGTCAGATCGTTTTCCGCTACGGGGATGGATGAGAAGGGATACTGCTTGGTACTGCTGCTCTGGGCGGCAGGAAGAACGCCGTATTCGTCCGCCAGCTTGAGACTGTAATTCCGCGCGTTGGCAATATCCTCGCCCCAGAGGAACATGGTGGTGTGCAGGCTTGCTGTTTTAAAGCTGCTGTTAGGGCCAATCTTCCCAGTCGAGCTGCGGACATCCACCTTCTGACCGTTGGCAAGACCGTAATCAACGCTTTGCGCCACAATGAAGGGTTTGTTTTCCTCCCCCGCCGTCACGCTCTCCAGAGAGACAACGCCCTCTGCGGTGCGCATTACATCGTCCACGCCCAGCTTGCCGTTGACGGTCAGCAGCAGCGGATAGTACTTGTCGCCGTCAATTGCGCTGATCTCCAGAATGTACTCCAGCTGATCCAGAGCGGAAAGCGCCGTGGTGTTGCTCTCGCCCTTTTCGGCCGACCAGAACTGGGTGGAATCCAGATAGACGGTTATATTTCCCGCCGCATCCGTGGTATAGGTGTCGCCGGTGATGCCGCTGACAAGTGCTCCTGCCCTGGAGCCCAGCAGAGCTGTCTGGCAGTAGCCTCCGTTTTTATAAACGCCGCCACGAACGGTCACCGTCTTGTTCGCCAGCGGATCGCCGCCCGGCGTGATGAGCGTCACAGATGCCCGGGCGACTCGCCGAAGGCTGAAGGTATTCAAGGGATAAAGCTGCAGTTTTGTGGCATCCCGCTCGCCGGAACGCAGATTTTCTTTATAGATGGTGCCCAGATAAATATCCGCGCCGGAGCCGGACCGCAGAGACACCTCACTGGCGATTCCGTTGGGTTCGTAAAGCGCCAGCACGCCTTCACTGTTGGTCGTGACCGTTTTGGGCACACCTTTGCCGTCGGTGTATTGCAGCGTAGTTTCCGCTGCAGGCGTCAGCTGGAAGAGATAGAACTTATTTTGCAGCGTTTTCGCTGTCACCTGTACGGCGGCACTCATGCCCGTGGCGGCATGGGTAGCCGTGACGGTTGCGGTGCCGTTGGCCAAGCCGGACAGCGCCATTTTGGTTTCGGGAAGGTAGGAATCAAAGGAGAAGTTTCTGATGTCCTCATACAGTCCGCCCTGCTTGTAGTTGACGGAAATGGCATTGTTGTTGCTGGAGAGCCACCGGATGCCGTCTTTAAAGGAGTTCCATCCGTACTCGTCATAGTTGATGCCTATGTACTCGATCAGCCCCAACTCCTGGCGCAGCTGCAAAATTTCAGCTGTATCGGTGGGCAGGGTGCCGCTGACCTTGGAGGTATTGTCCATGGTCAGTTTAGAAATCGTGTCTCCTTCGTCGTCTTGCACCTTCAGTGCGTCGGCATCGTAGACATACAGGGGGAAGGAGTCGGTGCTGGGAGATTCCTCACCAGGATTCTCCACGCTCAAAACCACTTGATAGGTGTCCTTCAGATTGCCGGCTTTCACTCTCCGTAATGGCAGGGAGACGCTCCCGGAGGTACCGGATAGGCGCTTACTGTCCACCACTTTGGTGGTGTTGTCCTCTGTGACCCGGGTGATGGTCAGCGTGGGCTGCAAAGGGGCGCCGTCAGTGGTGTTTTCCACCGACCAGTCGATATTGACGGCACCGTCGGTATCCTTGAGGTAAATGCTCTGGGGCGGTGTCAGCTTGGCTGTGGCAGGTGGTGCCTGCACGATGATCCAGGCAAGTGCCGACAGGCGGACGTCCTCACCCTCGGCGTTGGGGTGCGGCATGGAGACACATACCGTGTAGGCAGGGGCATTTCCACTGGAGAGCTTGGAGAGCACATTCTCCGGGATCCGCACGCTGTTTTTATCCTTGCCGGCGGTATAAGTCGCAACGGGATGGAGGCCGCTCAGCGCCGCCTCATTCGCGTAGTTGCCCTCATACAGGTCGATCCTGTAATTGAACTCTTTGTTCGGTGCCATCAGCGCGGCGTTGGAGCTCCACAGCACGGTGGCGGGCTGATTTACCCGCGTCACGATGGACGCGCCGCCGGGAATCACCAGTGCCAGGGAATCGCCTGCCGTCACGGTATAGGGCTTTGACTCGCCCGTCACATCATCGGCAGGGTCCACAGTCCCGTTGTCCGCCGTAAAGGTAAAGGTGACGGTTCCCACCTTGGTTCCTGTGGTGGCAACAAGGCCGGTATTCTCGTCGATGGCGGCAATGAGCGGGTCACTGCTGCTCCATTTACCGGTGGTGTAGCTGGCCGTCTCACCGCCTGCTCCCAAAACCTCTGCCTTAAGCGTGGGGCGGGTGGTTTTGCCAAGGGAAATCGTATAGTCGGCGGAATCCGCTTCCGGGACGATGGTCACCGTGTGCGCGGAAACTTTCTTTGCCACCGTGAACTGCCGGGTCAGGGGAAGAACATTCACCCAGTCAGGATCGGCTTTCGTACCCTCGTTGGCCTGCAGCGTCACCGTGTAGGTGCGGTCGAAAGCAGAGGGTGCGATTGCATAGTCGCTAATGGTGAAGGCTTCCTTCTCTGTGTCCAGATAGACCTGCAGATGGATTGGTTCATCCGTGGAGTCGTACTTCAGCTCGAGGCGGAAAGGGGCTTCCTTCGGCTCTGTTCCTTCCGGGGTGTGATAATTGCTGTATACGGTCTTGTAGGCCTGCTCCATGTTGGCGTTCATCGTGAACGATGCCTTGCCGTTGGCGTAGGTGGCCGTCAGCTCGGTGGGAGCGTTGCGCATCAAGACGCTCTTCAGCGTAACGTCGCTAATCGAGTCGCTTTGATAGAGTGTGGTATCCAGCGTATGGCCGAAAACATCTTCCACACCGGTCATATCATTGACGGTGACCGTGGTGGCATCCGTATCCTGCACTGGGTACCAGAGCATTGCCGTGACACCGTAGTCGTTCATGGAAAGCTCAGCGGCGCTATACACTTTGCCATTGATGGTCACGCTGGCGTTTCTAAGATCCACGAACTCGTTAAAGGTAACTGTGATGGGCACGTGCTGCCCGCTGGCATAGGTTCCCGCCAGGGCCGTGACGCTTTGAATGGTGGGGGCGTCCGTGTCCAACAGCCTGGCGGTGACGTTGCTGTTCTTGGTGGTGGCCCAGGAATTTTGGATTTCGCCCTGTACACTTTTCAGATACAGTCGGAAGGGCAGCCAGTACTGCTGATCCCCTCTGTTTTGCGTGGTAGACTGCAGGGAGATGTTGACCGTTTCGCCCTTGTTAATCGTACAGTCCCGCGCTCTCGTTCTATCGCTGCTGAACTCCAGAGTGCTTCCATTGAACTTGTACTCCGTCAGATAGAACGGGGCATAGGGCTGGTCTTTATACCAGCCATACGGCGCATCGCCGGTATAGGCAGCTTTGTCGGTACTCCAGTTAAACTCGATGCTGGCGTCGATTTGGTATGGCTGATAAAATGGGTCGGAGCCGACGGGAAGCACCGAGTTGCGGGCGCCATCCAGAATTCTGATGGTATCGCTTAGCGCAACGAAGTCCTGATTGTTGGCACCGGCGCCGACAGTGTATCCATCTGCCAGCAAAGGAATAAACATATCCCCCTGTATTGTGTCTGTACTTTCGTATCTTTCCTCATAGTTCGGCGCGGTCATTGATGTTTGTATTGTGGGGGCGTTAACCGTCTTTATTAGCTTGAGTTGACAGTGGTCGGCATAGCTGGCGCCGTCATAGAACACCAGATTTTCCGCATCGTAAAATTCAATCATCCCCAGCAGGTCGCCATAGGAATAAGAATTATCGTGCCAGGCTTGGGTACTTCCTTTGGTTGTAACTTTGACAGTGATTTCCTGACCACCTAAACTGTAGCCGTCTACCTCATAGGTCAGCTTGTAGGACCCGTCGCTTTGCTCGACGACCTTACTCGTCTCGCCTATCGAGACCTCCACACCGGTGATATACTCGCTGAGCTGGCCTTTTTGAATGCGGTAGGAAAAGCCGACCGGTTTTCCGCCGTATACAGTAAAAGTCCCGGAGCTCCAGCTGTTGTTTGCGAGATCCCCCAGCGTTTGGCTCATCATGCCGCTCATATCCACCGTTTCAACGCCCACAGGCGCTGTGGCAGAGGCGGAATACTGCAAACTGATGCCCTGCAGCTCCAACTGCTCCATCAGACTATTGAGATTCTCCAGAGCTTCCCCGGTAAACTCCCTGCCGGAGAAATAGGTGTCCTTAATCCGCTGCAACTCCTGTTCGATTTGGATCATGGTATTCAAATCGCCCAGTGCCACCGGAGTCCCATCCACGTCGGCTATACGGGTGAGATCCGTGGCGGGATTTTCCAGCAGCTCCATGACAGCCGCCAGTGTCAACACCTGGCCGTCCAGCGTGATGGTTTGATCCACCTTGAAATTGCCGGCTTCATCCAGCAGCCCCAAAGCGTTCAGCATGGAAAGCACCTGGTCGTTGCTACCGCCGGTCAGGGCGGAGAGCTGCTCCAAAATCGCCTGATTTTCCTCGGGTGTGTTGCCCAGCGAATCGCACACCGCTGCAAACACCGCTGTCGGCTGCATGGTCAGCACCATGCAGCAGACGAGCAGTATGCTAAGTATTCGTTTTTTCATTGGCTTTTCTTCTCCTGTTCGTGTCGGTTCGGTTTGTCCGCCCCGCCTTTTTTCTGGTTTTCTCTGTTTCTGAGCCGGATGCCCCACGCGGCGGTCTGCCCCCGCACACGCTGCTTGACGAATGCGGCCCGTCTTGCGGTATCGTACATATCGTTTGAACCTCCCCTCTGGATTTTTGAAATGCGGCTTAAAAACCCCTTCACTTATATAGGTACAAAAAATCGGAAAAACTCTCACCCCAAATCAAAAAATTTTCAAAAATTTTCAAAAAAATTTGAGACCAGATTTTCGTTTTCAGCTCACGAAAGAGGAGTATCAGAACTTGAGATGCCAAACTGGCATTTCAAGTTTTGCGCAGGACGAAAATAATTATGGTGGTCGTAGGACTCTTCCTTATGTATTTACAGAACAGGGAATCTCTATGTTGGCGAGTGTTCTACATAGCGAAGTGGCGATTAAGGTAAGCATTGGTATTATGCGTACATTCGTGGAAATGAGGAGATTTATTGCTAATAACGCCTTGCTTTTAGAGCGTATCAGTAATGTGGAGTTAAAACAACTGGAATATCAAAAGCAAACGGATGAAAAATTGGATCAGATATTTGATGCTTTTAGCCTGATTCAAAAAGCGGAAAAGGAAATCGTTTTAATTGATGGCTATGTGGATATAGGAACGCTGAATCTTCTCACAAAAAAGAATGAAAATGTGACTGTTGTGATGTATACATTGAAAAGAACCAAGTTATCTCAAGAAGATGTTAATAATTTCAACAGCCAGTATCCTTTACTGGAAGTGCGGTACACGAAAGTATTTCATGATCGCTTTTTAATCTTGGATAAGAAAAATGTTTATCATATAGGAGCCTCCTTAAAAGATGCAGGAAAAAGTGTTTTGGAATTTCTGATTGAGGATGCTGGTATTGTGAGAGACATTCTTCAGAGATTGGAGATTGAAACAGAGGAGTAAAAACGCACCATATTTGGAATTCAATCATCAGGCGATAGTTGCTGACTTTGGCTGTGATCAAGAAGGAGCCTCGACCAGAGGCTCCTTTTTGCTTAGGCTTATGATGCCAGTCAGATTACTTCCGCTGCCAGCGCCCGGAAGCGCCGCAGGGCAATACCAGCCCACTCTCGGTGACGGGGAGGCCGATCTCTTCGGCTTCCACATGACCGCCGAACTTTTTCGTCAGGGTGGAATTCATCATATAGGACAGCACGGCGGGCTGCAATCCTGTAGTGTACGAATTGATCAGGAAGAACAGCGCATCATCGGATAAAAGCTGTGCGGTCAGTCCTACGAAATCCCAGATATTATCTTCTATTTTCCAGATCTCGCCCTTGGGTCCTCTGCCGTAGGAAGGAGGATCCATGATGATGCCGTCGTATTTGTTGCCCCGGCGGATCTCACGCTCTACGAACTTCATACAGTCATCCACCAGCCAGCGGATGGGAGCATCGGCAAGCCCGCTGGCAGCAGCGTTCTCCTTCGCCCAGCCGACCATACCCTTGGACGCATCCACATGGGTCACAGCAGCTCCTGCAGCTGCGGCGGATACAGTGGCACCGCCGGTGTAAGCGAAGAGGTTCAGTACCTTCACGGGTCTGCCCGCATCATGGATCAGACCGGAGAACCAGTCCCAGTTCACAGCCTGCTCCGGGAACAGACCGGTATGTTTGAAGCTGAAGGGCTTCAGATGGAAGGTCAGAGGATCAGTCTTACCGGAGGCTTCCTTCTGAAAAGGCAGGGTGTAATGGATCGCCCATTCATCCGGCAGATGGAAGAACTCCCATTCTCCGCCGCCCTTGGCACTTCTGTGGTAATGACCGTTTTTCTGCTTCCAGCCCTTATGATCGTGGGGCGTCTTCCAGATGACCTGGGGATCCGGACGGACGAGAATATAATCTCCCCAACGCTCTAATTTTTCTCCGCTGGACGTATCCAGCACTTCGTAATCTTTCCAATTATCTGCAATCCACATATAGAAACCTTTCTGTGTGTATATTTTGTAACTGATTTTTATAAGACATAATAATAGAATATAATACCGGAAAGACTTTTTCAAGGAATACTTGCTATTGAACCGCATTGAGTCATTGAACCTGCATTTAAAGACAAGTATTTAAAGACTCATTTAAAGACCTCATTTAAACCCTCATTTAAAGTATAGAACTTTTTTGTGCATATTAGATATTTGAGACGGTGGATATAAAAAATATATAAAATTATGAAAAAATAAAGAAATTTAGAGCAAAAATGTGTTATACTGTTGCCAAATAATGGATTTACGGTACCCGGGAATCTGGCGGACGGAAGATTCCGGGAGATGATCATGTTGGTGCCTGCATGATGTACATTAGTAGACGGTACGAAAAGTTCACGATACTAAGGTGTGGGAAAGTGTGCAGGTTACAGAAAGGTATGGAGATTTATATGAAAAAACGAGTATTGAGTCTGTTTCTGACATTTGTGCTCAGCTTTTCCATGATGCCCATGTCGGCATTTGCGGAAGGGACAGGTGCGGTGGCGGAACAGGAGGCACAGAGCAGCGGGGACACCGCCTACGTCTCCACCACCGGTGAAGACGTCAGTGGGGGAGATGCTGCCAACGAGGATGCTTCCAACAAGGATACGGCGGTGGAGGCGGCGCGGGCGCTGATCGACGCCCTGCCGGAGGAGGTCACAGCGGAGAATGCGGACGAGCTTCAGGCACAGCTGATGGCTATTGAGGAGGCTTTGGCGGAGC
>OQVN01000830.1_pt1 | contig 11286 bp, 10 predicted proteins | sample 1691621 | NCBI WGS metagenome assembly OQVN01 (sample SAMN03418278, study PRJEB22391) | human gut metagenome | biome: human-gut; feature: organic feature; material: feces | host: Homo sapiens | place: Tanzania | collected 2013-01 | reverse complement strand
GGAATACGGAAGGACTGATAAAATGTTTGTACTAACAGTAAAAACAAAGATTAATAACAAAAAGAAATTTTTATTTATGTGTGCTTTTGGGCTGATACTGATTTTGGCAGTAGTGTTTGTGTCTTGTGATAACACACCTAAAAGTGCATATTGTAAAGAAATAGGTGAGTATTCTCTCAGCTTTTCAACAAGTAATGATAAAAAAACTTTCTTGTCTTACTTTAATGTTACCGGACAACCTGTTACTATTGATAATGTGAGAATACCGGAAAATTTCAACTCTACATACGAAAGATATAATAAGATACAAAAGGCTATGGGTCTTGACCTAAATAACTTTAAGGGCAAAACCACTAAGCGTTATGTTTATAAAGGAAAGGACAACTACTTTGTTTCTATCCTTACTTATAAAGGTAAGGTGGTAGGCTGTCATAAGTCTAAGGAACTTTATGGAAGTGACTTTGTATCTTTGCTAAAGGAGTAAAATGAGAATTGATAAATTCCTTGTGTCACAAAATATTTGCACAAGAAAAGAAGCACAAAAATTAGTTAGAAAAGGACTAGTAAAAATTGACAGTGAAATTATAAAAAAGCCTGAAACTAAGCTTGACCCTAATGTAAATAAGGTTACTGTAGATGGCAAAGATATTTCTTATCAAGAATATGTGTATATTATAATGAACAAGCCTAAGGGTTATATCTCTGCCAGTAATGATAAAAATGCAGAAACTGTTGTTGACCTTGTGCCAAAGGAAATGAGAAGAAAAAATCTTTTTCCGGCAGGAAGACTTGATAAAGATACTACAGGTATGTTGATTATTACTGATGACGGTGACTTTGCCCATAGAATGTTGTCCCCTAAAAAGCATGTTGAAAAGGTGTACAAAGCAACCCTTGACGGTGAAGTTACAGATGAAATGGTAGAGAACTTCAGGAAGGGTATTTCTTTCTATGACGGAACACTTTGTCTATCGGCAAAATTACTTCCAAACAAGGAAAATCCCCATATTGCAAGGGTAATTATACGAGAAGGCAAGTATCATCAGGTAAAAAAGATGTTTTTAACACAGGGATTAACAGTAAAAGACCTACACAGAGAGCAAATCGGTATGCTAAAACTGCCCAAAGATTTAGCCCCGGGCGAATGTAGATTTATGCAAGAGGATGAGAAGCGTAATATATTTTTGTGAGTTATAAACAAAAAATATGAACATTTTTTATATGTGTGGCTTTTTGCCTAAAATCTTGCGTTAATATTTAGTTAAAAATATAGTAGCCAAATCAACAAAAAAATGATATACTACATTATGATATACGAAACTATTGGTGAGGAGTGGAAAATCCTTACTTATTTATACAGGGAGGTTATAGTTAGTATGGCAAATGTATCTTTAAGACACGTTTATAAAATCTATGATGGTGGTGTAACTGCTGTTACAGATTTTAACCTAGAAATCGAAGACAAAGAATTTATTATTTTGGTTGGTCCTTCAGGTTGTGGTAAGTCAACAACTCTAAGAATGATTGCCGGTCTAGAAGACATCAGTAAGGGTGAACTTTACATCGGCGATATGCTAGCAAATGACGTAGCACCAAAGGATAGAGATATTGCAATGGTATTCCAGAACTATGCTCTATATCCACATATGACAGTTTATGATAATATGGCATTTGGTCTAAAGCTAAGAAAGACACCAAAGGAAGAAATCAAGGAAAGAGTTCAGGAAGCTGCAAGAATTCTTGGTATTGAACAGTACCTAGACAGAAAGCCTAAGGCTCTATCAGGTGGTCAGAGACAGAGAGTTGCTCTTGGTCGTGCTATCGTTCGTGACCCTAAGGTATTCCTACTTGACGAACCACTATCTAACTTGGATGCAAAGCTTCGTGCACAGATGCGTACAGAAATTTCTAAGCTATATCAGAGACTAGGTACAACATTTATCTATGTTACTCATGACCAGACAGAAGCTATGACAATGGGTACTAGAATCGTTGTTATGAAAGATGGTTTCATTCAGCAGGTTGATACACCTCAGCATCTATATGATCTACCTTGTAACGAATTCGTTGCAGGTTTCATCGGTTCACCTCAGATGAACTTTATTGATGCAACTCTTGCTAAGAAGGGCAACCAGATTTGTGCTGAATTTGCAGGTTATAGCATTCCACTACCTGCAAACAAGAACGAAGGTGGCAAGCTGGACGCTTATGTTGGCAAGGCTGTTAGAATCGGTATCCGTCCTGAACATGTACATGACGAAGCTGAACACCTAGAAAGACTAACAGAAAGTGTTATTGAAGCTAATGTTGATGTTACAGAACTTATGGGTGCAGAAATTTACCTATATGTTAACATTGAAGGTATTCCAATTATCGCTAGAGTTGAACCAACTTCAAAGGCTCAGCCTGGTGACAAGATCAAGATTGCATTTGAAACTGAAAAGATTCATGTATTTGATCCTGAAACAGAAAAGACTATCACTAACTGATAACTTGATATTTATAACCCCCTCATTTGAGGGGGTTTGTTGTTATAATAAAAATTTTCTTTGTTCAGCATAACGCAGAAATCACCACAGAAAAATTACTAAAACGGACAAATTGGTAAAAATGTATCACGAATATACCCACAAAATAGGGTGATTTGTGATTTTAGTGAAAATTCTCCCTGAAAATTGAAAATAAATGTTGCAATTTTCTGAGTTTTTGTGTAAAATGTATATGATGAACAATATAATTATATGACTTGTAACGAAAGCGTTAGTCATTATCACCATATAATCAGGGAGGAAAATAATATGTCAAATAGACTCTTTCAAGGAGTAATACACCAAATGAGAGATACCATTGATAGAACAATCGGTATTGTTGATGAAACATCAGTGGTTATTGCTTGTTCAGAACTTGGCAGAATTGGTGAAGTAAACGAAAGTATAAATGCCGAAACATTGTCATCTGCTGTTCCTTATGTTATTAACGGATATACATACAAATCATTTGGAGCAAATCAAAGACCGGAGTATGCAGTTTTTGTTTCCGGTACAGATGAGGCAGCCCAAAGATATGCGGGCCTTTTGGCTATTTCCCTGAATTCTATTAAGCAGTATTATGATGAAAAGTATGATAGAAGCAATTTTATCAAAAGTGTTATCCTAGATAATATCCTACCGGGGGATATTTATCTAAAGGCAAGAGAACTTCACTTTAACTCAGAAGTTACCAGAGTTGTTATGTTAATCAGAATTACATCCAAGACAGATATTTCTGCTTATGATGTTCTTCAAAACCTATTCCCGGATAAGTCTAAGGACTTTATCATTAACATTAACGAAACTGAGATTGCTCTTGTTAAGGAACTAAAGCCGGGTATTAAAGAAAAGGACCTAGAGAAGTTAGCAGGTTCTATTGTTGATACACTTTCTTCTGAATTCTATACTCATTGTACAGTTGGTATCGGTACTATTGTAATGGGTATCAAGGATTTGGCTCATTCATTTAAGGAAGCACAGGTTGCCCTTGAAGTTGGAAAGGTATTTGATAACGAAAAAACTATTGTTAGCTATGATAACCTTGGTATTGCAAGACTTGTTTATCAGCTACCAACTACTCTTTGTGAAATGTTCCTAAAGGAAGTTTTCAAGAAAGGCTCAATTGACAGCCTAGACCAAGAAACTTTGTTCACAATTCAGAAGTTCTTTGAAAACAACCTAAATGTTTCTGAAACATCAAGAAAGCTATTTGTTCACAGAAACACACTTGTTTACAGACTTGAAAAAATCAAGAAGTTAACCGGCCTTGACCTAAGAGAATTTGAAGATGCAATCGTCTTTAAAGTAGCATTAATGGTAAGAAGATACCTAGATGCTAACCCTACAAAATACTAAAATTAATAAGGACTCGCTTCTCAAATTCATTTGTGGAGCGAGTTTTGTACACATTGGTAAATAACATTTGTTACCATTTTGGAGAGATTTTTTTATGATAGAATTTAAAAATGTATCAAAGGACTACCCTTCAGGTACTCATGCGTTGCATAATATCAACCTAAAGATTAACAACGGTGACTTTGTGTTTATTGTTGGTTCTTCCGGTGCCGGTAAGAGTACATTCCTAAAGCTAATTATGGCTGAAGAAAAGTTGACAAAAGGTGAAATTGTTGTTGATGGAATCAGAATGAGTAAGCTTAAGAGAAGGAAGGTTCCTTTCTTAAGAAGAAAGATGGGTATTGTTTTCCAGGACTTCCGTCTAATTGAAAAGATGACAGTTTACGATAATGTTGCTTTTGCTATGAGATGTGTTGGTGCATCTAACAAAACAATCAAAACTCGTGTTCCTTATATCCTAAAGTTAGTTGGTCTTGGCAGTAAGATTAAGAGTAGGCCTAACCAGCTTTCCGGTGGTGAACAACAGAGAGTTTCACTTGCAAGAGCCTTAGTAAACAACCCTGAAATTATCATTGCCGATGAACCTACAGGTAATGTTGATCCTGAAATGTCACATGAAATTATTGACCTACTTTCTGAAATCAATAAGCAAGGTACAACAATCATTATCGTTACCCATGAACATGACCTTGTTAAGGAATTTGGCAAGAGAGTTATTGAAATTCATAAGGGTAAGATTATTCACGACACAAAGCTTGAGCGTAAGTCTGCTGAAGATATTGAGCTTATGTCATCATATGATCAGGAAATTTCCGATGATGAACTTAGCCCACTTCTAAAGATTGACCAAGAGTCACCTGAAGAAGTACAGGAACTACCTGTTCAAAAGCTAAGAATGTTAAACAAGATGGCAGAAAAACATACTACATCTGAAAAGCCAAAGACTAAGGTTGAAGAGGCTGTTGAAAACATTGACAAGATTGTTGAAGAAATCGAAACAGATGACAGAGAGGACTTAATCCATACAGTAACTCTTGATCCGGCAAAAATTAAGAGAATTATTGCTGCCGATAGAGAGAAAAAGGAAAAGGACGCTCAGGTAGATTCTGTTATTGATTCACTAAGGTAAAATAGAAAAGGAAATGTAAAAATGAAGCTTAGTAATTTAGGTTATTTAATCAAAGAAGGTATCAGAAATATCTGGTCAAATAGAATGATGAGCCTTGCTTCCATTGGTGTTCTTTTATCTTGCCTTGTACTGACAGGTGCTGCTGTTATGGCATCTTTGAATGTTAAAACAATTGTTGACAAAGTTGGAGATAGCAACGAAACAACTGTTTATATGGAAGATAAAGCAACTGATGCAGAAATCACTAATGCCGGAAAACAAATGGAAGGCTTAAGTAATGTTACTTCTGTTTCTTTCTTCCCTAAGGAAGAAGCTATTAAGGATTACAAGGATGTTCTTGGTGACAAGGTTTTTGCTGAAATGGAAGGTGAGGGCAATCCACTTCCTGATGCTTATAAGGTTACTGTTAAGGACTTATCAAAATATGAGAGTACGGTAAAGCAAATCCAAAATATTAAGGGTGTTGCTACTGTATCATCTCAAACTGATGTTGCAGATAAATTAACAAGTCTAAACAAGATTATACAGATTCTTTCTGTTGCAATTGTTTTGGCACTTGTAGTAATTTCCCTATTTATTATTTCTAATACAATTCGTATGAGTATGTATGCCAGAAGATACGAAATCAGTATTATGAAGTCTGTTGGTGCAACAGATACATTTGTTAGAATACCATTCCTTGTTGAAGGTATTATTATTGGTGCATTGTCCGGTGTTATTTCAACATTCGGCTTAATGCTTATTTATGATTTGATTATAGAAGCATTGCAGTATGTAGTACCATTTAAGGCAATAGCATTCAACTCAGTAATGTGGCCATTCCTTGGCGCATTTATTATTGCAGGTGTATTTGTTGGTATTTTAGGTGGTCTTATCAGTATTGGTAAGTACCTAAAGAAAGAAGGTTCAATTATCCTTGGTTGGTAATTGACTTTATCTCTGAAAGGAGTATAGCAATGAAAAAAGAGATAATCTCGGCGATATTGGCTTTGACTGTAGTTGGTGGCACATTTGCTATTGGTGCAAAGGTACAGCCTAGCACAGTTGTTGCTCAAGACTCTATTTCTGAACTTGAACAAAGACAGGCTGAGTTAAGGCAAAAGTCAGAACAGTATGAGAAAGAATTAGAGAAAAACAACAGTAAGATTGCTAAGACAAAGAAGTATCAAAAGACTTTGCTTAATAGAATTGATGCTGTTAATGATGAAATTGTTGTAAGCCAAGAGAAAATTACAACACTTAACAATCAAATTTCAGCTAAGACAAAGAAAATCAAGAAACTAAATAGCGATATTAGTTCAAGAACAAATACTCTAAGAAAGAGAATCAAGACTATCTATATGTCAGGAGATGTTAGTTCTCTGGAAATTATCCTAGGAGCTAAGGACTTTAGTGATTTTCTTGATAAAGTTGAACTTGTTAGAAATGTAAGTAACTTTGACGAAAAGTTAATTTCTGATATTGAAACAGATATGAAAACTGTTAAGTCAGAAAAAACTGCTTTAGTAAAGGATAAGGCAAAACAAGTTAAAGAAAAGAAAAATCTACAGGCTAAACAAGCTGACTTGCAGTCTGTTGTTGATGAAAACAGTAAAGTGTTAAACACTCTTTATACTCGTAACAAAAAGCAAGAGGCTGCTATTAAGGCTAATAACGGTGCTTTGAATGGTATTGATGACCAGATTCAATCATACTATGAAGAACAAGCTAAGAAAGCGGCTGCAAAGGCTAGACAGAATAACTCAAGCACTGGTTCTAATGGTGGTTCAAACAACAATGGTTCTTCCAACAGTGGTGGTGGCAGTTATACACCTGTAACACCATCAGGTTCAGGTTACACATGGCCTGTACCGGGACATACTGCACTTTCATCAGTATTCGGTGAGGACAGAGGTTCTTACGGTCACGGTGCTATTGATATTTCAGACGGTAGCATTATGGGTGCAACAGTAGTTGCTGCTGACTCAGGTACAGTTGTTGTTTCCAATAACTCTTGTACACATAACTGGGGTAAGGCCGGTTCTTGTGGCTGTGGTGGTGGATACGGCAACTATGTATGGATTGACCATGATAACGGTAAATGTACAATCTACGGTCATCTTACAAGAGCAGTTGTAAGCCAAGGGTCTCATGTTTCTAAGGGTCAGGTTATCGGTTATGTAGGTTCTACAGGTTGGTCAAGTGGACCTCATCTACACTTTGAATGTAGAATTAACGGTACAAAATATGACCCAATGTCAGAGTTCTGATTATGAGTGATAGAAGAGAAAGACGACCTGTTAAAAAGGGTGTACCGGTAGGTTTAACTGTTACTATAGCAGCAGTTTGTTCTGCTATTGCTTTTTCCGGTGCTTATGTTTATGCAATGCACACCTTTAATTCAAAGGTAACTGACTTAAATGAAAAGCAGAGAATGTTTACAAAACTTTATGAGGTTGATTCAGCAGTTAGAGAGAACTATAAGGGTTCAATTGATGAAGAAACTTTGAGAGAGTCTTTATCCTCTACATATGTTAAAAGTGTTGATAATGACAACATTCTTTATGTTCCGGAAAGTGACTATAATGAAGGTAAATACAGTAAGGACTACAAGAGTTTCAAAATTTCTGACGGTTCATATGTGCTAATTAAAAAATCTTCATTAAAAAATAATTAGTTCAACAAAATAAGCATAATTTTTCCCTCTTTGCATACTATTATAGAAATAGTGCAAAGGGGGATTTTCTTTGTTAACAACATTTAGAATTGAAAAAAGAAACCTAAAAGGATTGAAAAAATTAGTAAAGCCATTTATAAAGGATAAGTTACTTGAAGATTATGGGGAAGAAAAAAACCTTATTATCCGTCAAATGGTTTACATAAGCTATAATGACAAAATTAATTGGAAAGTTGTAAAGAACAGAGCAGGTTATCAGTCAAAGTGTTTAGTGTGCAGTGAGAATATTTCTTTCCCAATAAATTCCAGACTGCAAAGGTTTGTTGACAGTACATTTGCAAAGATTATGACTAATAACTTTGCATTGTCACTACTGAAAACAATGGAAAATCCGGAGAAATTGAAAATTGTATATTACGATATTGACGGAAACAACAAATATTTTTTAAATGAACTTTGTAAGTTAACTGACAATTTTATTGTAGTGACAGTTAACAAGAAAAAGTACAAGGAAATTTCCGATAAATTGATGGATGAAATGGGTGTCAGCTTAGTTTATACCGACCGACTTTCAAGGATGAAAGATGCTGACCTTGTAATTGCTCCAACTCAAATCAGAAAAATTCTTGATTTAAACAGTAAAGCTATTGTGCTAACAAGTGAAAGACCTTGTTTTGACATGAATGCACAATGCTACTATGGATATAGTGTTGAAATTCCGGAAAATTTAGAAAAATACCGTCCTGAGGATATGGACAGTTTGTACTTTGCATCAGCTTTGTTTTCAAAAGGTAGGCAACATTATATGGCTGAACTTATCCCTAAAACAACTTATAACGAAAATTGCACCTGTACAGTGAAAAGTATGGGAAAATATCTTGCTAAAGCAGTGGTTTAGGGGATTGACATAATCCTTATTAATGATATAATAAAATAGTATATTTATTTGAAAAAGGATGTGTTTTTAATGGCAAAGCAGGTTATGCTTACAGAAGAAGGCCTTAAAAAATTAGAGGCTGAACTTGAAGTCCTTAAAGGCGAAAAAAGAACTGAAATCGCAGAAAAAATCAAGGTTGCTCGTTCATATGGTGACCTTTCTGAAAACTCAGAATATGATGATGCAAAAAATGAACAGGCTATTCTTGAAGCTAGAATTGCAGATATTGAAGCAAGCCTTAAAAATGCAGTTATTATTGATGAAAGCGAAATCAGCAATGATAGAGTACACCTAGGTAGTACAGTAAAAATTAAAAATCTTGCTAACGATATGGAAATGACTATTCGTATTGTTGGTTCAAACGAAAGTGACCCTAAGAAGCTACAGATTTCTGATGAAAGTCCTGTTGGTATGGGACTTCTTGGCAAGTCAGTTGATGATGTTGCAGAAATCGAAACTCCCGGTGGCGTTGTAGCTTACAAGGTAATGGAAATTTCAAGATAACTTAGATTAAATTGATAATTAAGGGCAGTTCTTGATACTGCCTTTTATTATGGAAAGGAAATAAAAAATGGGTGAACAGAATAACCAGAACAAGAACAACGGTGGTGACCTATTAAAGGTTCGCCGTGACAAGTTAGCAGAACTACAGGCTGCCGGTAACGACCCTTATATGGTCAATACTTCAGCCAGAGATACACTAAACAAAGATATTTCAGATAACTTTGAAAAATACGAAAACCAGACAGTAACAATTGCCGGTAGAATTATGTCTAAGCGTGGCAAAGGTAAAGTTATGTTTATGGATGTATATGACCGTACAGGCAAAATGCAGGTTTTCGCAAAGTTTGATGACCTTGGTGAAGAAACATACAAAGGTCTTAAAAAGTGGGATATTGGCGATATTATGGAATGTACAGGCTTTGTTTTCAAAACAAAGATGGGCGAAGTTTCTGTTCACGCAACAGGTGTTAAGCTTCTTTCAAAGTCACTTCTTCCACTACCTGAAAAGTATCATGGCTTAAAGGATGTTGACCTAAGATACCGTCAGCGTGAAGTTGATCTAATTATGAATCCTGAAGTTAAGGAAACATTTATCAAGAGAGGTAAAATTGTTTCTACTATCCGTAACATTATGGACAGCAAGGGCTTTGTTGAAATTGAAACTCCAACACTAAACACAATTCCGGGTGGTGCATCAGCAAGACCATTCGTTACTCACCACAACACACTTGACATTGATATGTATATGAGAATTGCTACAGAAATTCCTCTAAAGAGACTTATTATCGGTGGTATGGAAAGAGTTTATGAAATCGGTAGAATTTTCCGTAACGAAGGTATGGACCCTAGACATAATCCTGAATTTACTACTATCGAACTATATCAGGCATATACAGACTATAACGGTATGATGGATATTACCGAAGAGCTTATCAACAAGTCTTGTATGGCTGTTAACGGTACAGAAGATATTACATACGGTGATTATGAAATATCTCTAAAAGCTCCATTTAAGAGAATTACAATGATTGATGCAGTTAAGGAACAGACCGGCGTTGATTTTGGTGAATTTATGGGCGACACTGAAAAGGCTAAGGAAGTTGCTAAGGAACTTAAGCTGGAAGTTAAACCAACTGATACTTGGGGTAATGTTCTTGCTGAGGCTTTTGATGAATATGTAGAAGATAAGCTAATTCAGCCTACATTCGTTATTGACTATCCGGTTGAAATTTCTCCTTTAACAAAGAGAAAGAAAGATAACCCACTACTAGTAGAAAGATTTGAGATTTTCGTAGCAGGTGGCGAACTTGCTAACGCATATACAGAGCTTAATGACCCAATTGACCAGAGAGGTCGTTTTGAACATCAGATGATGCTTCGTGAAAACGGTGATGAAGAAGCTAATATGATTGATGAAGACTTCCTAACTGCTATGGAATACGGTATGCCTCCAACAGGTGGTATGGGTATGGGTATTGACAGACTTGTTATGTTACTAACTAACTCACAGACAATTCGTGATGTTATCGCATTCCCAACAATGAAGCCTGTAGGTGCATCAAAATCTGCTAACAAGCCGGTTGCTGAACCTAAGGAAGAAAAGATTGACTTTTCTAAGGTAGAGGTTGAACCACTGTTTAAGGATTTTGTTGACTTTGATACATTCAGCAAGTCTGACTTTAGAGCAGTAAAGGTTAAGGAATGTACAGCAGTTCCTAAGTCAAAGAAACTTCTACAGTTTACTCTTGATGACGGTACAGGGGAAGACCGTACAATCCTAAGTGGTATTCACGCTTATTATGAACCTGAGGAATTAGTTGGCAAAACACTTATTGCTATTACTAACCTACCACCAAGAGCAATGATGGGTATTGACTCTTGTGGTATGCTACTTTCTGCCGTTCATGAAGAAGAGGGAGAAGAAAAACTACACCTACTAATGGTTGATAACCATATTCCTGCCGGTGCAAAGTTATATTAATTTTTAATATTTAATTCAAAGGGCAATTCCAATCGGAGTTGCCCATTTTCAAAACAAACAGAAATACAAATCGGAATTTGGGGGTTATTATGGCTTTTGATTTTAAAAAAGAGTATAAAGAATTCTATATGCCGAAGAACAAACCAGAGATTGTAAATGTACCTAAGGCAAATTATATTGCAGTTAGAGGAAAAG
>OQVN01000827.1_pt1 | contig 11307 bp, 10 predicted proteins | sample 1691621 | NCBI WGS metagenome assembly OQVN01 (sample SAMN03418278, study PRJEB22391) | human gut metagenome | biome: human-gut; feature: organic feature; material: feces | host: Homo sapiens | place: Tanzania | collected 2013-01 | reverse complement strand
TTGGGCGAACCTCCGCAGTGTTTTAGCATGGCATTAGATTTATGCAGACTATACCAAGGACACACTGTGTACATAACACACTCGGTATAGCTTACAAAGTAAAACGACAATATACAACTACTATACTTGGCAAGTTGCGCACAGAATATTATTACCTTGTCTTTTGCAAACTTCAAGAACAAAACAGGTCGTGTCTGTTCCCTTGTTCTTTCTCAATGCAGCAGCCTTGATGTTTCATGCAAATTGTTAGGATTAAGGTCTGCCACCATAGGCATGAAGAGCCGAAAGGCAAATGTCTCGTCCTTTGTTCTTGGAGGAGGGAGCGAGGTTATGTTTGGGAAATCCCAAAACTCCTCGCTCCACCATGAGGGCGGAGAAATTTTGCTCCCGATGGTCGCAGAAAGTGAGTGTACCAATAGTAAACTGCTCATCAAATGCACAAGCAAAATACAGTTATGTTACTTTATCTTGATATTTATACCTATCAAATGATATTTATACTTATTCGTTGCTTCTTAGTGAGAGTACATAAGTTACATGACATTCTACAATAATTTGTGTTATAGTATTCTAATTAAGGTTAACCTTTTACGATTAGTTTTACTTTTTTGCTATATTTGCACTAAAATACATATAAATATAGAATACATATATAATTCATGCTTATGAAACATAATCTTTTTAAAGGAGTACTTTTAACAATGACTTTGGTCATATTGTATTCATGCACATCAGAGTCTCCCTCTAATACAGACAATGTGCAACAAACACGTGTGCAGCAAATAAAAGATGACCAAGCAGTACAATTGGGTGAAGAGTTATATAACTCTTTTTCTTATAAGCTTACAAGAAGTCAAGAAGAAAATACACCAGATTATTTTGGTGGTTCTTATAGCGATTCACAAGATAACCTTATAGTGCTTATTAAAGGAATGGACAAAGAAGGAATAAAAGATGTCTATCAACGTATTGGAAAGCATGATAATTTAAAATTCAAAGAATGTTCATACTCCTTGCAAGAATTAAGAGATTTAAAAGAAAAAATAAGTGATATATACTTTTCTGATGAAAATAAGCGAAAGAATTTACAATGGGTATCCGTTGGTATAAGCATTGAAAAGAATAGAATAGTCGTTTTTTTGGAAGATGTGTCTTCTTATGCTATAAAAAAATTCAAAAAAGAGGTGATAGATTCTCCTATGGTTATTTTTGAAGAAATGCATGAGGTTAAAGACTTGAGCTACATTATCGTTGATTCCATAGATAATAACAATTTGTTGACAAGATCTACGGCAAAGACAAATATACATTTAGGGTCTGCGATTACACTTTCGGGAGCCGAATACTCGGCTACAGGTTCTGTTGGATTCCGAGCAATGAAAGGGAATGAACATGGCTTTATAACGGCAGCTCATGTTGTTCCTATAAATGGACTTACAGTATATTCCAACTCTAAAGCCTGTGGTACTTCTGTTGCTACAACTAGGGGACCTAAAGCAGAAGCAGCTTTTATTAAAGTTAATTATAATAATTTTTATCCAACAAATGTAGCTCAATGGACAAAAACGGCAACGGTAGCAGGTATTATTTCTTATAACAACTTGGTTAATAGAAATGTTGTACTTGAAGGGTGTATAACCAAAAAAGCGATAGAAGCCAAAGTATACACAATAGACAATACAAGGGAAGTTACGCTTCAAACAGTTGCGGGTAAATATAAATTCTCACTATCAAACGTTGTATATGCAAAGTTGGCTGTTCAATCTGTTAGTGGAAGACCCAAAGAAGGTGATAGCGGCGGTGTAATTTACGATAAAAGTACAAAAAAAATATGTGGAGAACTTCAAGGTAAGGTAACTATAACCTCAGGAAACACAACCACTTATTGTTTGTCATTTTCTAGTGCAGAAAAGGCATTGAACGCATTAGGGGCTTCAATTACTTGGAACAAGTAAAATACATACTTTATGCAAAAAAGGAAAGTTGTGCCTAACACACTTTCCTTTTTATTTTAAGTAACGGCAAAAACTTGGAATTGTGTCAAATTTAAATACGAAAGAATTTGATAAAGACCCCATTTTATTAATAAGGACTTTTAATAGCCCTTTGAAATGAAGGGCGTACTCTTAAGATTTTGACGGATTATAATTATCTTAAGACGAAGAGAGTTTCCCTTATGACAATTATTTTTTGCCTAAAAATTTCATAGTCTTATTTTATTTTTGTATTTTTGCTACCGAAAAGAGTTGTTTGACAAGCAAACTTATGTATAATACAGAAGTTAGAACTATTACCAAATCATTACCTCCATTGAGGTGAGACGCTCATAATTCGCTCATTTTAAGCTATTCCACAGATTTTGGCAGAATTTTTAGGAAAAGGTAATATGTAATTATCCTGTGCACAATGAAATCCCCGCATTGTTGCGGTATACAAAATATTAAAAGCAAACAACTTGGTGTATACACATGAATGTTTCATGCTTGTACACCAGGTTGTTTTTATTTTTGGCTATTAATTTACACTTTTAAATTGTAACCATCGTAGCTCCATAGCCATATTCACGGAATGAAGCGTCTTGCACGCGGCATTGTTTGTAGTGTGTGCGTAATTCTTTTAGCAAGGCATTTCGCAGCACCCCTTCGCCTTTACCATGAATAAATACAATGCGGCAACCGTGGTTTTTGAGGTGCGCATTCATGGTGTCGCGAAAAACTTTTATCTGATATTCTAAAATATCGCGTGGTTCAAGTCCTACCATAGTATCGAGCAATTCGTGTGCATGCAAGTCTACCTCCACAATAGCATTGCGGTCTTGTTTGCGTGTAGCACGTTTTTCTGCACCCGAAATGCGTGGTTGTGGCTCTGTAGGTAATTGCTCCTCAGGTGTTTGCATTGCTTCGCGTAGTTCGTCAGCGTCAACAAACATGGGGCGCACTGCACGATCGTCTTTCAATATGTCGTAAGTGAGGGCAGGTGTATTAAAGAATACCGAAGGTTGAAAAGCATGCAGTTTATAAAACTTAGTACCATCAATACGCAAGTTTACGCTGTAAGTAGGTTTTGGAAAGAATACCTTGTCGCGTTTAAATGCAAGTGTCTGTATTGTGATGCGTTCCCACTCTTCTAGGCGATTGTGTAGCAATTCCTCAAGATACACCTTAGTGTTAGGTGCTATCTCACCTTCGTGTCTCACCTGGCAAGCTTTACCCTCGTAGTTGAGCAATGTGTAGTGAATGTAGTAGTTGCAATCGTTTACCAAATACACCTCGAATGGCGTGTCCGAAATTTCCTTTACGCGTTTAGGCACAAATGCTAAACACAAGTTAAGTTCGTTGGCACCACGTCGTTCTTGTGCCATAGGTTTGTAGGTAAGCTCTTGGTCGGCAATGTCGGTTTCCTCCTCTTCTTCCTCGTCATCGTTCACAGCCAACGCATTCTTTACTGAGGTTGGAGTAGGCTTGTCTTCATTGTTTTTTTCTTTTTTCTTGCCATCTACCACTTTGGCAATGTTATAGTCATTGGTTTCCACAGCTACCACTTCTGTGATAAGTGTGGGAATTTCAAATCCATCTTCGTCGGCAACCAACACAATATCTTTGCCTTGGAAACCAGTAATGGTTCCGCCTCCTACATCGTTGAGAAAGCGTACTTTATCTCCAATTTTAACCATAGTTTTTAGAAAATTATTTCTTCATTTCCACAATCTGTGTGGCAGGTAATTCAGCATTGCGCTTCTCTGTTTCGCGCACTACAGCCTCTGCCAATTCGCGGAAGGCAATCGAAGTCATGGTGTCATCCTTTACAGCAGCAGGTTCACCCTCATCGCCACTCTCACAGATGCTTTGCACAATGGGTATTTGTCCGAGCAAAGGCACTTCCATTTCCTCTGCCAATCGTTTCACACCTTCACGTCCAAAGAGGTAATATTTGTTTTCGGGCAATTCGGCAGGCGTAAACCATGCCATGTTCTCAACTAAACCCAAGATGGGCACATTTACTTTGTCGTTACGATACATGTCGATGCCCTTTTTGGCATCAGCCAAAGCTACAGCTTGAGGAGTTGATACAATTACAGCTCCTGTAATAGCAAGATTTTGCAACAGTGTGAGGTGGATGTCGCTTGTACCCGGTGGTGTGTCGAGCACAAAGTAGTCGAGTTCGCCCCAATCTGTGTCGGCGATAAGTTGTTTCAGTGCATTCGAAGCCATGCCACCGCGCCAAAGAGTAGCGGTGTTAGGATTTACAAAGAATCCAATGCTAAGGATTTTTACACCATATTTCAAAGCAGGTATAAGCACCTGTCTGCCATCCTTCATTTCGGCAAAGATGTTTTCTGCCTCCATGTGGAACATTTTAGGCACAGAGGGACCAAAGATGTCAGCATCAAGCAGTCCTACCTTATAGCCCAACTTTGCCAAAGAAACGGCTAGGTTTGCGGCAACAGTGCTTTTGCCCACGCCGCCCTTACCAGAGCTAACAGCGATCACATTCTTTACCTGTGGCAACATCTTGCCTGGTTCAGGACGGGCAGCTTGAATCGTCTTGGTTTTAATTTCTACCTCCACACCTTTGTCCACGTAGGTGTGAATCGCAGCCTCTGCCGATTTTACTACCGACTTCATGAAAGGGTCAGTAGATTTTTCAAAGATCAGCGAGAATGACACATGCATGCCGTCAATGCGGAGGTCATCCTCCACCATGCCAGCTTCAATTAGGTTTTTACCATTGCCCGGATAGCGCACTTGTTCCAAGGCATCGGTTATGAGTTTTGGATATAATTGCATTTTTGTTGTATACTATAATTATGTGTGTATAAAGAGATTATTTGCTTGTTGTTAGTCCCGAGCGTTTACTGCGGTTATAGCTGCGGTAGTCATCGAGTTCAATTTCCACATCAGGTTCATGGAGTTCGCCCTCTTGTGGCAGATTGAATTTGAGGTATTTAATGGTAAGTCCTCGGGCAATCCATTGTTGTTCATAATAAGTTTGAATGCCCAAAATTTGTTTAACCTCTTCGTCCTGTTCGGCAGCCAGGGTGTGATAAAGGTCATCTGTGCGGAAGTCTACGGGCAACTGATTCTCGTTTACCATATAGTTGGTGTAGGTAAAGAGGAAATTACTATCCGTTTTAAGATGCACAATGCCGTTATCTTGTAAAAAACGGCGGTAGCGCTGCATAAAATAGGTTGAAGTAAGGCGCTTGGTCACCTTCTTCATTTGTGGGTCAGAGAATGTGAGCCAAATTTCAGCAACTTCGCCTGATGCAAAGAAACGATCTATAAATTCAATGTGTGTACGCAAAAACGCCACATTCTCCATTCCTGCATTCAGCGATTCTGTGGCACCTGTCCACATACGTGCGCCCTTAATGTCAACACCAATAAAGTTTTTATTAGGGAAAAGTCTGCCCAATCCTACGGTGTATTCGCCACGTCCACAGCCTAATTCAAGCACAATGGGGTTGTTGTTGTGGAAAAAGTCTTCGTGCCAACGTCCTTTCAGTGCAAAGGGAGTAGTGTCTGTTGCCACACTAGGAGCTTGGAACACGTGTGGATAACGCTCCATGTCGGCAAACTTAGAGAGTTTATTCTTGCTCATCGTTGAGTAATTTCTTTACGTCGGTTTCTACCTGTTGCAACTTTTCGTTGCATAATTTTATTAATTCTTGTGCCTCGGCAAGTTGCGCAGTGAGTTGGTCAAGTTCAAGTGTGTTTTGTTCAAACCCTTGTACAATTTCCTCAAGGCGCTGCATGGCTTGCTCGTAGGTGGGTGTTTTCTTAGCCATATATGTTGTATGTAGGTGTTTTATTTAACAATGCTGTGAATGGTTCCTTTGTTGAATCGAGTAACCAATTCATCGCCCGTTTTGAGTTCCTCTGCATTACGCACAGCTTTACCATTCATTGTTGTGATGCTAAATCCCATAGCCAAAATGCGGTCGGGACCTGCCATGTGTATGCTACGCTCAAGCATTTCGTGGTGGTGGTGTGCCTGCATAAACCATCGGTCTATAGCTTGTTGCAATCGTTGTGGATAGTGCTGCAACTGTGTTTGTTGACGTTGCATGTGCATTTGAGCCATTATTTCAATGCGAGAGGCAAGTCGCAACACCATTTCGTGTTGTTTATTCACATAGCGCGATGACGCCAACTCAAAGCGGTGTGCAAGATTATTAAACTGTTGTCGTTGTTTATCCACTTGCTGTTTCACACCATAAGTGCTACGTTGTGTCAGTCCGTCGAGTCGTATGGATTCGAATTGCAGTCGGGCTTGAACCGCTTTAAGCAGTCGCTCTTGCAAGGCTTGCAAGGCAAACGCCTCGTTGCCCCGACGCTCTATGAGGAATGCAGCTACAGCCGTAGGCGTTTTTAGGCGGGTATGTGCCACCAAGTCCACAATAGTGTCATCGCGTTCATGACCAATACCTGTTAATATCGGCAGTGGAAATTGTGCCACATTCGCTGCAAGCAAGTAAGAGTCGAAACCATTCAAGTCGGTTGTAGCCCCTCCACCGCGAATAATTACCACCACGTCCCATTGGTCGGTATGATGGGCTATATTGTCGAGTGCTGCAATCACGCTTTGCTCCACATGGTCACCTTGCATGGTGGCGGCAAATAGCTTTACGCAGAATTGGTAACCACTTTGTTCCAACTGGTTGCAAAAGTCACCATATCCTGCAGCAGTAGGACTTGATATCACAGCTACACGGCGAATTACACGTGGCAAAGGCAATTCTTTGTTTAACTCAAGCACCCCATCTTCTTCGAGTTGTTTAATGATTTGCTGTCGGCGTTGCGCCAAATCGCCCAAGGTGTAAGTAGGGTCAATGTCTACTACATTGAGCGAGAAACCATACAACTCATGGAATTTGATGTTGACAAATGCCATTACCTTAATACCTGCGGTGAGCCGTTGTCCTGTAGCTCGTTCAAAGGCTGTGCTAATTCGCAAATAGTCTGCTCGCCAAATGTTGGCACGTGCTTTTGCCACAAGCGACCCACTTGCTATGTCCTTTTGCACAAACTCTAAGTAGCAATGTCCATTAGAGGCTACGCGCATCTCGCTCACTTCGGCTGCTACCCAATAGCAGTCGCCCATGGTGTGTTGCAACATGGCGCGTACCATGCTGTTGAGTTCAAACAACGACAATGCGTGTTGGGCTCTAGTTTCCTCTGCTTCATCGGGTAGGGGAGGATAGTTGGGAGCAAAAGGATCGTTCATTGCGTTTAGGAAAAATTGTTCTTTTAAAAATCGGGAATAGCAGCGTTGCTACCCTTTCTTTAGGGGTGTTGTTTTTAAAATTCGTGCAGCTCTCTCCACATTGGGAATGCCGTATCCAAAAATATTGTCGGGGTGAGCAGCATTATCAGCACTTTGTTGCAAAGCCTTGATAATTTCGGTAGGGCGTCTATGGGGGAAAGCTTGCACCAAGCAAGCTACAGCACCGCACATGGTAGGACAAGAGAACGAAGTGCCATTTACCTCCACAATCGTTCCGTCGTCATCATACACATCCGAGTTTACGCCCACAGCCATTACATCAGGCTTAATGCGGTCATCAGAAGTGTTACCAACCGATGAGAAAAATGCATTCTTCTTGTCCTTTGTTACAGCGCCTACAGTCAGCATATCGCAAGCATCGGCGGGGAAACCAATTTTTTTCCAGGTATCATCGCCACTGTTTCCTGCACTATTTAGTAATAACATTCCTCGGCTTGCAGCCAACGAAGCACTACAACTATTCAGTGCTGTCTGTCCGTCCATTTCCCAATAATGGTGGTTCATATATTCGTGGTCGAACTGTTGGTATCCCAATGAACTGGTAATGACATCACAACCCAAGCTATCGGCATACTCCACAGCGGCACACCAATTATCTTCTTCAATGAGTTGTTCGGTCTCGCCGTCTTCGCTCTGCAATAAATAGAAAGAAGCTTCGGGCGCAGTGCCTACAAGGTAGTTAGGCTCGTTGGCTGCTATGCAAGCCAACACCATCATACCGTGGTCAAGTTCTTCGTATACACTCTTTTCAGGGCGAACAAAGTTGCGTGTGCCTAGGATGTGTGTATGGTCAAAGCCGCGAATTAAGTCGGCATTAAAGAAACCACCATCTATCACGGCTATTGTCACACCTTTTCCGGTAAAGCCAGCCTTATGTAAGTGGTCCACACCCAACATACGCACTTGTTTAGCACCATAGCCATAATAGTCGGCAAGGGTTGTATCGCGTTTGTTCGTAACCAACGATTCACGTTTGGGTTGTCCAGTCACAACCATCACGCTGTCAGGACTCTCCCATACACAACGTGCGCTTTTTACAAAAGCCAATTTACGTACACGTTGCATCACCGTGCTATCAGCAGTTTGCACCACTATTGTGTTGTTCCACTTGCTTTGGTTGTGTACGCGTAACCCCATATTTGTTAACGCCTTTACGTAGGCAGGCGTAAGGGGCAAATCGTGTTCGTCGATTTTCAATCCATAGCGTTTGCGGCGCTCAATAGCTTTTGTCGAAAGAAAAGCCTCAGGTTTCTTTACACTATAGCCACAATCTTTTTTATCAGTAAAACTCACGCGAAACTTAAAAGACTTTTCTACTTTTTTATACGTGGGCTTTTCTGTCGTATCCATGTATTGCTGTGCTACGGCACAAAGGTTGGCCATAAGGCAACATAGCAAAAGAGTTATTTTTTTCATAATGCGGTTTTTTCTGCTTCGATTTTTTGTTGAATGTCATGTGGAAGATTGTGGAAAAAGTCCATGCCCGTTTGCTCCTCCACCTCGTCTACGGTAAGTTGGTAATAAGAGAGAGGTCTGCTACCCGCTTCGTTTTTGAAGATGAAACCATAGGCTTTGGGATTCTTGGGGTAGTCAACGAGCAACACCTTGAAGAAAGCATCGGGCACAGCCACCTTGTTTGCACCAATGCGTGCAGGATTCTTTGTGGTATAGATGGGACCAGCCGTAATGCTTACACTGCCATATTGAATAGCCCAAGTGCGTTCTAACTCTTCTAAATCCTTCCAATCACCACGATTAAGGTTGCGGTTTTGCGGACATACGTTTGTCATGTAGAACGACTCCCTCATGGCTTGTTCGCTCCACTTCATGTCAGCCGCAGGAGCCATGTGTCCACGATCGTAGCCTGAGTTGCTATAATCTTTAGGATAGGCTTTTGCACCGCGTACCTCAGGGTCGGGCTGAAATTTGTTGTAGCGTGGTGCCGTGCCTTGAGCTTTTTCTGCCGTAAGCTGCCATCCCACCCATTGTGGGGTTTTAAAATCAGCGTCATAGCTTACGGTATATCCTGTGTGACGAATAATTTGTCCACCTCGGCTACTTTCGTAGTGTGGAATTTCAAGTCCACGAAGGCTGATAGAAACCGTATCTTTTATGGCAGAATCAGCATGCTCGTGAAGTGTTTCATCGTTTGCTACATCTTCGTATTGTGCCACATTTGCATTTTCTGCATCCTTATCGTTGTTTTTGAAAAAGTCTGCACACGATGTGGCACATGCAAGTGAGAACGACAAAATAGCTACAAACATCTTATTCATTTTAGGGGGAACCTATTTAGTTCAGAGCTGCTTCGATTTTATTTTTCAAGATCTCACTACCAGGATATCCACCTTCGTTCAGATTGTCGTAGGCACGTTCACCCTTTTTGTCGAGCAAAAGGTAAGAGGGGATTCCCGGGATTCCTAAGGTCATACACATTTCCTCCCACTGTTTGTTTGTGAGACGATAGTGTTCACCATCAATGCCGCCAATCATTTTGTTCCATGTGTCGAAAGGTGAGGTCTCTCCTGTGATGTATACAAACACGCATCCCTTCTTTATCAATTCGGGTTTAATGTCATCAATCTGCTTCATTGCCATGCGGCAAGGTGGATAATTCTTTGCAATTTCGCTAACCACGTCTTTACCAGCTACTGAGGTAGGGATGGTTTTAACCACCGAAGCCGGATTCGCATTTACCGTAGTTTCGGTTGTTGTAGTGTTTTTATCGTTTTGAATCGTGCTCTTTTTAGCACAACTATTGGCTGCAATCATGGCAGAAAGCGCCATAAAGAGTAGAGTCTTCTTCATATTGAGTATGGTTTTATTTATCTGTTAGGTTGTTTAAATAACTTGTTACGGCTTGTTTTGTGCCGTTTGTGTGGAAATCCTTACAAAAGTACTACTTTTTTGTGCCTTAACCAAACAAAAAGTGAATATGCACACTTAATATACAATAAATAGTACTACATTTGCCACACAAAAACTTTGATGCGTATGAAAACTTTTCTTCATGTAAACGACTTAGGACCGCTCGATAAAGCACTTGCTGAGGCGGCTGAGATTAAAAATAATCGTTATAAATTTGAGCACTTGGGCCATCATAAAACGGCTTTGCTCATTTTCTTCAATAACTCTTTGCGTACCCGTCTGTCAACCCAAAAGCCAGCTCGCAATTTAGGGCTCGACGTAATGGTGCTTGATGTGAACCAGGGCGCTTGGAAACTTGAAACCGAGCGTGGTGTGGTAATGGATGGCGATAAAAGTGAACATTTGCTTGAGGCAATCCCTGTGATGGCTCAATTTTGCGATGTGATAGGTGTGCGTACTTTTGCAGGACTAACCGATCGCGACGCTGATTATGCTGAAAATGTGCTTTCGCAATTCATTAAATACAGCGGTCGTCCCGTGTTTTCAATGGAAAGTGCTACTGCACATCCGCTGCAAGCTTTTGCCGACCTTATTACCATTGAGGAGCATCGTCTGCAGGGCAAGCGTCCAAAGGTGGTATTGACTTGGGCTCCACACCCTCGTGCTTTACCCCAAGCGGTTCCCAATAGTTTTGCTGAGTGGATGCGTGCAGCTGATGTAGATTTTGTGGTGACTCATCCACAGGGATACGAACTCGATCCGCTTTTCGTGGGAGATGCTCGTGTGGAGTACGATCAAATGAAGGCGCTCGAAGGTGCTGACTTTGTGTATGCTAAGAACTGGAGTTGCCCTGGTGTGGTAAATAAGGCAGATTATGGAAAGATTCTGTCAAAGGATATGTCGTGGACCATTGACGATGCTCACATGGCTGTGACTAACGATGCCCACTTTATGCACTGTTTGCCTGTGCGCCGCAACATGATTGTTACGGATAGTGTGATAGAGTCACCACGTTCGCTTGTGATTCCCGAAGCTGCTAATCGCGAAATTTCAGCTACTGTGGTTTTGAAGCGCTTGCTCGAAGATTTGCAGTAATCGCATACGTTCTCCGTTCGTTCTCCGTTCGTTCTCCGTTCGTTCTCCGTTCGTTCT
>OQVN01000822.1_pt1 | contig 11358 bp, 9 predicted proteins | sample 1691621 | NCBI WGS metagenome assembly OQVN01 (sample SAMN03418278, study PRJEB22391) | human gut metagenome | biome: human-gut; feature: organic feature; material: feces | host: Homo sapiens | place: Tanzania | collected 2013-01 | reverse complement strand
AGGAGATTCGCAAGCACGAGATTCAGGCTCCTATCTACAATCCTAACGAGGAGCCGGTTATGGACAACATACGCATCCGACAGCTTCTACCCCACCGTTACCCAATGCAGTTGGTAGACAAGGTGATAGCCATGGGGCCAACCAGCATCGTTGGTGTGAAGAGCGTAACAAGCAATGAGCCATTCTTCCAGGGTCACTTCCCTGAAGAGCCAGTCATGCCTGGTGTGCTGCAGGTAGAAGCCATGGCACAATGTGGAGGCTTGTTGGTGCTCAACCAGTTGGAAGAGCCTGAACGCTGGAGCACTTACTTCATGAAGATAGACGACGTGAAGTTCCGCAAGAAGGTAGTACCTGGCGACACTCTCCTGTTCCGTGTAGAGCTGCTGGCTCCTGTACGCCATGGCATCAGCTCAATGAAGGGCTATATGTTTGTTGGCGACCAGGTAGTGGCTGAGGCTACCTTCACTGCACAGATTGTTAAGAATAAGTAAGAAAACTATCCTTTGACATGCAACACAGGCAAGAAAAAATATATAAAAAGCCTCTCTGCATGTGAGACTTGAATCAACAATAGTTAATTAAATTGTAAACAAGAAATATGAATCAGATTAGTCCTTTAGCATTTGTTCATCCTGAGGCAAAACTCGGAGATAACAACATCATCGGTCCTTTCTGCTATATTGACAAAGACACCGTTCTGGGTGACAACAACGTGATGCAGAATTCTGTAACCATCCATGTGGGAGCACGAATCGGCAACAACAACGAGTTCTTCCCAGGTGCCAGCATCTCTACCAAGCCACAGGATCTGAAATTCCGCGGTGAGCAGACAACCTGCGAGGTTGGCGACAACAACAGTATTCGTGAGAATGTAACCATTTCCCGTGGTACTGCCTCAAAGGGCAAGACTGTTGTCGGAAGCAACAACCTCCTCATGGAGTGTGTGCACGTGGCTCACGATTGTGAGTTGGGCAGCGGTTTGATCATAGGCAACTCTACAAAATTTGCCGGAGAGGTGGTAGTAGACGACAACGCTATCGTCAGCGCCAATGTTCTCGTTCACCAGTTTTGCCACATTGCAGGATACGTGATGATTCAGGGTGGATGCCGATTCTCACAGGACATTCCTCCATATATCATTGCCGGTAAGGAGCCAACAAGATACTGCGCACTCAACCTGGTAGGTCTTCGCCGCCGCGGTTTCAGCAACGAACTCATTCAGCAGATTCATGAGGCTTACCGCCTTCTCTACTCTAAGGGCGTGCTGAAAGAAGGTATCGAGGAAATCAAGAAGAACCTGCAGATTACCCCTGAAATACAGTATATCATCGATTTCGTTGAGAACTCCAAGAGAGGTATCATTCGATAAAAGTAAAAAGGTAAAAAAGTAAAAAGGTAAAAAGAGCATTCTTGCTTAAGTTTATGAAACGAGCAAGGATGCTTTTTTCTTGAATATAAAGAATGATTCAACTTTCGCATGATATGAAGACATTGATTGTGGTCTTAGGTCCTACGGGTGTTGGCAAAACGGAGCTTTGCCTTTCGCTGGCAGAGCATTTAGGCACGCCTATTGTCAATGCAGACTCCCGTCAGATATTCGCCGAGCTCCCTATAGGAACTGCAGCCCCTACTGCCGAACAGCAGAAACGCGTGAAGCATTATTTCGTAGGCAACCGCCACATCGAGGACTATTACAGTGCTGCCCAATACGAGGCTGACGTGATGAAACTCCTAAAAGAGGATATCTTCAAGAATCACGACGTAGCCCTGCTCACAGGAGGAAGCATGATGTACATTGATGCTGTATGCAATGGCATCGACGACATACCCACCGTACGTGATGACATCAGAGAATGGATGAAAGCACGTCTTGCCAATGAAGGGCTCGACACTTTGGTGGAGGAACTGAAAAACCTCGACCCAGAACACTGGGCCATAGTAGACAAGAAGAATCCACGTCGCGTGGTTCATGCCCTGGAGATATGTCACCAGACAGGAAAGACCTACACATCCTTCCGTACCAACAAAAAGAAGAGCCGTCCTTTCCGCATTGTCAAGATAGGACTGAACAGAGACCGTTCCGAACTGTACGACCGTATCAACCAACGAGTTCACGTCATGATGCAGGAAGGTTTAGAGGCAGAGGCAAGAGGCGTATATGCCTATCGTGATCAGACAGCCCTGCGTACTGTGGGCTACAAAGAGATGTTTGCCTATTTCGACGGCGCCATCGACCTGCATGAAGCGGTACGCCAGATACAGTCGCACAGCAGAGAATACATGCGCAAGCAGCTTACATGGTTCAAACGTGACGAGACGATACAATGGTTTCACCCCGATAATATTAAAGAAATCATAAAATATGTAGATAGCTGCTTGAAGATGGAATAATTTTACTACTTTTGCAAAGAAGTTTAAAAGAGTATTCAATATACAACAACAATGAACAAAATCAAGAACTTAGCAGCATGGCTGTGGCGCAAGTTCCGCGCTTTCTGGCCATGGTACAAGAATCTGTATCGAGGCAAGGCATGGTATACCAAGACTCTCATTGGCATAGCAAGCTGCATCGTGGCTTTCATACTGTATTTAGGTGCAGTGGATATTAACTTCCTCTGGCTGTTTGGTAAATCGCCAGGTTTCTTCTCTGGCATTACGAATCCTCAGACCAGCGAGGCTTCTGAGATTTACAGCGCCGACGGCAAGCTGATAGGTAAGTATTTCAACGAAAACCGTACTCCCGTAAAATACGAAGAGGTAAACCCAGCCTTCTTCAAGGCTTTGGTCGACACCGAGGACGAGCGCTTCTACAAGCATTTGGGTATTGACCCCATCGGACTCTTTGGTGCCATGAAGGATGCCTTGCTGCATCACGATGCACGAGGAGCTTCTACCATCACCCAGCAGTTGGCAAAGAATATGTTCCGCGTCCGCTCCCAGTACTCTACAGGTTTGCTGGGCAAGGTGCCCGGTCTGCGCATTCTCATCATCAAGAGCAAGGAATGGATTATAGCAGCCAAGTTGGAGGCTGTCTACACCAAGAAGGAAATCATCACGATGTATGCCAACACTGTAGATTTCGGTTCCAACTCGTATGGCATCAAGACAGCGGCAAAGACCTACTTCAACGTAAGTCCTAAGGAACTGACTACCGATCAGGCTGCCGTACTCGTAGGTATGCTTAAGGCTACCACCTATTATAATCCACGCACCAACCCCGAACACAGTCTGGAACGACGCAACGTGGTGCTCAACAATATGGTACGCCATGGTGACCTGAGCCGCGAGGAATACAACACCCTCAGTCAGGAGCCTATCAAGCTCGACTTCAAGGTGGAGGAAAACTACGACGGACAAGCCAAATACTTCCGCGAGGCTGTGGCTGACTATCTGGCAGACTGGTGCAAGGACGAGGGTTACGACCTGTATACCAGCGGACTGAAGATATACACCACGATAGATACCCGCATGCAGAAGTATGCTGAAGATGCCGCACGCAAACAGATGCGACAGGTACAGCAGAACTTCAACAACCACTGGGACATCTACCGCAAACAGGATACCAACTGGCTTCGTCAGGAACCCTGGCAGGACGAGAAGCATCAGGTCATCCCCAACTTCATTCAGGGCATTGCCGAGCGCCAGCCTTTCTATAAAGCTTTGATTGCCCGCTTCCCCAACAATCCCGACTCTGTGAACTATTATTATAAGGAGTGGGTTCACCCAGTTAAGGTATTCGATTACGACAAGGGCACCATCACCAAGATGATGACATCCGAAGACTCCATCAAGTACATGACCACCTTCATGCATTGTGCCTTTGTGGCCATGGAACCACAGACGGGTGCCGTCAAGGCATGGGTGGGCGACATCGACTTCGACCACTGGAAATACGACAAGGTGACAGCCGAACGCCAGCCAGGTTCTACCTTTAAGCTCTTCGTCTACACCGAGGCCATGAACCAGGGTCTTACGCCTTGTGACAAGCGTCGCGATGAATATATCTCGATGGATGTCTACGACAAGAAGAAACATGAGATGGTGAAATGGACCCCATCCAATGCCAATGGTTCTTTCTCGGGCGACTCCATCCCACTGAAGAGTGCATTTGCCAAGAGTATCAACTCTGTAGCAGTGCGCTTGGGTCAGGAGATGGGCATCAAGCGCATCATAGAGACAGCACAGAAGATGGGTATTCAGAGTCCGCTCAACGATGAGCCTTCTCTGGCTCTTGGTTCGAGCGACGTCAACCTCTTGGAATTGGCAAACGCCTACTGTACGGTTGCCAACAACGGAAAGCATCATGACCCAGTCCTGGTGACAAGAATTGTAGACCGCGACGGCAAGGAGGTATATACTGCCCCATCAACAGAGGAACAGGTGATTCCTTACAAGTCTGCCTTCCTGATGCAGCAGTTGCTGCAGGGCGGTATGCGCGAACCAGGTGGAACCTCGCAGAGTCTGTGGGGCTACGTGGGCAATATTCGTGATACTGAGTTTGGTGGAAAGACCGGTACATCCAACAATCACTCCGACGCCTGGTTCATGGGTGTGAGCCCTAAGCTCGTAGTAGGTGCATGGGTAGGAGGAGAATACCGCTGCATCCACTTCAGGACGGGTGCTCTCGGACAAGGTTCCCGAACGGCATTGCCTATCTGCGGATACTTCTGGCAATACGTGATGAACGATCCTGCCTTCCAGAAATACCACGGCAAGTTTGACAAGCCTCACGACGAGGACATCACCCGCGACATGTACATCTGTGCAAGTTATGTGCCCAAGGCTAAGGTTGACACCACTCAGGTAGACAGCACTGCACTCAACGAAGAGATCATCCTCGACGAGAACGGCAACCCTGTCATCAAGGAGATACCTGCCGAAAAGAATGAGGCAACAACAGGAACTGCCACAGAGAAAAAGCCAGGCGAGGAACAGGGCGAGAAGAAAGAAAAGAAAAAGTCACGCCCCACAGAGCAGGCCATCAAGTTTGACGACTTGTAAACCGCGCCAGGCTCTATAGTGACAGAAAAGAATAAACACAACCTAACAAAAATCGGCGATTTTCTGAAAGATGGGAATCGCCGATTGTCATTTCAAAGAAACAGGTATGGCAGAAAAAGACCACTCAGCAAGCCAGTCTGCAGAAAATAATATCGACCTGGAAAATCCTGAGTTGCAGAATGCACTCCAGATTATACAGTACACCCGGCGCTCACTCTTCCTCACAGGAAAGGCAGGCACCGGCAAGTCCACCTTTCTGCGCTACATTGCTGCCCACACCAAAAAGAAACACATCATTCTTGCACCCACCGGTATTGCTGCCATCAATGCCGGAGGAAGCACCCTGCACAGTTTCTTCAAGATTCCCTTCCATCCGCTGCTGCCCAACGACAGTATGTTCAGCGTGCGCAATATCCGCAACACCCTGAAGTACAACTCCGAGAAAATTAAGATCATACGCGAGGTGGAACTCATCATCATCGACGAGATCAGTATGGTGCGTGCCGACATCATAGACTTCATAGATAAGGTGCTGCGCATATACAGCCGCAACATGCGAGAGCCTTTCGGTGGCAAGCAACTGCTTCTCGTGGGGGATATCTATCAGCTGGAACCTGTCGTGAGAGAGGAAGACCGCAGGCTTCTCTCACCTTTCTACCGCAGCAGTTTCTTCTTCGATGCCAAGGTGTTCGAATACTTCCAGTTGGTGAGCATCGAGCTGAGAAAGGTTTACCGACAAAGCGACCCTGTGTTTATCAGCATACTCGACCACATTCGCACCAGTCAGGTTCCCATGAGCGACCTTCAGAAACTCAACCAGCGTGTGGGAGCCAGACTTGACGAAAGCGACAGCAAACTCGCCATCACCCTTTCCACACGCCGCGACACAGTAGACTACATCAACGACAGTCAGCTCAAACTGTTGCCTGGCGAGCCTACCCTCTTCCGAGGCAATATCCAGGGCGAGTTCCCTGAAAGCAGCCTCCCCACCCCAATGGAACTATATCTGAAGACGGGCGCACAGATCATCTTTATCAAAAACGATATAGAGCACCAATGGGTCAACGGAACCCTGGGAACCATCATCGGTTTCGACGAGGACGATGATGCCAAGATATACGTGCGAACAGAAAATGGACAGGATGTCATGGTGGAGCCTGCCGCATGGAGCAACATGAGATATCACTTCAACGAGGTGGAGAAAAAGATAGAAGAGGAAGAGATTGGCCGTTACGAGCAATATCCCTTGCGGTTGGCGTGGGCGATTACTGTCCACAAAAGCCAGGGCCTTACCTTCAATCAGGTGAAGATAGATTTCACAGGGGGCGTCTTTGCTGGAGGACAGACCTATGTGGCACTGTCACGTTGTACCAGTCTGGAAGGCATCAGCCTGCAGGAACCCATCAGACAGAACGAGGTCTTTGTACGCAACGAGGTGAAGCAGTTTGCCCGTCACTACAACGACCAGTCTACCATCAACACGGCTCTCACCCAGAGCAAAGCCGACAAACAATACCATGATGCCTCCGCAGCATTCGACCAGGGCGACATGCAGGGAGCACTCGACAACTTCTTCCTTGCCATACACAGCAGATACGACATCGAGAAGCCAAGTGCCAAACGACTGATACGAAGAAAATTGGGAAAGGTCAACTCCCTGATAGCTGAGAACGAACAGCTGCGCGAAATCATCAGGCAGAAGGAGGAAGAGAAAAAGAAACAAGAGAAATTCCTGAAACGCCTGGCAGCAGAATACACTTTGCTGGGCAAAGAATGCGAGAAAGAAGGTATGTCGGCTGCTGCCATCGCCAACTACAAAAAAGCACTCGAACTGTGCCCCGAGCATCCCGAGGCTAAAAGAAGACTAAAAAAGTTGAACCCGTAAATGGATTCAACTTTTTTTCTTTTTATCTTGTCCGCATTCTGATTCATGATCAGTTCTATTTTCCTATCAGTTTCTTATTGACCTTGAACCGGTCGAAGCCCAATCCATAGACACCGATAACAGCACTCTGGCTGACAAACGCAGAAGGGTCAATCTCATCTATCAGACGGAATATCGTCTGCGACTCACGCTGACGGGCCAGCACAAAGAGCATGTGAACATCCTTGCCGCTATAGCAACCATGACCATCCATCACCGTACAGCCACGGTCGGCAGCCGTATTGATAGCAGCACTCAACTCCAGGTATTTATCAGAAATGATAAAGAACTGAACCGAACGGCGCATGGCATTTACCACATGATCTACAGTGATAGACATCACGAAGAGGCAGACGTAGCCATAAATCACCATCTCCCACGAACGGAGCACCAGATAGGAACTGGTGATAATAAGCAAATCGCACACCATGATGACATGTCCCAAAGAGATGTTATAATACTTATTAATCATGGCAGCCACCGTATCGCTACCTCCCGTCGATCCATTGCATCCCAATCCCAATCCGGCACTACTGCCCATGAAGAAGGAACCGATTACCGTAGCCATGAAAGGCTGATCGTGAAGCAACGGAGTCATGCCCACGGTGTGCGTCTCGATGAATCGCGTTGCCACCGCAAAGATTGCCACGCCATAGATAGTCTTGGCACAGAATTTCCAGCCCAGGATACGGAAAGCGATGAGCAGCAGAAACACATTGAGCACCAAATAAGTTACAGAGGCTGGAATGCCAAATCCCCAGCAAACGATAGAAGCGATACCTCCCACTCCACCCATTGTGATGTGGTTAGGAATCAGAAAGATGTTGAGTCCGATACTACCTTCTATCATGGCAAGAGCAATGATGATGTAGTCGCGAAACTCGTGCATTTTTGTTTTTCTCGTCATTGTGTTTAAATCTTTTTTTTGTAATTTGCCATCCAACCGACGCTGGAAAGGCACCAAATATTATTCTTTTCGGCTGCAAAGTTAATAGAAAATTTGTTAAACACAAAGCAAAAACCGCCAAAATATCGTGAAAACATGAAAAAATCCCAAAAACATTCTCTTAATAAAAAAAATATAATAGTATTCGGAGCGGAGAGTCATGTATGCGTTTATTATAGCGTTTTACATTTAGTTAAAAACGGATATAATGTATTTGTTATTGCTGACGCTTGCGCATCGAGGACTAAAGAAAATAAAGAAATTTCTTTAGAGCAGATGAAAAAAGTCGAAGCTAATGTAATAAGCGCGGAAATGATTTTATTTTGGCATATAGAAAGCGCTAAAGTTCCGAATTTTAAAGATTTAAGCAATTTAGTAAAATAAATTAAAGAGAGGTTTAATAAAATGAGAAGAAAACTTATAGCTGGAAATTGGAAAATGAATAATACCAATAAAGAAGCTTTAGAATTAGTATCGCAATTAAAAGATATGATTAAAGATGCAAAAGATAGAGATATTATGATAGCGCCGACATTTACTTGTTTAAGCGATGTTAATAACGCTATTAAAGGAACTAATATTAAACTTGGAGCGCAAAATCTATATTTTGAAGAAAAAGGCGCTTTTACGGGACAAATTTCAGCCGATATGCTTATTTCGGTTGGTTGCGAATATGTTATTATAGGGCATTCGGAGTGCAGAGATATATTTACAGAAAAAGACGAACTTATAAATAAAAAAGTAAAAAGAGCTTTAGATAAAAATCTTATTCCCGTTTTATGCGTTGGCGAGCATTTGGAAGAAAGAGAGAAGGGAATCACCTCCGATATAGTAAGCGGACAAGTAAAAAAAGCTTTTCAAGGTTTAAGCGAAAGCGAAGCGTCTAAAGTAGTAATAGCTTACGAGCCTGTATGGGCGATTGGAACGGGAAAAACGGCTACTCCTCAAGATGCAGACGATGTTCATAAAACTATAAGAGAAACTTTGAAATCTCTATATAACGATAAAATAGCAGATAACACAATAATTTTATACGGCGGAAGCGTAAACGAAAAGAATGCGGACGATTTACTCAATATGCCGAATATAGACGGCGCTTTGGTTGGCGGAGCTTCTTTAGTTGCAGATAAATTTGCAAGAATAGTAAATTATATCGCAAAATAGATATTGTATTTATAATTTAAGGATTGTATAATAGTTGATTATTATATTTTGAGATTCATTATGAGACGAATAAATACAATAATTTATATAATACCGTTTGCGTTTTTATTTTGTTATAATATAGTTTTTAGCCAAACGCCTAGTATTTCAAAAAAAGAATTTTATTTTATGAAAGGAAATATAGGCGGTTCGGCTATAACTATGTATCTTTACATTAAAGGAAACAGAATAACGGGAAAATATTATTACGACAGCATTAAACAATTTATAGATATTAACGGAAATATAAACGGAGATACTTTTTATATAAACGAATTTGTTAATAATAATAAGATTGCTTCTCTAAACGGAAAATTCACGGAAAATATGTTTTTTTCGGGCGATTGGATATCTTCAGACTTGAATAATAAACATTATTTTAATTTTTCAAGATATAGTTCGTCTTCTATAAGCAAAGCGACAATTATTAACTCTTCTTTAAAAATAGATTTGGAAGGAAGCGGAAAATTTGACTCTAGCAGAGATGCCGTAGTTATAGAAAATCAAATAAAATCTAAAGTTTTGGATAAAATATCTGTAGATGTTGACGGAGTAAAATCTTTAGATGAAAACGGAATTGCCGATATATTAAGCAAAGAAATTATAGCCGATTATAATAATTGGAAAAATAATTTATCTTTAGAAACGGACATTAATGTAAAAAGAGAGATTAAAATATCTTATTTGGACGATAAAATAATATCTTTTGCAATAAATAATTATTCTTTTGTCGGCGGAGTTCATGGAATAGACACTTCAGTCGCCTATATTTATTCTATAAGCACGGGAAACAGAATAGGAGTAAAATTATCGGAATTAATATCTAATCCGAGCGATATGGATTTAATTAATTTAATTAGAAATAAATTATTAATTAATTATTCTGAAAAAGACTTTTTTGATTTTAACGCTATAGAATTAAGCGATACTTTTGATATAACGCCAACGGGAATAAAATTTATTTATCCCGTTTATAAAATAGCGGGATATTCTTTAGGCATTATAGAAATTGAATTTACTTTTTCAGAATTAAAGCCTTTTATAAAATCAAACTCTCCGTTTTTTTATTTATTTGAATAGGTTATTTTTATGAACGATAAAGATATAGATAAAATAATGAAAGAACTTTTGAAAGTTACTAAAAGCATGCCAATGCCTGTAGTGACAGAAATTAAATTAGTGACAAATAGAGACGCTTATAAAATTTTAATATCTACAATGCTTTCTTTAAGAACTAAAGATTCTACTACAAGAGACGCTTCGATGAGATTATTTGAAAAAGCGGGAAATCCTAAAGATATGTTAAAATTAAGCGAAGAAGAAATAGCAAAATTAATTTATCCCGTAGGTTTTTATAGAGTTAAGGCAAAAAATATTTTAGAAGTATCTAAAACTATTATAGACGATTATAACGGAAAAGTGCCTGACGAAATAGACGAACTTTTGAAACTTCGAGGAGTTGGCAGAAAGGTTGCAAATTTGGTTATCACCGAAGCGTTTGATAAATATGGAATTTGCGTTGATACTCATGTGCATAGAATATCGAATAGATTCGGATATGTTTCGACTAAAAAGCCCGAACAAACAGAATTTGCCTTAAGAAAAAAACTTCCAAAAAAATATTGGCGAGTTTATAACGACACTTTAGTAATATACGGGCAAAATTTATGTAAGCCTATAAATCCTTTATGTAATCAATGTAGCGTTTCAAAATATTGCGATTATTTTAAGAATAAAAATTAATTATTTTATTTATTCATTTTATCTATAGCTTCCCATAAACCTTGCAAATAAACCGCTCCAAGCGCTCTGTCATATAATCCGTATCCTGGCATAGAAACTTCATCCCAAATAGCTCTTCCATGGTCTGGTCTGAAAGGTCCTTCAAAACCTATATCGTAAAAAGCTTTCATTATTTCAAACATATCCATAGAACCATCGCTTGAAAGATGCGCAGCTTCTTGAAATTTTCCTTTTCCCGTATGTTCCAAATTTCTAACATGAGCAAAAAATATTTTTCCTTTTAAACTTCTCACAATATCTGGGATATCATTTTTAGGATTAGAACCTAAAGAACCTGTGCATAATGCGACTCCGTTATAATCGCTTTTAACATTATTAACCATTTTTAATATATTTTCTTTATTGATTATAATTCTTGGAAGCCCAAAGACGGACCATGCTGGGTCATCGGGATGAATAGCCATCTTAATTCCGAATTTTTCGCATGTTGGAATTATCGCATTTAAAAAATATTTTAAATTTTCAAAAAGTTTTTCATCGT
>OQVN01000821.1_pt1 | contig 11364 bp, 5 predicted proteins | sample 1691621 | NCBI WGS metagenome assembly OQVN01 (sample SAMN03418278, study PRJEB22391) | human gut metagenome | biome: human-gut; feature: organic feature; material: feces | host: Homo sapiens | place: Tanzania | collected 2013-01 | reverse complement strand
GCTGATGCAAATGAAAACAGAAGGCATATCCATGTTGTTAAGCGAGGACGGAAAAACTCTCATAGGGGACATACTGTTGCTAAAATATGGATAGAAGAGAATGGACAGAAGAAGATTGAGGTGGCTTGGTCTGAATTGTCGTCATCTGATGAGTCTGAAATCATTGCCGCTATTGATAAGCATTGGGATGAACTTAATCAGAAAATTGATGATGTCTTTGCTGGTAAGAAAATAAGAATTAAAAAGATTAAATAAAATAGGAGGAAAGATTATGTGTAAATTCAAAGATACTACTTTGGGGATTAAGAAACTGGATTTTGGAGTTAAGCGTGGTGCTATGGCTGTGTTTTTGACTGATGGTCGAGAAGTGATAGTTCCGATATCTATGTTTCCCGATATTAAGAGTCTGAGCAAGAAGCAGAGAGAGGATTATATGATTATGGACGACCAGTATTTCTCTTTTGATGCTTCAAGTAAAATTTACTCGGTAAAAGATATTTTGAGGTATTAAGTTGCATATTTCATTTATTTTTTGTAACTTTGCCCTCGAAAAGGGAAAGGTTGCCCCAGACGGCTGCTCCCTTGTAACATAAGTTGAACAAAATAAAATAATAAGAAACAGAAAGAATAAACTTTAGACATATAATATAGTAATATACAAGCGTTTACGATTATTTGGAGTCTCTTGAAATTTGGCGATTGAAAAGACATTCATATAGTAAATAAGGTAGATGCTCACGCTCATAAGGCGTGAGCTAAACTTATCTATATGAGTAGGTCACGCCAAATACCTAAGAGACTGATAAGTGAGGCTTACGCCTTTCTTATATAGTTTCGCCAACAAGGTATTTGGCTCTTCTGCATTGTTTTAGTAAGCCTGGAAGTTTGCCCAAGCATAGCAAAAATGTGACCTGCTAATTCCGATAAAGTTTACGCTCATAATTCCTTATAAGCGACGATGAAACAGGAAATCCCTTATTCATCTGCGCAGCTCTTGTATTATGCCTGGCAGTTGTCACGTAATAGGGGCGGTGCAGATGATGATAAGTTGACGGGTGTCTTGTCGGAGGCACGTGTCGATCTGAACCCCCATCAGGTGATGGCGGCTCTTTTTGCATTCCAATCTCCTTTCTCCAAAGGTATTATCCTTGCCGATGAGGTGGGATTGGGAAAAACAATAGAGGCTGGTATTGTTATCAGCCAGTTTTGGGCTGAACGTAAGCGTCGTATCCTCATCGTTGCTCCAGCTACCCTTCGCCGACAGTGGAGCATGGAGCTGGAGGAAAAGTTCTTTCTGGATTCTTTTATTCTCGAAAAGAAAAAGGGAATTTCTTTAGACCATCTTTCCGATGGCAAGCAAATCTATATCTGCTCTTATCAGTTTGCTTCCAGACAAGCCGAAATCTTGTCGCGCACTCATTGGGACCTGGTGGTTTATGATGAGGCTCATAAACTGCGCAATGTTTATAAGTCAACCCCTTCGATGGCTTCCCGTCTGAAATCAGCTTTTTCTGATAGTCATAAACTCCTCCTTACCGCCACTCCGCTTCAGAATAACATTGAGGAATTATATGGTCTGGTAAGTATCATCGATGACCATTATTTCGGTGACTTGAAGAGTTTCAAGGCGCAGTATTGCTATAGTAACAAAAACGATGATATTGCTTTTGGTGATCTTCGCAAGCGTCTTCGCCCCATTGTGCATCGCACGCTTCGCAAACAGGTTACGGAGTATGTAAAATATACTTCCCGTATCCCGATGTCGCAGGAATATTATCCTGCCGTTGAAGAGCAGAAACTCTATAATCAAATCAGCGAGTATCTTCGTCGTGATGATTCTTACGGATTACCAACCAGTCAGCGTCAGTTGATTACGTTGATATTCCGAAAGCTTATGTCTTCATCAACTTTCGCAATCGGCTATACGCTCAAAACGCTTATCGACCGTTTGCAGACCAAGATAGCTCCTTATTCTACAGATAAACAGCAAGGCTGGTATGGAGAAGATGGAGAATTTGCCATGGTTGCCGAGGATATGTTGGGTGATGATTGGGATGAATGGAATGAGCAGGATGAGAACGGACAGGAAGGAGAAATCCTTACTTCCGATGAGATAGAAGGTATCAAGGAAGAAATCAAGGAACTTCAACATCTATATGATCTAGCTAATAGTATCAGTAGCAATAAAAAAGGTGATTGCCTCTTGTCGGCACTCCATACCGGCTTTCAGAAGATGGAAGAGTTGGGAGCCAACCGCAAAGCATTGATATTCACGGAAAGTACCCGTACCCAGCTCTATCTGAAACAGCTTTTAGAGGAGAACGGTTATATGGGCAAGATAGTTCTCTTCAATGGTTCCAACAATGATGAAACTTCCCGGAAGATATATAAGGCATGGAAAGAGCGGAATATAGGCACATCAGTCTTTACCCCTTCTTTGTCGGCAAACAAGCGCCAGGCTATTGTAGATTATTTCAGAGACGAAGCCGAAATCATGATTGCTACCGAGGCGGCATCCGAAGGTATCAACCTTCAGTTTTGTTCACTTATAGTGAATTACGATTTGCCGTGGAATCCTCAGCGGGTAGAGCAGCGCATAGGTAGATGCCATCGTTATGGACAGAAGAATGATGTTGTGGTTTTCAACTTCATCAACAAGGCAAATGCTGCTGATGTGCGTGTGTTCCAACTGCTTTCTGAAAAATTCCATCTCTTTGATGGTGTCTTCGGTTCGAGTGATGAGGTGTTGGGTAGCATCGAGTCGGGTGTTGACTTCGAGAAGCGGATGCTCAACATCTATCAGCAGTGTCGTACTCCCGAAGAAATCAATGCAGCCTTCGATCAGATTCAGCAAGAGATGGATGCGAGTATCAAGGCAACGATGCAAGATACGCGCAAGCAACTGCTTGAAAACTTTGATGAGGATGTGGTGGGACTGCTGAAGGTTCGCCAAGGCAAGGATATGGGAAATCTGAATAAGTTCCACCGCTGGCTTTGGACGATAACCATTGCTACGCTTGGTAAGGAGAATGTAGAAGTGGTAGATGAAACTAATCTCGTCTTTCGCTTGAAGCACAATCCTTATCCTGATGTGGCAGCAGAATGTGGCATGTATCAGATAACGACGCTGCAATCGCAATACATCAATTATCGTTTGTCGCATCCTTTGGCTCAAAAGGTCATTGCTTTGTGTAAGCAGAATAAGCAAAGTCTGCAGAATCTCCTCTTCGATTATAGCCTGTATCGTTATAAGGTGGCAGATATAGAACAATGTGCTTATGAAAGTGGATGGCTTCAGGCTCATCTTGTTTCTTTTATATCCGAAGGACAGCAGGAACAGCACATTGTGCTGACGGCACTTGCGGAAGATGGAACAGCTTTAGGTCAGGAGTTTGCTGAAAAACTATTGAATGTTCCAACGATAAGTACCGGAAATGTTCGTGTGCAGGAGGAAGCAAGCCAGAAGCTAGCTTCCCTGTATGATAACCGGCGAGCAGCCTTGACCGTTCAGATAGAAGAACGAAACAAGGCTTTGCTTGATGCTGAAATCCAGCATATCGAGAAATGGGCTGAAGACCAGCAGCTCACTTTGGAGAATGAACTGAAAGACATCAAGGCAAAAATCAAGGAGAAGAAAAGACTGTTGAGTCGTTCGGAGAATGCACAGCAAACATTGACTCTGGAAAAGGATTTGAATACCCTTACTCGCCAGCAGAAGCGTAAGCGAGCCGAAATCTTTAATCTGGAAGATGAGATAGAGGAGAAGCGAGACGGAATGATAGAGAAAGTGAAGGCATTTATCCAGCAGCATATTACGGAAGAAGAACTCTTCTGCCTGCATTGGACTTTAAAGAAATGAAACGGAAACAAAGCAAGATAATATAACTAAGATAAAAACAATGACACAATACGAACAGAAATTTAGAGATATACTTGCAGAAATACTGCAACTCGACCAAGCCGAACTCGACTTTGGCATATATCGCATCATGAATCAGAAGCGTAAGGATATCGAGGCGTTCTTGAATAATCGCCTTGTTCCTGAAGTTACAAAGATTTTGAAGGCTCAAACTGCTGCAGGAACGGATATTTCTGCCATGGAGAATGAGGTGTTTTCTCATTTGGCTAAATTCTTTAGCCGTTATTATGAGGGTGGCGATTTTATCTCTAAACGTCGCTATAAGGACGATGCCTATGCCATTCCTTATAGTGGTGAGGAAGTGAAGTTGTATTGGGCAAATGCCGACCAGTATTACATCAAGACTTCTGAGTATTTCAAGAATTACTCGTTCGTGTTGCCAACCAGCCGTCGTAAGGTACACTTTGTTCTTCGTGATGCGGATACAGAGCAGAACAACAACAAGGCTGCCAACAATATGGAGCGCCGTTTCCAACTTTGCGAAGAGGACTGTATAGCAGCGGAAGATGATGAGCTAAACATCTTCTTTACTTATGAGTTGATGCCGAAGACTACCAAGCAGGATGCACTTATCAAGGATGCTGAGGCTAAGATTATTTCCTTGTTTGCAGAAGGAAAATATGCAGGCTTTGCAGAGTTGGTTAATGAAAAGGTACCAACAGAAAAGAATAAGGAACGCACTTTGCTGATGAAGCATCTGCAAGACTATACGGCAAAGAACAATTTTGATTATTTCATCCACAAAGACTTGGGCGGTTTCCTTCGTAGAGAACTTGATTTCTATATCAAAAACGAGGTGATGTTCTTGGATGATTTGGATGCCACTCATATCATGGAGCATTTGGCACAAGTGAAAGCCATCAAGCTGGTAGGAGAGAAGATTATCACCTTCCTTGCCCAGCTCGAAGACTTCCAAAAGAAGTTGTGGCTCAAGAAAAAGTTTGTAGTCGGTTGTGATTATTGTATCACGCTCGACCGAGTTCCTCGTACCCTTTACTCTGAGATTACAGCCAATGATGCCCAACGAAAAGAATGGGTTCGCCTCTTTGCCATCGATGAAATCAAAGGGGATATGATGACCGAGGGCTATAGTGAGCCATTAACAGAAAAGTTCCTGGAAGACAATCCTTTCCTTGTGCTTGACACCAAGTTCTTTAGTGCTGAGTTCAAGCATAAACTCGTGGGAAGTATGGAGAAAGTGGATGAGGAGTGTAATGGATTGCTGATAAAAAGTGATAATTATCAAGGATTATCAGCGATTCAAAAAAAGAATAGATCTTCAATCAAAACTATATATATCGATCCTCCATATAATACAGGTTCAGATGGATTTGTATATAAAGATATGTATATGCATTCATCATGGCTTTCTATGATGGACAATCGATTTGCTTTATTAAAGACGTTGTTCTCTAAAGAACAGAGTAGCATCATTGTCAGTATAAATGAGAATGAACTGTTTGATTTAAAATTACTAATGGAAGAGACTTTTGCAAAGTATTTGACTACCATGTCTATTAAAGTACGTCATGAAGATCGAATACTTAAGGGTGATAAAGATTTCCATGAAGTGTATGAGTCTGCCGTTTGTTATGCTGCTTCTGATGATTTTAAACCGCAAAAAAGACATAAGGATAATACGTCTATAGATGAATATAAATATTCAATAAAACTTCTTAATAAGCCTGAGAAGATAGACATCTTAGATAATAAAAAGGTGGAATTTTATGCTCCAGGGCAATATGTTGTTACAAAGGAAAGTATTCCAAATGAATCTTTTTTAAAAGCAATAAGTGTTAGAGGAAGTATTCGTGAAGGAAATTCTAGTGGTCGATTTTATACGGGCAATTTAGAAAATATATCTGAAGCGTATGCCGGATATTTATTTAAAGTTGAAGGAATAGGAGAAGATGGTTTAGGATTTAGATTCTTTAAAACTCCAGATGCTGATGGAAAAAGAAAAAATGGAGATTATTTCCAAGGTATGCCAGTAAATAGAAAAGATGTTATAGACATTCCTTATCCAAATTTCTTTGATTTTGAAAAGGCATTTAATAATGCTACAGATGAAGGTGGCGTTGAATTTAGAAATGGTAAGAAACCATTGGCGTTTATGAATCAAATGCTTCTGCTTCAAGGTGTAGACGCTGATAAAAATGTTACGGTGCTAGATTATTTTGGTGGAAGCGGTTCTACGGTGCATTCAGTGATAGGCTATAATCGTGCAGATAATGGAAATCGAAAATATATAACAATGGATATGGGAAGCCATTTTGAAACTGTTCTTTTTCCTCGCATTGAAAAAGTAATCTATTCCGAGGATTGGAAGGATGGCAAGCCTGTTTCCCGTAAAGGCATTTCTCAATGCTTCAAGTACATCCGTTTGGAGCAATACGAGGATACCCTAAATAATTTGCAGCCAAAGAACCTGCGACTCGACTTCGATAACGAAAATGGCAAGGGCGATTTCGAGGAAACCTATTTCCTCCGTTATATGCTCGATACAGAAACCAAGGGAGATCTCTTCAACCTGGAATGGTTTAAGAATCCGTTTGCCATGTCTATCAAGACAACCAAGGATAATGAGTTGGTAGATACCCATGTTGATATGGTGGAAACCTTCAACTACCTTATCGGTCTGAATGTAGAGACGCTCCGTTATCCTAAGGATGGCTACTGTGTGGTGGAAGGAACTACCCATATCGGCAATGAGCGAACTCTCGTGATTTGGAGAAACTGCAACAAGGTGAGCAACGAAGACTTGAATGAATTCTTCCGAAAGCAAGCTTACTGCACCACAGACTCAGAGTTCGATAAGATTTATGTAAATGGTGATAATACATTACCGAATATCAAGACGGATGAGGAGCATTGGAAAGTAGTACTCATTGAGGAAGAATTTAAGAAAAGAATGTTTGAATAGGTCTTATTATGGCTAAGAAAATACAGAAGAAAGGAAAACTGCAGCAGGCACTGGTCCTGTTTCATTATATCTTGCAGCTGTTTGGCTGTAAGGACTTGGAGGCTTTGTCTCGTGACCTCAAGGATCCAGCATACGAAGGATTGAATGATGACCACGAGTCAAAACTCTATCATGAGCTTTGTCATAAGCTCTATGCTACAGGTCCTTTATCCATGGAACAGTTGTACTTTTACGACCAGCATATCGTGAAGTTTACTGATGAGATTAACGAGAAGCGAAGTGAACCTATCAAGTGGAAGTACTTCCAGTATCTATCCCTCTTGTTCACGGAAATCTATCTCGACCAGTATTTCAGTAATCCGCAGGCACTTTGCGACAACTTGAATCGTTTTCTGCATGATGACTTCAATCATCGTGCAGAAACCTGGCATGAGTTGCCCGACTTTACGGTTGATGACTTGAATAAGTTGGCTTATTGGAATGCAACAGGTTCGGGCAAGACTCTGCTGATGCATGTCAACATCAAGCAATATCAGGAGTATGCCAGAATCCATCATGCCAAGAAACTCAACCGCATCATCGTATTGACTCCGAATGAAGGATTGAGTCGTCAGCATTATGAAGAGTTGAAGGCTTCTAATATGGATGTTGCTATGTTCAGCAAGCAAGGTGTTGGTAGCTTGTTTCAAGGCAAGGCTGTAGAAATCATCGACATCAATAAATTGGCAGATAAGGATGGAGATAAAACGGTAGCAGTAGAGGCTTTCGAGGGCAACAACCTGGTATTGGTAGATGAAGGTCACAAAGGTTCCAGTGGCGATGTCTGGATGGGGTATCGCCAGAAGTTGACCGAGGAAGGCTTCTCTTTTGAATATTCCGCTACCTTTGGTCAAGCCATTTCTGCAAAGAGCAATGCCAAAGACCGGAAGGCGATGTTCGACCAATATGGTAAGGCTACACTCTTTGATTATTCCTATCGTTATTTCTATGCCGATGGATATGGCAAGGATTATCGTATCATGAATATGAACGACTGGAATGATGATGATCTGCTCAATATGTATCTCACGGCATATTTGCTATGTCTTTATGAACAGACTAAAATCTATCAGAGTGATGTGCGGATTCATAACAGGTTTCTGGTGGAGAAGCCATTGGGAATATTTGTGGGAAGTAGCGTAAAGGCTGTGAGCAAGGAAAATAAGAATCAGGTATCGGATGTTACTCAGATACTCTTGTTCTTGCAGAATTTTATCAGGAATCGTACAGAGTTTTCTGGTTATATCCGTCGTTTGCTCAGTTCGGAAGATGGATTGAAAACAAAGAATGGTTATTCTGTTTTTGGCAACTCTTTCCTGGCGCTTAAAGGTGGTTATCTCGTAGAAGATGACAAACAGAAGTTTGCCGAGAACATCTACGATGCTATCTTGCGGGATCTTTTCCACTCCAATATCCATGGTGCCCAACTTCATATCGACCTTCAAAAAGGAGGTTTTGAGGAGATTGGATTGAGAGTAGGAAGTGCTAAGGATTATTTCGGCGTCATCAATGTGGGAGATGGTAAGGAATTGCTGAAACTCCTGCAGGATAAAGGATTCCTTTGCGAAACGAAAGCATTCGGTACTTCAAGTCTCTTTAATGACATCAATTCTCAAGATTCAACCGTCAACATCCTGATTGGTTCCAAGAAGTTTACCGAGGGATGGAGCAGTTGGCGAGTTTCCGTAATGGGACTGATGAATGTGGGACGTAGCGAAGGTTCTGAGATTATTCAGCTCTTCGGTCGTGGTGTTCGTCTGAAGGGATACAAGTATTCGCTGAAGCGAAGCAAGATGCTGGATGCCTGCTATCAGGACGAGATGATTCCAAAGAATTTGTCAACCATCGAGACTCTGAATATCTTTGGCGTGCGAGCTGATTACATGGAAGCCTTCAAGGCTTATTTGGAGGATGAAGGTTTGCCAACCAATGAGATAGACTATGAGAAGATTGTCATCAAAACCATTAAGTCTGTTGATTTAGACGCTCTTCATCTTTCATTGCCGAAAGTCGTGGATGGCTATAACTTCAAGAAGTCTGCCGTGGTGGAACCTGCCGAAGAAAGTCTGATGAAAAAGGTGAATGTAAAACTGGACAAATATCCAAAGGTGGATTTGCTGAGAAGCAAGAATGTTCAAACTGCTAATGCTGCAAGTCGCTATATTGGTGTTTTGGGGCAGGAGCATCTGAATTGGATAGACTGGACGGAAGTGTTCTTTGCCTTGCAGGGTATGAAGGCAGAGCGAGGTTGGTATAATCTGGAATTGCGATTGGAAGACTTGAAGTATCTGATGGCAAATCCTTCCTGGTACGAATTGTCTATTCCAGAAGACCGTTTGAACTTTCATGATTTCGGAAAGAATGTGGAGTTGTGGCAGGATGTTACAATCAGTCTGCTTCGTGGCTATATGGATATGGCTTACAAGAAGGCCAAGTCGAAGGAAGAGCAAAAGCATCTGAAGGAGACGCGCGTTACCTATTATAATATGGGTATGCCTGACGAATATGAAATAGAGGTGCGTAACGACCTGTATAATGTGGTGGATCATTTAAGAATATTGCAGACGCAGGTGGAGGCCAATGAATTTGGTAAAGACTTAGTTCTTGATGCTCCTTATTTCCAGGCATTGAATGTGGAGGAACATCTGTATAAGCCTTTGGTCTTCCTAGCAGAGAAAAATATCAATGGTAATCGTCCTTATGTAGATGTTGTAACTGGTGAGCCAAAGTTGAAGGTTTCTCCTGTGGCATTAAACTTGGGAGAACAGAACTTTGTTACTTCCTTCCGTGAATATTGTAAGGTTCATCAAGACGATGTGCTAGCTGGTAAGCAGGTTTATCTGCTTCGCAATGAGAGCAAGAGGGGATTGGGTTTCTTTGAAGCAAACAACTTCTATCCTGATTTTATCTTATGGATATTGGATGGAGAGAAGCAATACATCACCTTCATCGACCCGAAAGGTATTCGCAATCTTAAAGGATTGGAGGATGATAAGATTCAACTCTTCAAGTATTTACAGACAGAAGTGTCTTCTCAGTTGGGCAACGCTCACCTGATGTTGAACAGTTTCATTATCAGCAATACGCCAATGGAGCAGGTTGAGTTTTGGTTAAAGAATCCATTTGAGAAAGGTGAATTCCAAAAGAATCATGTGCTGTTTAAGGATAATAAAGGCTATCTGGACACAATGGTGAATATGATTTTGCAGTATATGTAGGAAAAAGTTTTTCTTTTTTAATGTCACATCTGCCACGCAGATTGTAAGTTGTTGATACACAGAAAGAAATGGGTGGTAATAAGACGTTTTCTTATTGCCACCTATGGCCACCTAATGCCACGCCTTATTCTTGCTTATTCTTCTGTAAACTTCTCAGAATCAAGTAGTTGTTTGATTTGTGGCCTCAAAACTGGTATATCCTTCTCTATGATATTCCAAAGCTGTTTGGGCTTAATTGTATAGTATCCATGCACCAAAACATGCTATTTTTCTAGTTTTAAAGTAAAAAAGTGTCTATTGATAGAAGGAAAAGTTACGCTAAGGCGATGCCCGCCTGTACCCGAGGCGTTGGGCAAATTTGCCCAACTACCTCGGGTATCTTTACCCATCGTCTCGGTTACTTGTACCCATCGTCTCGGTCATGCGTACCCATGTACGTGGTCATGGATACCCGTGTACATGGGTATGGATGCTCATGTACGTGGGTAGAAAATGATGCCCCTTCTCTAGAAGGCGCAAGGCAGGGAGGAGAGCTGCTGCATGATGGTCTTTGCCATACGGGAATGGCCGGCATCGTTTGGATGAAGACGGTCGGTATCCGGTTTGTTAAACATCTGCGCACCAGCATCGTAAAGAGGGAAGAGACCTGAAAGGGAGTTGAGGTCGATGACAGGCACCGCCCACACATTGCCCACTTCCTTAATCGCCTTCACGTATTCATCGAAGAAAATGCCACGTACGTTCTCGTACATCTCGTCAGGCTGGATGTTCTTGTCGCTGCTTCCAAAGTAAGCACGATGGATAGGAGTCATCACCACGATTTGCTTGGTAGGATACATCTGCTTCAACTTCGACATGGCTATGTTGATGCGACCTTTCAAGGTGTTCTTATCCATGGCAAAATGACGATGGCGACGCTGAACCATTTCGCTTGGCTTGTGGAGGGCTACTCTTACGCTGTCGAAAGTCTCCGTGTACCATTCACCGATAGGCACACCATTGTTGTAATCGTTGGTTCCCATAAAGATGAGAATGGCATCGAAATCATCACCATGTTCCTTCTGCAGTTGGTCTGCCTGTCGGGGAATGTCGTTCCACTGTCTGCCGCTCACACCATAAACGTAAGGGGTGATGCCGAGCCAATCCTGCAGGAATCCCCAGTATTTCACTTTTGATGCCTTGATTCTTGGATCGGTGATGGAATCGCCGAAGTAAGCCACCTTCTTTCCCTTCCAGGGATGCTGAAGGTTCTTGAAAGCCTTTTC
>OQVN01000820.1_pt1 | contig 11374 bp, 11 predicted proteins | sample 1691621 | NCBI WGS metagenome assembly OQVN01 (sample SAMN03418278, study PRJEB22391) | human gut metagenome | biome: human-gut; feature: organic feature; material: feces | host: Homo sapiens | place: Tanzania | collected 2013-01 | reverse complement strand
ACGCGCTTTTTCTGGTAGCTTATTCAATTTTTATGCTCAATTAATAAAACTCGAATTTAAGGCTATTTAACAAAACTCTATGTTTTCTGTAAAAAATTCTGTTGCCTAAACCGCGGACATACTTTATAGTTTTTGCATGGGGATTGTTTAATTTCTTTGGAGATTATATATGTCTGCACGCAATGATTTAACTCTTTTTAACGGTCCTTTTTCTTTTGATGATGAATTCGAGGATGACTTCAACGACAAATATTCTGATGAAACCTTGGATGACATGGACGAAGACTACGAAAGCTATGAAGAAGCTTTTGACGATGCAGACGATGACATCTACGAGCCTTATGATGATGTAGAGCCAGAGGACGGATACACAAATCCTTACAAATACGACGATGATTTTGGCGATGAGGAAGAATTCGACGACGAGGATGACGAAAGATAGTCTAATTCATCGCAGAAATTTCTTCTGGAAGATTTTCCATTGAAAAACTGAACGACTGACTTTTTTCCGGGAAAAGAACTTCCGCGATAAATCCATTCGCGGATTTCTTTACCCTTACTGAAGAATTTTCCTTGTTGAATTTTCCCATCAGCACAGCTTTTATCAGCTCAGCTGCAATTTTTGTCTTTACAGAGCTGATTTGGCTGGATTTTTTTTCATTCTGCAAGTCATTCTTGTATTTTTCTCTGTTCAAAAGCAAAAGCTCAACTTCCGGGAACGGATTGTTCGGAAATTTTGCGTCGGCAATTTTTACCCATTCCCCATTGTTTTCCTGCAAAAGGCTTGCCTTTATCTGATTCTGGATAAAAAGACGGAGTTTTATTGTATCCGTCACATCAGTTTCCCATGTGATGTAGGAATTCTTGTTCTCAACATGAAAAACTATCTCTGGATGTGAGTTCCTGAAATTTTCAACCGCCTCCGGCACATCCGAAAGCGGCAATTTTTTTGCCTCAATGCGGCTCATATTCCTATGTTGAAGATGGCGGAAAATCTCTTTCCAAAAATCACTTTCAATATCTTTCTGAACATCCTGCATAAAAAAATCCTTAAAATGGCATATAAGTTGACTTGCTGCCCGGCAATGAATTTATCCACGCCCGGGAATTCTCATAGTCAAGCCGGGTCGTCAGAATCCACAGGATATTCTGCCGAAAAGGTAAAACCGGTGGATTCCCCTGCCCATCTGTAAAAATTATAAGCCCATTGTATTCTTTGTGTGAAGCAAAAAAATCAACCGCGCACTGGAAATTTGTTCCGCCGCGTCCCTGAATTTCCTTCAAGCTCATCTTTTTTTTGATTGAAACTGGCCTTGAAAATTTCAGCGTTGTGTCAAAAAAAATCACATCGATTTTTTCAATTATTCCAAGAAAAAATATGTTGTTTATGGCGTGGAAAAACCTGTTAAAACTTTCATCTGTAATCGAGCCTGAAACATCAACGGCAATCAGAACATTTGCCTTGCGCTGATATCGGCTTCCCATTGCCTTAAACCCAAAGTGGCGGCTAGGCTTCATCCGGGTAAGATTTCTTGCTGCGGAAACAATGTTCTGCCTGAACTGCGAAAGAGCGCGTCGGTAATCCATTGAAAAATCTGCTTGAGCCTGTATTTCCCGCTTTAATCCACCGCCAAGTTCGCCCCAGCCCTGGTCAACCTCGACTTTCTGGATATTTTTCTGGATATTTTCCTGGGCTTCCTCATTTTCCTCCCACAAATCCGCGGCATCCGAAACAAAGGCAGTTTTTTCCGCAATAGAAGAATTTCCCGCGCTCTGCCCTTCCGAGGAAATATGCTTAACAAGAAATAAAATCCATTTGTACCAGTCCTCAAAAGAAAGATTATCGCACGAATAAAAACGTCCTGTCTGGCGGTCAATATTCAGATTCCGCATAAAGAATTTCTCTTCTTCAGTGCCGGCCCATTCCTCGCCCAAAGGATTCACAAGTTCCTTGAACCGTTTTGTAAGGCTCTTAAGATATTCAACCCCCTCCAGCCGGATATTCGCCTTGTAAAACTGGTTTATTGTTAAATCGCTTGCGATAAGCAGAATATTCTTGTTTGCGTTGTATGGCTCTCGTTTATACGGATGCTGCAAAAGAATGCGGTAAATTTCTATCTTAAGGTATTCAGAAAGTTCAATATCGGAACAGTTTTTTAATATCTCAGGATTGAATTCTATCCTAAGACAGCCGGAACGCATAGGAACACTCATCTGAGTGTTTTCAAGAATCTGATGCGAACAAGCGGCAAGAAACAAAAGCGGCTCTGAATAAAACCATTCGTTCACAATATTTTTCAGGCGGTTTTCTATTTTCATCTGTTATTTTTCAAATGAGGACACAAGTTTTTTGTACAAACCAATGCAATGCGCGCCGATAAACGCCAAAGTCCGCGGATATTCACTTGCCGACCACAGGCTTGCAAAATATGAGACTGATTCCTTTGAAGTTTTTTCAAGATATTCAAAATAGTTTATAAGGTTTCCAGAAGCAGCGGATGTTTTTTCCGGGGAGTTTTCGATTTCAGAAGATTCTGATTCAATAAAATCAAACAGAGAGGAAGATACCTGCGAAAGAAGCGGAACATTAAGTTTTTCAAGTTTAGGTTCAGCAAGCTTAAAGTCGCCGCAAAGAATTTCATTTGCGGAAGGAACTACATTCTCATTTACAAAACGGAAAAAAAGCGAAGTTGCCTTGTTCCCTATAATCCCAGAGACAAGAACTTTGTGCAAGTCGGTAAGCTCAGGAAAATCTTTTATTACAGAAGAAACGCGTTCCCAGCTTCGGCGGTCCGGCGTGCGCTCAAGGTTCTGAACCTCAACATTCTGGTCATTGCTGTCAAGATATTCAGGGTTTTCCTTTATAAAAGAGCAGATTCTTGTGTCAATCCCTACGTTTTCTGCCCATTTTAGCCAGTCTGCCACAGTCGGGGCAAATTCATAAATGTTAAATCTGGAAACAAGCGCAGGATCCAAATCTGTAAGCTGATATTCACCGCCATTATTAACTGCGCTTATAATCCGGCTGCCTTTTGGAAGCGTTTTTCCGGCAAGCTTTCGGTTCAACGCAAGATCCATAATTGTCTGAAGAACTTCCGGGCGCGCTCGATTCAGCTCATCCAGAAATAGAACAATCGGTTTTTCATCAAGGGGAAACCAATACGGCAACATAAAATCTGTCTTGCCGGTTTTCTCATTTTTTTCAGGAAGTCCTATAAGGTCGCCAGGATCGCTCATCTGGCCAAGAAACAACGTCACAACCTTACAGTTTTTTCTGGAATAATATTCCTCCAGAATCCGGCTTTTCCCGATTCCATGTTTTCCTACCAGCATAATATTCTGCTCCGCTGGAGTATTGTCAAGAATAAAATAAAGCTGCTGTGCGTTGATTGTCATAGGATTCCTGTTGATAAAAATTATTGGTTCAAAAATAAGAGGACGGGTGCTGTTCCACTCGTCTAAACTCGATGGGCATGATGTGCCATGGATGGCACGTCATGCCTCAAACACAAGAACTATTCTGTCGGGCGTTTTTTAAAACTCTTGCTCTCTTTTATCGCCTGGCCTTCACCCACCGATTGCTCCATCATAGCGCGGACTTTCAATGGAAGTCCGAACAGAGTGATAAAGCCTTGCGCGTCTTTGTGGTTGTAGAGCTCACCAGTTGTGAAAGAAGCTATTGACTCATTGTACAAGCTGTATTTTGAGCCAGAGCCAGCACCGCGGACTGCACCTTTTACAACTTTAACTTTAGCCCAGCCGGTTACAGTTTCTTCAGCCTTGTCCATAAAGGCAATGCAAGAATCCATAAGAGTTGTGAACCATTTTCCGTCATAAATAAGCTCTGCCATTTTAAGGGAAACATGCTGCTTAAAGTGATAAGTATCGCGGTCAAGACAGATGTGATCCATCATTCTGTGCGCAAAATAAAGAATTGCTCCACCTGGAGTTTCATAGACACCGCGGCTCTTCATTCCAACGCAACGGTTTTCACAGATGTCAACAAGACCAACACCGTTTCTTCCGCCGATTACGTTAAGTTCATTCAAAAGGTCAAGGGCATTCATTTTTTTGCCGTTCAAACCAACTGGAATTCCCTTTTCAAAATCGATTGTAACATATTCACCTTCATCAGAGGCTTCTTCCGGAACAGTTGTATTTTTGAGCATATGCTTGTAGTTCGGCTCATTTTCTGTTTTTTCAAGTTCAAGACCTTCATGTGAAAGATGCCATACATTTTCATCACGCGAATAAGACTGATCTTTCTTCATTGGAACTTCAAGTCCGCGGTCTTCAAGGAATTTAATTTCTGCCTCTCGGCTGTCCATGTTCCATTTATCATCACGCCAAGCGGCAATAACTTTAATATCTGGAGCAAAAGCTTTGATTGCAAGCTCAAAACGAACCTGATCATTTCCTTTTCCAGTTGCACCGTGACAGATTGCAACAGCCTTTTCCTGACGAGCATATTCAACAAGAATTTTTCCAATAAGAGGACGTGCTGTAGAAGTTCCCAAAAGATATTCATCTTCATAAACAGCATTTGCCTTCAAAGCAGTCCAAACATATTCTTCAATATATTCCTGTTTTGCATCAACAACATAGCAGGCAGAAGCACCGGTTTTTAAAGCACGATTTTTAATCGTTTCCCAATCATCGCCCTGTCCAACATCAATGCAGACAGCAATTACATCGTAGTCATAATTTTCTTTAAGCCAAGGGATGATAACAGTTGTATCAAGTCCACCAGAATAAGCCAATATAACTTTGTCTTTTGCCATTTTATAGCCTCGTAAAAAAATCGTTTTGTACAATTTACCACTTTGAAAATAATTTAACAATCGGAAGAAAGAAAAGAAGAATGTAAATCTTAAGAATTTGCCAGTTTCAATATTTTTTTCATTACAATTCCGGTCTGCGGCTCAAGAGATTCATTTTGAAAGGCGTTTTTTATTGAAAAACATTCTGAAAATCCGTTTTTTTTGTAGATGTGCCGCGCGCCAAGCCAGTTTTCGTTTACCAGAAGCACTTCTTCTTTAAGATTTTGCACAGATTCTTCTATATAGTTAAGAGCCGAACGGAAAAACTTTCCGCCAAGACCGCCGCCACGCAAGCCTGGCAAAAGCGCAAACGAGGAAATGTACAGAACAGTGCCATCCGCGCAATGAGTTAAAGAAATATCGTGCCCGACAGAAAAAAAATCCGCCGACTCCGGCATTTTTTTCCAAAGCTCCGTGCAAAAATATCCGCAGACATTATTGTCTTTTTCGACAGAACCAGAATCGCCAACCAAAAGAATAAATCCCTGCGGAAAAACTTTTAGCCTTTGCAGAAAAACCTGCCTTTCTTCCCGGACCTGCGGAATAAACGAGTTGTTTTCAATATCCATGATTGAGTCAATATCAAAAAGGTTTGCCGTGCGTATTTTCATATCCAGGATTTTTTAATCTGCAAAACCCTCGCCGGTGCACGGAGCCCTTTGCTCCGCCGGGTGAGCCACCTCAAAACCGCAGTTTGCCGCCATGTTCAAGTCCTTAAGCTCAACTTTTCCTTCGATGTAAAGAGCGTAGTCAATTCCTGCTGAACCAGTTCCACAACCAACATCCCAGCCGTCGCCCAAAGACTCCTGAACAATTTTCTCGCGTTCTTCTCTTGTGGTATCTTTTATCAAAATGCTTTTCATAGTCTTATATTACAAGAAATAACGGAAGTTCGGCAATGTCTAAAAAAAAACTGGCGATAACCAAAAATTACCGCCAGGCTAAAATAATTTTTATTTTTATTGCTTCAATTCAACCTTGAACGTGTTATCTTTTTCATAAAACGTGAACAAATAAGTTCCAGCAGTTGAAATTGTTATTGAAAAATTTGTATTTTCACCTTTTTCTGTAGAAGTCTGCACAGTTTCGCCTAAGGAAATTGTTTTTCCGTCTTTATTTTCCTCGCCGCTTCCGAAAGACAAAGTCCAGTCGCAGTATTTGTCAAACTTGAACTGATAAGTTTTTGCCGCAAGCTTAACAGAAGCCGCAAATTTTTTATTTTCTGAGTCATATTCCATCTCATTGTAGCCAAAATCATTCATAGTTCCGCGCAGAAAAAGGCGGTTATCTGTAAAAAGCATTTCTTTTGGAGTGTCGCCAAGATAGTAAACACGAGTTTCGTAAGGCGCAATGGAATCAATTTTCAAAGCACCATCTTCAATCGAAAGATTTTTTTCATCATTAATTCCAAGCAGAACGGAATAATTTGAAACATCGACAAGAGAAGAGTTTTCAAACCAGAATGGATAATCTCCATAATTTATTAAACTTTGCACGCATAGCAAGCTGTCGGTTCCATCAGAAATTGTGTAGGCGGCAACAGTATTCAAAGAATTTTCTTTTACGTCAACAGTGCAGCTTTTCAAAAATTGAACATCACCATTTGCAAAAAGATTCGGATACGTCTTCCGCAAAGCCAAAAGCGCCTTGTTAAGATTCAAAACCGAGCTAGGATTTGCCTTTTGCTTTTCAACTTCATTCCAGTCAATGTCCGTTCTATGCCGGATGTCGCCACTCCCGTAGGAAGTATTGTCTTTCATCCCGATTTCCTGACCGTAGTAGATAAAAGGAACTGCCGGACGCAAAAGAGACATTGCGGTTGCCGCCTTTATGCTAGCCTCATATCCGCCATAAAAAGTTCCGAGCCGGTCAATATAGTTGTCGTGGTTTCCAAGAAATGTTCCGTAAGACTTATTTTCCACAGGATTTTTCTTTAATGAAGCAGAAAGGTAGCTAGCATCGCCGCGAGCTACACTATTTACAACGCCACCGCCTTGATCAAAATCAAAAACCATATTGAATTCAGGCATTTCGTCCGTGCCAAAATATTTTTCAAGCCTAGTCCTGTCGCCTGTAATCCAAGCCTCGCAAACCATAAACTTTGGCGAAATAGTTTTATAAGCGTCAATAACATCTTTTCTAAGCTCACTAAACCATTCGTGACTTTCATCCGTGTCATACTTTGAATCTTCCGTTTCTATCAAATAACGAACAGCGTCAATCCTTAATCCGTCAAAACCTTTGTTCAGCCAATAGCGCACAACATTTTTCATCTCTTCGCGAACTTCCCAGTTCCTGAAGTTCAAATCAGGCTGACCTTCCCAAAACGCCGCGTAATAATAGTCGCTTCCGCTCGGATTTTTGTGCCAAGTTTCAGAGCTTTCCATTCCCGGATTCCAGGAAAGCTTCGTGTCGCTCCACAAGTACCAGTCTTTTTTGCCGTTTTTGCCACTGCAGGAATCTGCAAACCATTGATTTCCTTTTCCACTATGATTAGGCACAAAGTCAAAGATGATTTTTATATTTTTTTCGTGGCAAGCGTTTATAAGACTGATTAAATCATCTTCCGTGCCAAAACAGCTGTTCACGGCGTAGTAATCCTTCACATCGTAGCCGTGCATATTTTCACTTTTAGATTTTGATTTATAATCACACTCAAAAATCGGTGAAAGCCAGATTCCAGAACAGCCCAAATCATTTTGAATATAGTCGAGCCTGCTTTCAATTCCCTTAAAATCACCGCAACCATCGTCATTAGAATCAGCAAAACTTTTTACCCAAATGTGATAGAACGAAGTTTTTCGCCACCAGCTGTCTTCCAAACTTTCAGACTGATTTTCTGCCACGTCTAGATTGATTTCAACGTTTTTCGGACTTTTATAATTTTCATCGCCAACGTATTCAGCAAGATTTTCAGGAAACTCAGGATTTCCGCCGTCCGAACCACTTCCATTTTTGCAAGAGCCAAGCAAAGCAGCCAAAAGCAAAAACGCACAACCAAAAAACTTAAAATTCTTTTTCATATTACGAAAAGGGCTCTCGCCCCCCCCCGTCAAAAATATAGATGCAGGATAACTTCTATTTCATTTCAGTTAGTATATTATAACTCCTCGATTTTTTCCATAAAAACTTGGGCGGCTTTTTGTCCGTTTGCCTGCGCCAAACCGCCAAAAAACAGGCTATCCGCCCTTCCGGCTTTCGCCTACATTCCTGCGCTACGCTTCGGAACACCTTCGGTGGGGCTACTATCCTTGCCGCATTTGCACCTTATTTCCAGTCATTATACTTTTCTTCAAGAAGAACCAGATTACAGCATCTTTGCTTTATAATTTTGTCATGCTCAGAAAGATTTTTTTCTTCATCAAAAATAAGATTTCGCAGATTTTCAGCAGTTTTCAATATTCCCTTTTCGTCAGATTTGATTGAATTATACTGATTTTGGAGCAAACGACGATATTTTACATCGGCCATATTGGCAATATCAATTTCAATCAATGCAGAATCTAAAACAGGAATCATATTGTTAAAATTAATTGCCCCATACATACCATTATTTATTTTACGAAAATCTTTAGCGTTCTTCATTTTCTTATGCTTCGGCTTTGGAGACGAAAACGGTGCATAATATTTTATAGAATTGATTTCAAGTACAATTCCGACATAAGGAGGTGTTTGCTTTTTATTTTCGGCGACCTTTGTATCAAACTGCCGTAAATAACTTATAAAATCCTCTTCTATGTGAAAAAACTTCATAGTATCTCTGTAAAAAAATAAAAGGAGCCATTTCCGACTCCTTTATAAAAACTTGCGTTTTTTGGTTTTCATTTAATGGCAGAAACTCGCCGCTTTTTTAACATCTCACTTACTGGTAGAGATTCACCGCTTTTTTAGGGCTTCATAAATATGGTAGAAGCTCACCAACATTTTTAATATATCAAAGGTAGCACCTGTCGTCAAGCCAATAAAAAAAAACGGTGGTTTCGACACGCTCAACCACCATTTTTTTTATTTAGTTTAGAATGAACCTGCAACAAGTCCATTCTAATTGCAGTCATTCTTAAAAACTAGAAACTTCCTGCTACCGCAACTGCGCAAGCTACTGTGCAGTCGCAACCTTCGGTTGCTTCACTAGTTTCCACTTGCTCGCAACGCTCGCATTTTCCGCAAGCGGAAAAACGTGGAAACTAGCCGGCTGCAACGATTTTAGTCTAATACAATTATTTCTAAGATTAAAAGCTTCCTGCTACAGCAACTGCACATGCTACTGTGCAGCCGACCATTGGGTTGTTGCCCATTCCCATGAAGCCCATCATCTCAACGTGTGCAGGAACTGAAGAAGAACCTGCGAACTGAGCGTCTGAGTGCATACGACCCAAAGTATCTGTAAATCCGTAAGAAGCTGGACCTGCAGCCATGTTATCCGGGTGCAAAGTACGTCCTGTTCCGCCGCCACTAGCTACAGAGAAGTATTTTTTGCCTGCAAGCAAGCGTTCCTTCTTGTAAGTACCTGCAACTGGATGCTGGAAACGTGTTGGGTTTGTAGAGTTTCCTGTGATAGAAACATCAACATCCTCGTGCCACATGATTGCAACACCTTCGCGAACATCGTCTGCACCATAGCACTTTACGATAAGACGTTCCGGATTGTTTCCATAAGGGATTTCCTTTACAACTTTAAGAGCCTTGTCTGTTCCTTCACCATTGAAATAGTCAAACTTAGTCTGAACATAAGTAAAACCATTGATGCGGCTGATAATCTGGGCAGCGTCTTTTCCAAGACCGTTCAAGATAACGCGGAGCTTGTTCTTGCGAACTTTGTTTGCGTTTGCAGCGATTTTAATAGCACCTTCAGCGGCAGCGAAAGATTCGTGTCCTGCCAAGAAAGCAAAGCACTGTGTTTCTTCAGAAAGAAGGCGGGCACCAAGATTTCCGTGTCCAAGACCAACCTTTCGGTCATCAGCTACAGAACCTGGCAGACAGAAAGCCTGAAGTCCCTTACCGATATTTGCAGCAGCTGTAGAACCAGTCTTGTCGCCAGTTTTTTCAGCTTCCTTGATTGCAATTGCAGAACCCAAAACGTAAGCCCATTTTGCATCTTCAAAACAAATCTGCTGTGTAGACTGACAAATTTCATAAGGGTCAAAACCGCGAGCCTTGCAAAGGTCACGAGCTTCCTGAAGTCCTTTTTCGCCTTCAGAAAAACCATATTCTTTAAGAGCCTTGTTTACCTGTGGGATACGGCCTTCAAAATCTTCAAACAATGACATATTCTATATTCCTCCGTTCCTACACTTAGTTCTTGCGAGGGTCAATGAGCTTAACCATGCCCTGATCTTCTGTAACACGACCGTAATGAGTGCGTGCGCCTTCAATAGCTTCGTTAGCAGGTTTTCCAGCTTTAAGAGCATCCATCAATTTACCGAAGTTGATGCAGTTGTAACCAATAACCTGATTGTCCTTGTCAACAGCCATAGTCTCAACATAACCTTCTGTCATCTCAAGGTAGCGAGGTCCGGTCTTGCGTGTTGCAAACATAGTTCCAACCTGAGAGCGGAGATTCTTTCCGAGGTCTTCCAAAGAAGCACCAACTTTAAGACCGTTCTTAGAATAAGCAGACTGAGAACGACCGTAAACAATCTGCATAAAGAGCTCGCGCATAGCTGTGTTGATTGCATCGCAAACAAGGTCAGTGTTCAAGGCTTCAAGCAAAGTTTTTCCGATAAGAATTTCAGAAGCCATAGCAGCTGAGTGAGTCATACCAGAACAACCGATTGTTTCAACCAAAGCCTCTTCAATAATACCGTCTTTGATATTCAAAGAAAGTTTACAAGCTCCCTGCTGTGGAGCACACCAGCCGACACCATGTGTAAAGCCAGAAACATCCTTAATTTCCTTAACCTGAACCCATTTTCCTTCTTCCGGAATAGGAGCAGGTCCATGATATGCGCCTTTTGCCAAAGGACACATGTGTTCTACTTCTGCAGTGTAGATCATTTAATCCCCCAAACTGCCGCCAAAACGGCAAAGAATTTCCATAAAATTTCCTAAAGAATATTACCACTAACTATTTTTTATCACAATAAAAGGTTAGCAAAGGGTAACTATTTTAACTAAAAGGAATATTGAGTTTTTCCTGAATCCACAACGCTTTTACGCCTTTGCCATAAACATGCTCAAGAATTATTTTGGTTTAATTTGTTCACTTTTTCCAAAGGAAGTCCTGTGCATTCAGCAATTGTTTCTGCAGGAATGTTTTCCTCAAACATCTTTTTTGCAGTTTCGATTGCCTTCTTTTGTTCCCCGGTTAGAAGTCCACGTTTTTCGCCAAGGGCAATTCCTTCCTTTAGTCCAGCTCGCCTTGCAGGCTGTTTTGAACGTGTAGACCGGCAAATTTAACCCGAAGGGGTCTTTTGTGCAGAGGAAGATAACGTAGCTTTCCTTGAGGGGTTCATACTCGCAGCCGGAAATCAGGGAGTTAACATCTATCATGCTATGGTAGTAGCGCATGCGCCGCGGCAAATCGTCCGGGATTGTTGTCTGCATCTCTAACAAAA
>OQVN01000819.1_pt1 | contig 11381 bp, 8 predicted proteins | sample 1691621 | NCBI WGS metagenome assembly OQVN01 (sample SAMN03418278, study PRJEB22391) | human gut metagenome | biome: human-gut; feature: organic feature; material: feces | host: Homo sapiens | place: Tanzania | collected 2013-01 | reverse complement strand
GATGTGACTGGAGTTCAGACGTGTGCTCTTCCGATCTCTAATTCTGGCACCGCAACTGTTTCTTTAAGCGAAGGTGTTGCTTTTGTAGATGTTGCAGCTAAGATTGGTAAAAAGATAGAGAAAAAGCCGATTGTTGTGACTTTAACCAATAATGGCGGAGGTGATATGTATCTTACTGATTTAACTCTTGGTGTTTATCAGGAAGTTGATGAGGATGGTAATGTGATTACTGGTATCCATCATGTGGCTTCTGACCCAAAGACGCAGAAATCTTATCAGATGTATCAGACTGCTAATGGTCTGATTGTTTATGGAGAAATAGCATCTCTTCAAGTATTCGTTGTGATTTTGTTTGTTTATATAAGGGTGTTGGCTGTTATTTGATAAACAGTGCTTTGGGTTCATAAAAGTGGTTCACCGGACCATGACCTTTTCCTATCTGCACATCTTTTCCTGCCAGAATGGCTCCGGAAAGATAGGTCTTTGCCATGGCGATGGCTGTATTCATATCCATTTCTCTTGCCAGATATGAAGTGATGGCAGAGGATAGGGTACAACCTGTACCGTGGGTATTGCGGGTGTTTACGCTATGGCCTCGATAACTGGTAATAGGTTTTCCGTCTTTGAAGAGGTAATCAATCTTTTCTGCTCCCTGGAAATGGCCGCCTTTGATGAGTACATATTTGCAGCCTAACTTACTGATGGCTAAAGCTGCGTTATGAATATCTTCCTTATTCTGTATCTTTGTTCCTGCCAGTATCTCTGCTTCCGGGATGTTAGGTGTTAACAGGGTAGCAAGTGGTAATAACTCCTGTATGAAGACGCTGAGTGCATCCTCCTGCATGAGTCTGCAACCACTGGTGGAAACCATCACTGGGTCTATGATAAGATGCTGATATTCTCCTTGGTATCTCTTCAGGGTTTCTGCGATTGCTTGAATGGTGGCACGGTCGTTCACCATACCTACTTTGATGGCATCGGGATGGATGTCCTCCATGACGGCTTCTATCTGTCCCTTTACGATTTCGGGGTTGATGTCTTGGATGGCATAAACTCCCAGGGTGTTCTGTACGGTGATGGCTGTAATGGCCGATGCGGCATATACGCCTAGTGCCGACATGGTCTTGATGTCAGCTTGTACGCCGGCTCCTCCGCAACTGTCTGAGCCAGCTATTGTCATTGCTGTATAATATTTCATAATTCCTATTAACTTCTTGCTTTTCCTCTAAAACTGTTTCTTACCAGGGCTGATTCGCAGGTCTCACAGAGAGGTTCTGTGGCTTGATGGTGCTTGAAACCTTCTATCATGGCTTGGGCGCGGGGTGAAGCCAGAATTTCTTCTAGCGATTGTTCGAGCAGGTTCCCCAGTGCCACATCTCCGTTGTGGTCCAGGCAGCAGGGTACCAATGTGCCGTCAGCCAATATGCCTATCTGTTTGAGTAGGGCTTTACAGAAAACTTCTCTTTTTCCTTCTCTGATACCTGATTCCGGGTTTCCTCTTACCATTTCCTTTTCTTCGATATGGTTATCGAAATTGGGCCATTCGAATTTCCTATCAAACTCCAGATAGAGATTGTTGGCAAGTCTGTAACCGTCAGGTCGTTCTTTCCAGGGCTTGGGAACAAATTTTTCGATGTGCTCCATCACTTCTTCATTTTCCCGGTCTTTTCCTCCTTGGTTCCAGAGTCTGAGAACTATGCAGGTTCCTTTCTCTGCTGCTTGGGTTGAAAAAGTCATCACCTCGTTCATGTAACTGGCGAGTTCTCCCTTGGCATTACTCTCGTGCGAGTGGAGTGAGAGCTGTATCTTGTGGGGAAGTGTATCAAGGAGGTCCATGGCTTTATGTAGCAGAGTACCATTGGATGTAAGTACGGTTTTGAAACCTTTCTCTCTTGATATGCTGATAAACTCGGGTAGAAGGGGGTGTAGTAGGGGTTCGCCCATAATGTGGAAATATAGGAAACAGACCTTCCCACGTATCTTGTCGGTGAGCAGGTCGAATTCCTCAGCACTCAACTGTCTTTTCTTCCTTGTATGTTTTGGACAGAAGTGGCAGTTGAGATTGCATGTATTGGTGATTTCTATGTAACAGCGATCTATCATTGTCTTGTCTTTTCTTGCATGTAGCTTACTTTCGAGCAAAGTTACATGTTTTCTTTGATATGACCAAATAATATAGCATAATTTTGCATTTGAAGTCTTCTTATAATGGACATGCAACACGCAGTAAGTGCAATGGTTGCAATCACCCAGAAAGCAATAACGACACAACAACCGCTATTCGAGGAAGAACCCTTAGCCAGGTCGAAGATGCTGAACGTTGTTCTTCTATATACCTTATTATATATAGCCCTCTTGGGATGAAGTATGCCCATGCCTTTTCTTCCATAGCCTGGAATTATGGCTCTTTTGATGGCTCGTGTAGCACGTTCTTTCGTCCGTGCGCTATTGTTATTTTTGCCGAAGAGGCTGATAGATACAACATCACCATCGTAGATTAATTTCTTATTCAAATTACAAAAATAATGTTTTTTTGCAGGTATGTATGTTTTAGAATGATTAAATAACATTCTTTAAGTGTATGCGATTTGATAGCTGGTATATGCCATTTCTTCTTGAAACCAATAAATAGTTTCTTCTTTATATATTTTTTCATCCAAAAATGGTAGCTTCTCATATTTTTTTTGTATTTTTGTAGCTTGATAAACTGATAATCAAATAGGTTGTAGTTACAAAAGTCGAACTAAGTTATAATATCAGATATGACAGAACAAGAATTAGCTAACGTGATATGGGACATCAAGGAAGTGATCCGTAACTCCTATGATGATTCAGAGGTAGAGGACGTGATTTTGCCTTTCACCTTGCTTCGTCGTTTGGATTGTGTCCTCGAAGATAAATATGAGGCTATCCTCGATGAATTGAGCAAATGCGAGGAGAACTTGAAGAAGTATAAGCTCCAGGCTTTGATGAAGAAGAATGGCATCACGTTCTTCAATATGTCGGGCTTGTCTTTGAAGAAACTCCTGAATGCTCCCGACCATATCGGTGATTCCTTCAAGACATACATTGAGGGATTCACAGACAACGTGAAGGATATTCTCGCCAACTTCGTGCATGAGGATGGCGATAGCGAGGTTGTGGATTTGTCGAAGATATATGCACGTTTGGACAGAGGTAACAAACTCTATGCTGTCATCCAGCAATTTGTGGAGAAGGCAGACCTCCACCCAAGCAAGGTGAGCAATGCCATGATGGGTACCATCTTCGAGATTGTCATCCGCCGTTCCAAGGAGTCAACCAATACCAAGGCTGGTCAGTACTATACGCCAAGAGAGGTGGTCAAGCTCTTGGTAAGCCTAACCATGTGTGGCAAGGAGCAGAAGCTGTTTATCCCTGGTAAGGCTTTCACTATCTACGACCCATGTTGCGGTACTGGCGGTATGCTGACCGTGGGACGTGAACATTTGCAGGAAATGGCCCAGAACAAGAACCTGAAGGTATATCTTTATGGTCAGGAGTTGAGCGAGAAGACATACGCCATCTGTAAGGCAGACCTCTTGATGAAGGGTGATGACCAGAACCTCGACCAACAACTCTTCCAAGGAGATACCTTGGCAGACGACAAGTTGTATGGCAAGAAGTTCAACTTCATGCTTGCCAACCCTCCCTTTGGTGTGGATTGGGGTAAGGATGCGAATGTGAAGAAGGCTGTACTGAAAGACAACTGCCCTGGTGGACGATTCGAGGCTGGTCTTCCTTCTACATCCGATGGTTCTTTGCTCTTCTTGCAGCACATGATAGCCAAGATGGATGACCAGGCAGGTTCTCGCATAGGCATCGTCTTGAACGGCTCGCCTTTATTCAATGGCGATGCTGGCAATGGATGGAGCAACATCAGAAAGATGCTGCTCGACCGCAACTTGCTCGATGCCATTGTAGCTTTGCCAAAGAACTTGTTCTATGGTACGGACATCACCACATATCTTTGGATTCTCGACAACAAGCGTCCTGCCGAGAAGTACCATAAGGCTCTCTTCATTGATGCTGCCCATACCAAGGAGTTTACCAACTTGCTCCAGAAGAACTTGGGTAAGAAGCGTTATGAGGTTAGCGATGAAGGTGCTAAGGAAATCTTTGACATCTACAAGGATTATAAGTCATATAGTCGTGACATTGAGTATGAGAAGACTGGCGAACAGGAGCATTTGGAGATAGCCAAACTTCTTGACTATGATGACTTCCTCTATACCAATGTGGCGGTTCGCCGCCCATTGCGCCTGTGGTTTGAGAATATCTCTGCCAAGTATGCTGCTCTCTGCGAAAGCGAGGACTTCAAGGCAGAGGATAAGAAAAACATCATCTTGCGTGATATAGCCCAGTTGGAAGGTGTCAACGAAAAGCGTGATGACCACGACTTCTTTGTTTGGCTGAAGGCTCAGAAGGTCAAGACCACCAAGGCGCAGCAGAAATTGATTCGTGATGCATTTGGCGAAATCTCAGAGGCTGCTCCTATTGCCTATGTGGATCCGTTCAAGAATAGTGGTGAGTGGGTGATTGATACCAATCTCAACGATACGGAGAAGATTCCGATGAAGCGAGACATTGAGGAATACTTTGAGACCGAGGTCGTGCCTTTCGCTCCTGATGCTTGGATGGACAGAAGTAAGGACAAGGTGGGATGCGAATTTCCATTCACTCGCTTGTTCTACAAGTATCGTCCGTTGCGTAGCAGCGAGGATATTCTTGCCGAGTTGGCAAGCCTCGACAAGGATATGGAAACGGAGTTGGCAAGTTTGAAAAATGAGGAGTAAGGAGTATGCTTATGATGAACAATGGGGCAAAATGGCAAATCGTTCGCCATTGGCGAACGATTTGTAATAGTCTGATAATGAGTGTAAATGTCTGCAAAAATATCGCTTTTTATAATTCGCCAGCCAATGGCTGGCGAATTGAAAATGCTTAATGGAGAGGAGATGGAACGATGAAAAGATATGATGAGTATAAGGATAGTGGCGTGGAATGGATTGGCGAAGTGCCGAGACATTGGAAATCTTGCCGATTCAAGGATTTTATGAAACTTAGTACAACAGCATCAGATAGTATTCATAAGATAGGATTGGAAAATATAGAAAGTGCTACAGGTAGATTTATTGAGACTAATACAGAGTTTGAAGGTAATGGCGTTGAATTTAAAAAGGACAGTATAGTCTATGGAAAATTGCGTCCTTATCTTCAAAAAGTGTGGTTGGCTGAGTTTGAGGGTAATGCTGTCGGAGACTTTTTTGTATTTAACGCTAAAAGTAATTCTTGTCCATTATACATAAAATATTTGATGCTTTCAGATGGATTTACTAAAGAAGCAGATGGTTCAACTTTTGGAGCTAAAATGCCAAGAGTCTCATCTGATTTCATATTGACATTGCATTTTTGCCTCCCTCCGATTATGGAACAAATGTGTATTGCCTCTTATCTCGACAAGAAATGTTCCGAGATAGACAATGTTATATCTGCTCAACAGAAGCGCATCGCTTTGCTCCAAGAATTGAAGCAGAGTGTCATTACCCATGCCGTTACCAAAGGACTTAATCCGAATGTCGAAATGAAAGATTCGGGAGTGGAATGGATTGGTAAGGTGCCAAAGCATTGGGAAGTAATGAAAACTTCTCTTGCTTTTAATGGTATTGGTAGTGGGACGACTCCTTCAACTTCTAAAAAAGAATTTTATGATGATGAAGGAAAGTATTGGTTACAAACTGGTGATTTGAACGATGGTATGATTTTTGATACAAGTAAGAAAGTTTCTGATGTTGCAATCAAAGCATGCAATTTGAAGTTTTACCCAAAAGATTCTGTTGTAATAGCCATGTATGGTGCAACAATAGGCAAAGTAGGTATTTTGGGCATCAAAACAGCAACTAATCAAGCTTGTTGTGTCCTTCCAGCAAATAAATATATGGTGGCAAAATATTCTTTTTACGAGTTCTTTGCATGTAAACCTGCATTATTGGTTTCCGCAATTGGAGGTGGACAACCTAATATTAGTCAAGATACAATAAGAAAGCAAAAAATAGCAGTTCCACCTTATATTGAACAGCAAGAAATTGCAGGTTACCTTGACAAGAAATGTGCTTCAATAGATTCGGCTATTTCCAAAGCCCAGCACCAGGTAGAACTCCTGCAAGAATACAAGCAGAGTCTCATCACGGAGGTCGTAACAGGCAAGCGCAAGGTTTCGTGATAATTCTCAAATTAGTTAAAACCGAATTATAATTTGATTATAAAATGATAGACAAGAACAAAACATATTTCGTCACCTCCAAGAATTTCCATGGAGACAAAGACTATACCGAATGGTTGAAAGAGATTAAGAATCGCTATCGGAACATTCGTAATCGTGTGGCTTTGCAAGCCAACTATGGAGCTTTAGAGTTCAATTGGCTGTTGGGGCGTGACATTGTACAAAAGAAAGCGGAGTCAAGATGGGGCTCAGGAGTAGTAAGCCAGCTCTGCCTTGACCTAAGAGCCGCCTTTCCCGATGTACGTGGGTTCTCGGCACGAAACCTTTACTACATGAAAGAATGGTATGAGTTTTATATGGCAGATGATGAGCACAAGCAAATTTTGCACCAATTAGGTGCAAAATTACAAGAGGCTGAAAATCAGAATCCTATAAAATTGCATCAATTAGGTGCAGAAATTGTGTCGGCAAATAAATTATCTGACATTTTAAGTCGCAATGGCATGTTGCCAGTATTCGGAATTGTGCCGTGGAAGCATCACTTGGTTATTACGTCTAAGTGCAAATCCATTAAAGAAGCATTCTATTATATTGCACGTATTATAAATGAAGGACTCAGCAAACGTGAATTGGAGGACATTATAGATGCAGATGATTTCAGCAAGTATGGTCATGCTATAACAAACTTCTCAACCCAAATGCCAGCACAACAAAGTCAGCTCGCAATGAACGTTCTGAAAGACCCATATCGTTTGGATTTCCTTACATTGGAAAGAGGTTATAATGAGCGTGACTTGGAAAATGCAATCGCAAAAGATATAACTCGTTTCTTACTCGAACTCGGAAGCGGCTTCACATTCGTAGGAAGGCAACCGGAACTCATTGTTGGCAACGATGGCTATTTCCCAGACTTGCTATTTTATCATATCCGTCTTCGCTGCTATGTTGTCATTGAATTAAAGGTAGTTGACTTCAAACCAGAGTTTGCTGGCAAACTCAATTTCTATGTGGCTGCATGTAATAAGTTGCTTCGCCAACCAGAAGACAATCCTACGATAGGTCTTCTACTCTGTAAATCAAAAGACCAGACGAAAGTAGAATGGGCATTTGACAGCATACAGAATCCTATGGGTGTAGCTACTTATGAAGGGATTAGAATTAAAGACAAGCTCCCTTCTGTTGAAGATTTGAGAAAACGCCTTGATATGGTGGAGCAAGAACTCAGAGATTATAAAGAAAATGAAACTTCAGCAAAAAAAGAAACTGATTAAAAAGTGAACGCAGTGCGTTCACAATTGAATTGGGCGAAATATAGAAGTTAAAGATGGCAGAAGGTGGAGGTAAATTCATCGGTCATGACCGATGAATTGCAAAACAACAATTAATGACAAAAGAAAAAAGAAGATGATAAATCTCTTGAATGAAACAAAATTTGAGGAGCACATTGCAAGTTATCTTGCAGGTAGTGACCTCTACAACCAAAGAAGCAGCTCACAGTTTGACATAGAAAAGCTGTGTGATGTGGAGATGCTGGAGCAGTTCTTGCGCCAGCAGCCTGTAGTATGGAACAAGCTGACCAAGCATTTTCCCGGTCAGGAGGTGGCGACGGTCATTCGTGAGTACAACAAGCGAATAGACCGTGGCGAGAGCATTCTCACTATCATGCGCAAAGGTTTCACCATCAGCGGAGCGAAAGTAAAGTTCTGCCAGTTCAAGCCTGTGCTTGAAGGAGAGGGAACGGATAACTACAGGTTGTATCGTGCCAACAGGTTCAGCGTAGTCCGTCAGATGCGCTATTCGTTAGGCAAGGACAGTGGCAACGAACTGGACTTATGCATCTTGCTCAATGGTATTCCTTTGTTCACCTTCGAGTTGAAAAACGAAGGTTCCGACCAGAACTATACGCACGGCATCTTGCAGTACAAGAGACATCGTGACCCACATAACAGAATGTTGAGAAACTGTTTGGTTCACTTTGTCATGGATAATCAGTATGCCTTCATGACCACGTTCCTGAATGGTGAGGAAACGACGTTTCTTCCTTTCAATCAGGAGACTGTCAATCCTCCTGTCGAAGGCGAATATCCTACAGCCTATATGTGGCGTAGTGTATTGCAGGCAGATTCCCTCCTAGACATTCTTGAGAACTTCATCAAGCGTTATGATGAGTATTACGAGGACAAGAACACCAAGGAGCAGAAGAAGCGTACTGTGGTTATCTTCCCTCGTTTCCACCAGCTCCGTGCAGTGAGAAAACTTCGTGGTTTGGTTCGTGAGGAAGGATCAGGACACAATTATCTGATACAACATTCCGCAGGTAGCGGAAAAACCAAGACAATGGCTTGGCTGGCACACCAGCTTGCCAACATGACAAACCCTGATGGCACGGCTATCTTTGACAGCATCATCATGGTGACAGACCGTATTGTGCTCAATCGCAACATGGCAGAGGATGTGGTGAACTTCGAGGTGACGGCAGGAACAGTAAAGGACATCCGCAAGGGTTCTAGGAAATTGGCTGATGCCTTGAACGGAGAAAACAGAATCATCATTTCTACCGTACAGAAGTTTGCCTTTGCACTCGATTATCTCAAACATGAGAAATCCAAGAAATATGCCATCATCGTGGACGAGGCTCATACTGCCATCGGCAATGAGGCAGCTAAGGACTTGGTCAGTGCGCTTTCCACCCAGGAAGACTTGGAGAAGATAGGTGATTATGATCCTGATGAGTATGACAGTCCGTTGGACGCTTTGATGGCTCAGATGCAAAACTATCGTAAGATGATGAACCATATCTCATACTTTGCGTTTACTGCGACACCTAAGGACAAGACTTATGTACTTTATGGAAAGAACGGGAAATCCGCTCATGACTTGTACTCCATGAAGCAAGCCATCGACGAGAAGTTTATCCTTGATGTCACACAGAACTATGTCAGTTACAAGACTAAGTTTGAGTTGATAGAGAAGCATCCTGACGAAGACAAGGATAAGCTCTTTGAGCAAAAGAAAGCCCTGAAGGTGATTGGCGAATGGTTGGGCAAGAACAAGTATATCAAGCTGAGAAAGGCGAGCATGATAGTTGACCAGTTCATGAAGTTTACCATCAACAAAATTAACCATCAGGCTAAGGCGATGGTGGTATGTGACTCTCGACAGTCGGCAGCCGACTACAAGCAAATCATCGACCGCATCATCAAGGAGGAGTATCATGGTGCCATCAAGACCTTGGTGGCATTCTCTGGTGATGTCATTGACAGCAATGGCAATAAGTGTACCGAGGCAAACATGAACGACGATGGCGTTACGGACAATGATATCGCCGAGAAGTTCAAGGAAGACGATTACAAGATATTGATAGTTGCCGAGAAATTCCAGACAGGTTTCGACCAGAAGCTGCTTCATACCATGTTCGTTGACCGTAGCTTGGGTGGCATCCAGTGCATTCAGACGCTCTCACGCCTGAACCGTACCTATTGGCCATATAAGGAAGACACACTTGTCGTTGACTTCCGCAATGATGCCGACTCGGTACGCAAGGCTTTCAACCAGTATTACACTGAGACAACGCTGACAGGTGATGTTGATACACAGCGAGTATATACTCTGAAAGAGGCGGTGCAAAACTGGAACATCTTCAATGAAAGCGAGATAGACACTGTTTGTGAGCGAATGATAGACAAGGACAGGGTGCATGAGGTTCCTTCTATATTACTGAAGATTGTCCACGAGAGAGTAGATCCGTTGTCGGATGAAGACAAGGACAAGTATCGCAAGGAAGTGAACCGTTTTGTCCGCCAATATGGTTTCCTGGCTCAGCTCATGGACTTCACTGACCCGGAATTGGAGAAGTTCTATGTGTTCAGCAAGGTGTTCTATAAGTATTTGCCATATACCAAGGAAACGTTGCCGATGGAGTTGATGGGCATGATAGACCTGGATAAGCTGAGAATCCAGCTTTCGTTTGACGGAGCCATCGAACTGGAAGATTCCCCTACGGAGTTGAAGGCTACACGTATAGGCGAGGTAGGAAAGAAAGTGGAGGATGAGAAGAAAACCGTGGCAGAGCTTCTTGACATGGTGAACAGTCCTTTTGCGGCGATTCTCAACGAGAACGACAAGATCATCAAGCAGATATGGGATGAACTGCTTAGTGACCCAGAGGTCGTTGATGCGGCACGAGCAGGCAACTCATACGACGTGATGGTGAACATCTGCAAGGAGAAGTTTGGCGATGCCATCATCGACCAGATAGACAAGTACTATCACTTCAAGGAAATTTTGGACAAGGAGAAGGGATTCGCCTTGACATTGGTAGGTAAGTTCGTGGAGGCTGTAGCGAAACAAGCAGCTGCAACGTCAAGCTTTGTATATGACGAAGCCGTGTTGAAGGAAAAGTTGATAGAGGCTATGCAGGGTGAGATGGCTGGTGTTTGTAGTAAGATGCGAAGCTTGCCAGAGATAATCGACAATCTCTTCTTCGTGCTGAATACCGTAAGCATTCCAAAACTTGATGGTATTGACTTGCTGCTGAAGGAGGCATTGAATAATATCTATACCAATCCAAACATCACTCCTATCGTAAGATATACCTTCTTCAACTCGTTGGTTCAGAAATATGAGGCTTTCCTGAAGAAACTATATTTCTTGATCAAAGATGACGAGATTCAGGGGCTGGACGGTAAGGAGCCTGGTCTTGCCGATGCCATCCATGCGTTCAAGTGTCTGTGGAACCTGAAGTATTCTACGGATGACGACGGCAAGAAGTTCTCTGCTTATCTCCAGATGGTGAGAAACTGGAGAAATGACGAGGCTCATAATGCGCCTTGTTCTACTGACGAGGAAGTGAACGCTGGCATCAAGGTTGTGGTGGCATTGTATCTCTATGTGATAGCTTACTCCATAACAGACTTGGAAATGGCTGGTAGAGGTGTAGAAGGAACTGCTGATGTTGTTCCATATAAACTTCCAGAGGACAAAGGTGCTTCTTATGCCTTTGCGGCAGAAGAAAAACATCGTGATTAGAAAAAATATCGACCTGTATGGTTGAAATTACGCAATACGCCCTTTCAGGGCGACAGGTTCCGTTCATGATTACCCAGGGTGCTGCCCTGGGCTACGAGCTTCTGCCCTTTCA
>OQVN01000813.1_pt1 | contig 11435 bp, 8 predicted proteins | sample 1691621 | NCBI WGS metagenome assembly OQVN01 (sample SAMN03418278, study PRJEB22391) | human gut metagenome | biome: human-gut; feature: organic feature; material: feces | host: Homo sapiens | place: Tanzania | collected 2013-01 | reverse complement strand
TTCCGTTTCCGTTGATTACAACATTCGCATTTGCCACAGAAAGCTCAACATCCTCATCAACGCTTCCTGCAAGCTGGACTGTTCCAAGAACCGTTATGTCAGAAAATCCTTCGTCCGAGAAAGTTTTTGCAATTGTGGCAAACGGAGAATCAGAGCTTCCAGTGTTTGTTGTGTCGCTTCCATTCGGCGAAACAAAAAGCATCGACTTTAAGACCCGAATTCCAAATTCTTTCGGGATTGAATCCGCGTACAAATCCTTGTGGGAATAAACGCGCAGAAAAACTTTTCCGGCAGGAATTTTCAATTGAATTTCTCCGCCAGAATTTTTTCCGCTGTAAAGAACTTTTCCGCTGTCGTCCGAACCTTGATAAAGCTCATAAACCACAATTGAGTCCGAAGTGTCCGAGCCGTCACCAGCGCTTTTAGCCGGAGAAAGAGTTATTGTCGCATAGGAGCTGTTTTCGTCCTGGCTGACAACACCACCGCTTTGCAGCTCATTTCCTGAAGAGTTTTTAACCACAACACTTTCAAGCCGGATTGAGCTGACTTTTGTTGAAACCTGCGAAGAAAATCCAGCCTCATCAAAAAGTTCTATTGTATACGTTGTATCTTCGTCCGTAAGAATATCATCTGTAACAAAATAAGCCGCCTGCCCATATTCCACAAAAGTGGCAGAAGAGGCGGAATACAAAGAAGATTTGTTTCCAACCTTAAAAGAAGCGTTTTCAAAATCAAAAGTTCCGTCCGCATTTAAGACAACAGAAGTTTTTTCGCCGTTCACAGAAACCGACTTTATGTCGCTGTGGATTCCAGAAAGCAAGCCCTTTGACGGCATATTGAAGAACACAACGTATTTTCCGCTAGAAGAATCCTTGTAGACAACCGCGCCAAAAACCAGCGGCGGCGCAGAGTTGCAGATTGCGCGCAAGCTTGTGTAAGAGCCAAAATCCGCTTTTGAGACAGGATGAAAAAGCCGGATTTCAGGCGAAATGTCAAATCCAGTTTCAGAAAGCACCAAAAACTCAGTCGGATATTTTAAAGTCATCACCGAAGCGTCCGATTCGTCCTGAACAATTGAAACAACGCTTGTATCAATCGGAGTTCCGAATTTTAATTCCGCAGAATCCTTGTCAAAATCTGGAAAAGAAAGTTTTATGCAGTCAGATGGAAAAATATATTCTTGAGGATTCCGTAAAAAAAGCCGTACTTCAAAATCCTGAGCAGAAGAGATAAAAATTTTTCCAGCGCCATTTTTATAAGTGCCGGAAACAACCTCATATTCTGTAACCGCGGAAGTTTCTGTGTACTTTTGAAAATAATCTTTTACAGGCTCGTTCCATGAATCTTCAAAAAAAGAGCACGAACCAAAAAAACAAGGCAGAAGAATAAACGCGAATCTAAAAATTTTTATAAAACTGAATTTTTTCACATCATCCTCCTTGCTTAAAACTGCCATCCGACACTAATTGAAGGCAAAATCATTCCAAAATCCATATCATCCAAAAAAGCCATAAGATAATCTGCGGCAATTTCTGTATAAAGACGGTTTGTTATGTAAAACTGAATTGCTCCACCAGCAACCGCGTTTAGATTTATGCTGTTCAGCGGATCTGAAACAATATCGTGCTCAAAATGAAATTTTAAATCATTGAAAAACGAAAGCCCCGCTCCGCCGTGAAGCTCCAACGTAAGAATATGGCGGCGTTTCTCCGAATTCTTAAATTTTACGCGCACCGGAAACTGATATACAAAAAGTGCATCCGCAATTATCAGATTTCCGTCAATCTGATAATTGTTGTAGTCCGCAAAAATTCTTGAGTATGTCCCAAAAATTCCGAACCCAAAATAGCCAAATCGATGCTTAAAAGGCAGAAAAGAAGCCCTTGCAGTTGCGCTCAGTGGCATAAGGTTTGTATCAAGATATTTTTCAAAAGTGCCGTCGTAAAGCACAAATGGAAAAACGTAGCCTGCGCTCAAATCAAAATCCACGCGTTTCTTGAATTTGACTTCAATTTCGCTTCGGCGGTCAATATTGCTTTTTAATCCGCTTGCATCAGTGGCGACAAAATTGTATTTTCCAACGTCAAGTTTTTTCATGTCAAAACAGACTTTAAGGCGGCGGTTCTTTTCGTTTTCAAGAATTTCAGGAATTATCGGCTCGGCATTCTTTTTCTTTGAATTTAAAAGCACGTATTCCGTAAAAGAAATATCAGAGTCACTTTGAGGAAGCGCAAAAAGATTTTTTCCGGAAATATTGAAAACGCCGTCGTTTATTTCTTCCAAGAACAAAGTTCCCGTTCTGTTCGCCACAGATTTTATGTCTGTAATTTCAGGCTGGTACGCCTTGTAGATTTTGAACTCAAACCAGCTCGACTCAACTTCCGGCACATCAATAAGATTGTATGAAATGACTTTGTAGCGGTAAACGCCCGGAGCAAGCAGCGGATTTATCTGAATTTTGCTGGAATTGTCCTCCGTCATAATCCGGTTTATTTCCTCAAAAGCGCCTGTTTTTTCAGAAAAAGACTCAATCACAACCTCGTAATGCAAAACGTATTCAGGATTTTCCTCTTCCCATTCAAGATACTGCCACATTTCCTGCGCGGAAAACTCATTTTCTTCTTCTGGAGAGGATTCTTCAAGGTTTGCTGGAAAATCTTCATCTTTTGCAAGTTTCTGTTCCTCGGCAAAAACAAAAGCAGAAAAAAGAAGCAGCAAAAAGAGAAAAATCGCCTTATATATAGAGAAAAGTTTATTTTCCATAAGGATTTGCCGCTCCTTTTGCCTTTGACTTTTTTGGAGTTGGAATGTCTGTCTCAAAAACAGACTCAGAAACTATTCCTTCCTGAAAAATCTTGTCAACTTTTCCGTCCTTGTCCGTGTCAATTCTTCTTACGCCAACAACCGACCAGGTGAACTGTCCTTTTGAAAAAAGAATTTTATCTTCCGGTGAAATCGCAGTAAAATCAATTTTGTATGAAGTTCCGGTTTTCACATTTTTTTCAAGCAGAACGCGCCCTTTCCTGTCTTTTATTGTAACAAAATAATCGGTCGCCTTTGGAACTTTTCCCCAGGAAAGCGTGATATTTTTCGGGTTTTCCCTTACAGAAAGATATTCGCGGTTAAAAACTGCCGGCTTTGCCACAAGATTCTGGGCTTTCTCAAGCGGCTCAACAGGAAGAACTGTAAATGTTCGCCGGTTTTTCTTGTCCGTGTTGGAAATATCAATTCCGTCCAAAGTTTGTGCATAAACGATGATTTCGTAATTTCCAGCCCTAAGACCGTCTGCCGTGTCCAAAAGAACTTCGCTCGGAGCAACAGAATTCTTTTTTCCGTTGAATTCTTCATCGGAAGGAATTTTTATTATCGTTTTTGGCGAATTTGCGTCAGTTTTTGTAAGCACGAACTGGGCTTTCTTGACTTTATCAACAGAATTCCACTTTGCAGTAACAGGATTTAAAATCGCGTCCGCGCCGTTGATTTTTGCATTTTGACTAGGAACTGTAACTTCAACAGGGCGAAGCTTTACAAGATAAAAAGATTTTTCCGCAAGCTTGCCAGTTCTTCGGCTTGAAATTCCCGGAACTGCGTTTGACTGTGCCTGAACTTGCCAGCGGTAATTCGTTTTATCAACAAATTCCTTTGGGTTGAACATATCAACATCAACCTGAGTGCCGTAAACATTTTCCTCATAAACAGGATTTTTTGAATCCGCCCGGTAAATTGCAAATTTATAAAAATCAGCGTCCTCAACTTCATCCCATTTAAACGCAAAAGGAACAGTTTCGCGCGCAACAGCCCTGCTTCCCGGATTTTTCAGTTCAGGAGCTTCAAGGCTGTCAAGAACAACAAAACTTTTTGCAGAAGAAACCAAATTCATTTCGTCTGTTGTGCTTTTTGAACTTATGCGCCAAAAATAAGTTCCCGGCTTTAAGTTCAGTCCGCGCACGCTAAGATTTTTTGTCTGCTCACAATAGATTATATTTGAAAAATCCTTGTCAGACGAAAGCTCAAAAGTTGTAATGAAATTTTCAGGCAGATTTCGCTTCCAAGTGAATTTTGTGTCAGGAACAAAAGACGCAGCCACCCGGTAGCCGTCAACTGGTTCAATCGTGTGCTGTTCAGGGCTTCCTTTCATCGCATAAAAAACGCGAACCTGAGAATTTTTGGAAACGTTTCCCTCGTTGTCAACGTAATTTACAGCCCAGAAATATTTTCCGTCCGCAAGATTCAGCTTTTCAGGGTCAAATGTAAAATAATTTTCAGAAGTCTGCTGCCTTATTTTCGGCGAGGAAAGATTTGGCTTGTCCGCAACCAAAAGTGTATATTTTTGCGCATCGTCCTCATATTTCCACGAAAACGAAATTCCCTTCGCCGAAACCTCTGTGTTCACAATTCCGTTGTCAAGCGGCACAAGAGACTGCGGCACTGGAAGATTTCCCTTTTTTCTTACTGAAAAACTTTTTATTTCAGACGGAGACGAAAGGCCGATTTTATTTATTGTATAGTAAGGAGTTATCCGCCACCAATAAGTTCCTTCCTTCAAAGTGGAAATTATCGCCGAAGTAAGATTCTGCCTCTGGTCAATCACAAGATTTTTCATATTCGGGTCGGAGGCAATTTCAAGCCGGTAAGAAGTCGCGTAAGGCGATTCCGTCCAAATCAGGCGGACAGCAGGCAATTTTGTCCTGTAATTAAACTCGTACTGCGGAACAGGAACCAGAAGCTCAGGCAAAGGCGACTGAATCAGCTGGATTTTTCCGGTTTGAGAATCTTTTTCCTCCTCGTTTTGAAGAGCGGAAAGTTTCCAGTAATAAGTTCCGGGCTTTAAGCCAAAAGCCGCGCTTGACTGTTTTTCAGAAAAAAATCTGTAGGCAATGTCCTTAAAATTTTTGTCAGAAGAAAGCAAAAGCAAAACCGAGTTTTTTCCAGAATCAGAATTTTCAGTTTCCCATTTAAAGTCAACTTTTTTTGAGCCGTCAGAATGATAAAGGATTTTTGCGTTTTGAGATGGCTCAATCATTTTTACGGCAGGATTTTTAAAATCCCCGGTTTCTGCAAAAACAAGGGAATCACCCTGAGCGACTGAAAAAGTTTTTTCCGCGCCATTTTCATTTTGAACGCTCGCGCTTCCGCTCATAACCTGCAGCGAAAGATTTTTTTGCTCGGAAGATTTTTCCGCCGAACTTTTTGCGCTCAAAGAAGAGCCTTTTTCAAGCCGCACAGAAATTCCATTTGAAGAAAGCGTCATTCCTTCTTGTGCATCAGAAGAATCCAGAACAGCAGAACCGCCGGAAAGTTCCGCCCGCAAAGCCTTGTCCTCCGAAAGAAAAACCTGCGCCATTGTGTTTTCAGACAAATCCATTATGTTTCCGTCCGAAAACCAGATTGTAGCTTCCGACAAATTTGAAGTGTGGATTGTATCTCCGTTGTATACCGGAGAATTCTGCCGCAGTCTGTCCCACACAACTCTATCCAAGAATTTACGCTGGGCTGTCTTGTATTTAAATGTTATTGTAGCAATCGGCTCTTCGTTCAATTTTGTAAGCGCGCGGAAAAAATTTTTATAGAACAAAAAGGAATTTGCCACAGCTCCAAAAACGCATACAAGAATCGCAGTGCAAAACGGAACAAAAAGGCTATTTTTTAATCTGGATTTTGTTTTCTTCTTCATTCAGATTCACCTTTTCAAAATCAGGAACAGGAATTCCCAAAAGCTCGCGCACTTGAGCCATCGTTTTTGGTCCGCTAGGTCCAACAGCCTTCAAGCAGTCCTCGTCTGGAACAAATTCTGAATCTCCCTGCTGAAAAAATTTTTGAATATCAAAGCCAGGCATATTCACAACGCCATAAAAATGCTGCGCGCCTTTTCCTTTTACCTCAAATTCAACAGGAATCATCTCAACAACAATTTCGTTCTCAAGATTTTCTTCCTTGATTGAAAAATTGTTGCTCTTGTTTTTTATAAAATCATCTTTTAAAAGATTGTAAGTGTCCTCAGTTATAAGAATGTCAGTTCCGCACGGCTTGTTCGAGCTTTCTGTTCTTGAAGCGAAATTCACCGCGTCGCCAATCGCCGTGTATTCCATCTTGTCTTCCGAGCCCATGATTCCGCAGGTCGCCCGCCCGGAATTCAGACCGCAGCCAATTCTGATATGCGGCTTGTATTTTGCCCTCGCCTCATTTTCGTGGGCTTTTGTAAACGCCGCCGCATCCTTGTTGTATTTCATGAGCGCGTAGCGCATCGCGATTGTTCCGCGAATTGCGTTGAGCGCGTCCTGTTTTTTGTGAAGCTCGTGCTTTGCGGAAAGCTCGGCTTTTTCTGGCGCGGAATCCGGGAGCTTTTCAAAATCAAGGCTGTCCTCGCGCAGGATTCCCCAGACCGCCATAATCGCATCGCCTTCAAATTTGTCCACATTGCCGTGGCTAAGCGTAATGCAGTTCACCATGCGGCTCATATAGTCGTTCAAAAAGCCGATGATTTCGCGCGGCGAGTCGTTTTCAAATCTATTCTTGAATCCGTCGCTGATTGCCGTAAAACCGCGGATGTCGCTAAAGAAAATCGTTATGTCCTTCAGGTGCGGGTCAAAGTCAAGTTCTTTCCGCGCAATGCTTTTTGCAACGCCCTTGTTTGTGAATTTTGCAAAAACGTCAAGAAATTCACGCTCGTCTTTTGTGCTCTGGTTCAAAACTCCGATTTCATCTTTTCGCTTTATGCTAAGCTCGTTAAAAATCGGCGTGTCAAAATTTCCGTTCTTGATTTCTTCCGCCGCCTCTGTAAGTTTTCTCAAATGCCGGGAAATTCCATTCCGAGTAAAGACAAGAATTATTATTATAGAAAGAAAAAACACAATTCCTGTAAGATAAATATTGTTCGTCCTTGTTGTGCGAACGCCTTCCAGAACCGAATCAACCGGAACGGTCGTAAAAACAACAATATCGCCGAACGAAAGTTTCTGGTACGCTCCAAAATAGTCAGTCTTTTTGCTACTTTCATCAACCACAGAAAACGGAATCTGCCGGCTGTCCGCATTGCTTTCGTTGTTCTGCCTCATCGCCACGACCAGCGGATAATTCTTGTAGCTTTCGCCGAGCAGAACTTTTTCAGTGTCCGGGTGGAACAGAATTTCCGCAGAATCATTCAGGATAAACGTTGTGTTCACAGAATCAGTTCCAAGAATGTCCGACATATTCTCAATCGAAAAAGTAATTACGCAAGTCTGGTCAAGACCATTTTCCTTCCACGGAAAAAGTAGCGCCATAACAGGAATGTTGAAAAAAGGAGACGCGTTCAAGGCAATCGTTTCGCCCATGCAGGAGCGGTTTATCTGCTGAGAGCTAGCTTTTATGAAATTTTCAAGGGCTGACACATCAATCTCATTCGAGATAAAAAAGCGGTTGTTTATTATGGAAGATTCTTTTGCAGACTTTCTGGAACTTTCCCCAGAAGACTTAAAATCCTCGCCGCTTAAAATATTTATCGCGGCAATATCCTGGTTTCTTTCAAAGAAAAACGCCTCCGCCTGACGCGCCAAAGAAGCCGAACGCCCGCCGCCGACAACATTCAGCAAATCCAAAAGCTGAAAAACATTCGAGCGGATTGTGGAAAGCTTGTCCTCCACCGTTCCAGCCGAACGCGAATTGATTGTAAGGTTGTTGTTTTCGGCAGTAATCTGAACATCCTGACCGATAAAATGGCTGTTAAGAAAAGTAACGCAGCCGAGCGAAAGCAGAACGATTGTTCCTATGATTATCGCGAGCTTTACGCCAAGCGGAAATTTCACCTGCGCCTGTAAATTTGTTTTCTTTTTCCCCATAAAACTTTTCCGGTAATCAAAAGATAAAAGGATTCCTGAAATGCAGAAAACAAAAAATCTTGCTAAAAAACAGAACTCCTATGTATAATTTTAGAATAATTCGCAAGTTATGTAAATAACATGTAAATATCATATGGATAAAGAAGTTGGAATGAGAAACCTTTTTAAAATCGACTTGAAGAATTACGACATAAACGGAACTAAGTTCGAGAGACCTTCGGCAAGGGCAATCATAATCAAAGAAGGAAAGCTCGCGATGATTCACAGCCTTAAATACGATTACTACAAGTTTCCCGGCGGCGGAATCAAAAACGGCGAGGCAAAAGAAGCCGCCCTTGCGCGCGAGGTTCTGGAAGAATCCGGGCTTTGCGTAAAACCGGAATCGGTAAAGGAATTCGGAATGGTTCACCGAATCCAAAAAGGCGAAGTTGAAGACGTTTTTATTCAGGACAACTTCTACTATTTTTGCGACGTTGCGGACGAAATTCAAAAGCAGAACCTTGACGGCTACGAGGCGGACGAGAAATTCACGCTGGAATTTGCCGACGCAAAAAAGATTATCGAGACAAACGCCGCCTGCGCAAATCCAAAAGTTGACAAAATCATCTTGCAAAGGGAAAGCCGGGTACCCCAAATGCTTGTGGAAGAAGGATTTTTAAGATGAACAAAGCCTGGGCAGAACTCAACAAGAAAATGCAACTTCAGCTTAAAAAAGAAGCGACTTTTGCGGACGGAATTGAAACGCTTTTTGAGCTGCGCAACGAACTTATGCAGGTTGAGGACGGATTTTTCCGCGATTTGAGCCGCGAGGAGTTCTGCGCGATTCCTTTTTTGAACGCGGAAGGCTACCATTCAAAAACAGTCGCATATTCGCTCTGGCACATTTTCAGGATTGAGGACATCGTGGCGAACACGCTGATTGCAGACAATGAACAAGTTTTCTTCCGCGGAAATTACAAGGAACGCACGAAAAGCCCGATTATCACGACCGGAAACGAACTTGTAAAACAACAGATTGCCGACTTTTCACGCCAGCTGAACCTTGCCGAGCTTCAAAACTACATCCACGAAGTCAAAGCCCAAACTGAAAAAATTCTTTGCACTCTTTCTTATTCCGACCTGAAGAAAAAAGTTTGCGCCGAACACAAAAAAGAACTTGAATCTCTGAACGTTGTGAGCCCGGAAGAAAGCGCCGCTTGGCTGATTGACTACTGGTGTGGCAAGGATTTTCGAGGACTTGTTCAAATGCCATTTTCGCGCCACTGGATAATGCACATCGAGGCGGCTCTGCGGATTGTGGGAAAAGTGAAGAAATAAGAATTCAACGGGGGCAAAATGCACTTTTTTAAACTAATTCTTCTTATCGCGGCAATTTCATTTTTCTCATATTTTCTGACCACAACGATTGTTGACATCGTTCTGATGGGGCGGCTCAATTTTTGTTTCAGCGCAAAAGCAAAGGCAAAAGAATTTCTTATCACAAAGGCGAACCGGATTGATTTTCAGGACGGATTCAAATGTTCGGGATTTTCTTCCGCGTTTGTGATGCGGTACTGGAACATCAGCGCGGACGGAAATTCAGCCTACGAAAAAATGCCGAATAAAATGCGGGACGGCTACGTTTACCCGAAAGGAATCTTCAATTTTCTTTCTGAAAACGGATTCAAGGTAAAATACTGCCGCGGAAACCTGAACGCGCTAAAAAATGCGGTCGCTGCCGGAAATCCTGTAATCGTGATGATAAAAATCAGAACGGACAAAAACTGGCTTCACTACGTTCCTGTTGTAGGCTACGATGAACAGAACATCTTCATCGCAGAGTCTCTTTCCGAACTTTCAAACTGCACCGAGCCATATTATAATAGAAGAATCCCGGCAAAAGAATTCAAGAGGCTTTGGAACACCGCAACGCCCAAAATGCCGCTGTATGGGAACACGTTTTTTACGGTGGAAAGATGATGGGCTATGCGGAAACGTCTCTTTCTTGAAGCTTATTTTTTACTAAAAAAAGTCAGAAAGCAAAGCCGTTTAGGCAAGAAAAATCCCCTCTCATATTAAAAAAACTTAATAACACAATTCCATCTCTAAAAAATCAACTTAAAAAAATTGACAACAAGCATGATTGTGCTATAATTTTTAAAGTATGTTGGATGAAATCGTTGTTTTTGCCCCTGCAAAGATAAATCTTGGACTTAAGGTTCTGCCTAAAAGACAAGATGGATTTCATGATTTGGAAAGTATATTTCAGACGGTTTCGCTTGCAGATAAACTGACTGTAACAAAATCATCTGGTTCTGGCTGCACAGTTTTTTGCGACAAGATGGAGCTTCCTGAAAACAATACGATTACAATGACATACAAGGCTTTTTATGATGTCCTTGGATATTCTGGAACAGCGGTGAACGTTGTCCTTGAAAAGCATATTCCTGCCGGTGGCGGACTGGGCGGTGGCTCTTCAGATGCCGCTTCGCTTATATGGGCTTTGGAAAAACTGAACAATGTCAGGCTTACTGAAAAGCAGCTTGATTCAATTGCTTCTTCTATTGGAAGCGATGTTTTTTTCTTTACCCACTGTGATTCTGCCGGAAGCTGCTGTGCTGTTGTCTCTGGACGTGGTGAATTTGTAAGGGTTATAAAAAAACGTCAGGATTTATACTTTGTCCTTGTATTTCCTGAAGTTCATAGCTCCACAAAGGAAGCTTATTCCCTTGTGGATAGACTTCTTGCCAATAGTAAAAAAATAGAGTATCCTAATTTCGGTGATTTGGAGAAAATGTATTTTTCGCCTGTTTCCGAATGGAAATTCAGAAATACTTTTACAGAGGCATTGAAGTTAAAATATCCTGAAATAGATTTTGCTCTGCAAAAAATAAGGGAAACAGATTCCCTTTACTCAGAGATGTCTGGTTCAGGCTCGACTGTTTTTGGCATTTATGCTTCATGGGAAGAAGCTAAAAAAGCTGCAAAAATACTTAATGATGAAGGCTTAAAATGTGTGGTTACGCAATAGTCTTTGCAGTGTTTTTTTGCAACAATAAGGAGAAAGGCTTATGCAAATCACAGAATTGCGCATTCGTAAAGTCGAAAACGAGGGAAAACTTCGTGCCTATGTTACAGTAACATTTGACAACTGCTTTGTTGTTCATAATGTTAAGATTATTGAAGGTCAGAACGGCCTTTTCATTGCAATGCCAAGCAGAAAAACTGCAAATGGCGAATACAAAGATGTTGCTCACCCAATTAGCCCGGAATTCAGGACGGACTTGCAAAACAAGATAATTAGTGAGTATAATGCTGGACATGTAGAAGCTGCTGGTTCAGACGACTAGCCAGTTTTTTGCATATATTTTGGGACGTCGTCAAGGGGTAAGACAACGGCTTTTGGTGCCGTCATTCCACAGGTTCGAATCCTGTCGTCCCAGGAAAGGACTTCTGCAAAAGGAAGTCCTTTTTTATTTAACAGAATATTTTTCTAAGTCTGAAACCCCAGGATTCGAAGCGCAGTGAGCGCCGACCGATACCTTGTTACGCTCCGTACGATAGCTTCGCTGTCTACCGAATTGACGCGCTTTTTCTGGTAGCTTATTCAATTTTTATGCTCAATTAATAAAACTCGAA
>OQVN01000807.1_pt1 | contig 11477 bp, 10 predicted proteins | sample 1691621 | NCBI WGS metagenome assembly OQVN01 (sample SAMN03418278, study PRJEB22391) | human gut metagenome | biome: human-gut; feature: organic feature; material: feces | host: Homo sapiens | place: Tanzania | collected 2013-01 | reverse complement strand
TGAGAACCGTTGCCAGCGCGGACAAGATTGTAGTGCTTAAAGACGGCGTTGTGGCTGAGCAGGGAAGCCCTGCGGAACTACGCGAAAAAGACGGAATATACAGCAAGATGATTTCCACCCAGCTAAAGGCAAGCGAATGGAAGTATGAGTAGGGGGAGAGATTGCTGACCGAGTTTACTGCGTAAACATCGCAGGTCGCGCCTGGCAATGACAAAGTGCACTGTCATTATCGGGCTTGACCCGATAATCTATGTAGATTCCTGATTGAGTTTGCTTGGTAAACGTCGCAGCATCAAGTGCGGGAATGACAAGTGTACTAAAAAACAAAGCGGAGCTTTTGCGCTCCGCTTTTTGTCAGTTTTTTATATTTTTAAAAACTATTCACTTTTTGCGGTCTTGTTTCTTCCGCTTACAGTCGCGTTCGCCTTTGCAATTTCAGCCTCGCACTTTGAGGCAAAGTCCTTGTAGTCTGAAAGAGGCGCAACCGCGCTAAGATACGGCACGAGCTTGTCGTTCAAGGCGGAAATCAGGCTCTTCTTTACCGAAGTCGCGCTTTCGCCCCTGTTCACGCTCGCTTTTGTAAAGTCGTCGTTCGCCTTGTTGAAGCTGTCCTGAGCCGCCCGCAGTTCCGAAACAAGCTCGCCAACTCCGTCCAAAGCCGCAACGTCAGCCTTGAGAGATTCCGCCCCGAAGTCCTCAAGCATGCTTTCAATCAAAGAAGACTCCTCGGCAAAGTTTTTCTGCGTAATCTGCCTTCCGTATTTGCCGAAGACCGCAAGAAGATTCTGTGCCGCCGACTTTTTAGCCGCGACAGGAATCGCAGCGTAGCCTGTAAGAGCGTCGCCCAAGTTCCGGATAATCTCGTCGCGCGCAATGTCCGCCTCGTCAAGCGTGCTTGAGACGCGCTCGCTTTTAATCGCCGTTGTGATGTCCGCAGAAAGCTTTTCAGCTTCCGCCATAATAAGCGAAAGGTTCGCGTCCTTAGAAACGGCATTTTCCGCGGCACAAGAGTCCTTGTACAGACGCACAAGAACGTCAGAAAGCGTGTCTAGTTCTGCGACACGCATATTAGAATTGATTTTTTTCATTTTGACTCCTTTAGAATATGAAAAAAATGGCTAAGAATTCGATTGGTCATTTTGAAAAGAAGCCAAAATGTACAATCCCGATAGTTTCCTCCGTTTCCTTATTGAATTGGAATTAAACTCTGTACATAAAAGATACAAGGAAAATGTCTGGACCGGCAACAAGCAGGCAGCCATTTTACAAAAATTTCATAAGTTAAAAATACGTTGGGCAGTGGATAAAAAAATTTCGCACGACCAAAAAACACGTTGGTGAGCACGTTAAATTTTTCGAACGAGCAGAAAGTACGTGCAGACCCGATGTAAAAATTTTCGAATGAGCGGAAAGTGCGTTGGGCGGTGTATAAAGATTTCCGAACGAGCTGAAATTTCGTTTGGCGAGGCGAAAAAGTTTTCGAACGACTAGAAAGTGCGTTTGGAAGCACGTAAAGATTTTCGAATTAGCAGAAAGTGCGCCAGGCAGCACGTAAAAGTTTTTGCGCCTGTAGAAATCCAAAAATTCCACCTGAAAAGTGCAAAAGTATAATATGCAAACTGGATTTTCGGTGGTAGATTTTTTATTAACACAGGCGGCAGTGTTTCCGTCTGCAAAAATCTAGCGGAGGTTTTTATGAAAAAGAAAATGAATGTCGGTTTTGTGGTATGCGTGGAGCTTCTTGTCATGGTTTGCGCTCTTGTTTTGTCGATTTTTCTGATAAAGGGGGACTTGTCGCTTGTTCCTATGTTCGTGGACTTGCCGTCGCTTGTGTTTCTTTTGCTTTTTTCTGTTCCGCCTATGGTGTGCAGCGGAATGTGGGGCGACTTTATGCGCGCTTTTTCAGCCGGAAAAAAGGACTTTAGCGTGGCTCTTCTCAAACGCAGTGAAAAGGCTGTATCAATGATGCAGCGGTTTGTTCTTATCGGCGGATTTTTCAGCGTGTTTATCGCGCTTATTGTGTGCCTTTCGTTTGTTTCAGATTTTTCCATGCTGGGAAAGAATCTTGCGGTGGTCTGTATTTCGGCATTCTACACGGCGGCTCTTGAGTTCATTCTTATTCCCTTGGATGCGAATGTTCGGACTGCTCTTATTGACGCGATGAACCTTGACGAGGAATAGGGGCGGGGCGATGAAAAAAGGGGTGTTTCTTCTGTGTCTGGCTTTGTATGCGTTTTCGGTTACACTTACGGTTTTTGTCCAGGCGGCGGGAATTGCAGATGAAAAGCTTAGGCTTTTATCCTCTTTTGGAAGCTTGATTTCGTTTTTTGCAGTTCTTGCGATGCTTTTTTTGATTTTCAGGCTGAAAGACAATAAAGAAAGCAAAGTGGAATCTTGTGGGCAGGAGCAGAAAAAAATTCCTTCCAAAGAAAAGTACCTTGAATTTGCGGCTAGAAACGGACTTTCCCGGCGAGAAAGTGAAATCGGCTATCTTGTTCTAGGCGGACTTTCAAATATTCAGCTTGCAGAAACTCTCTTTATTTCCCTTGCGACCGTAAAAAAGCACCTGACCCACATATACGAAAAGACCGAAACAAGCGGCAGAAAGGAATTCGTGGAAAAAGTGAAAGCATTTTGAATATGGCTGGACTAAAATAAAAACTTCAAAATTCCCTGTAGTTTTCTGTGTCTGTGCCAAAATCATCCGTGGATAAAAATTCAATCTGTATGTTTTCTTGTGTAAGTGAACATAAAATGTTAAAATGTCATTTATGAATACTTTTGTTGCTCTTTGCGCAGTTGGCGCAGAAAAAATTCTTGGAAATGAAATAAAACATTTGGGCTATACTCTTGCAGGAAACGCTCCGGGCCGTGTTTCGTTTTTAGGCGACAATGATGCTTTGTACCGCTCAAATTTTTGTCTTAGGACGAGCGACAGAGTTTATCTTCAGATGGCTCGTTATAAAGCTGACAACTTCGATTCTCTTTTTGAAGGCTGCTATAGAATCGACTGGCAGGATTTTTTTAGAAAAGATGTGCGCGTTGTTGTGGATAAAGTCCGTGTTTATAAAAGCCGGATTAACAGCGAGCATACGATTCAGGGAATGATTCAAAAGGCGATTTATACAAAGCTTGGAGATGTCTGGCGAATGAATTCTTTGCCGGAATCTGGAAATCAGGCGGATGTGCGTGTTTATATGGAACGGGACGAAGCTGTGATTTTGCTTGATACAAGCGGACAGGCTTTGCATAAGCGCGGCTACAGAACTGAAGGCGGCGCGGCTCCATTGCGCGAAACAACAGCTGCGGTTCTCTTGCAGGAAATGATGTGGCGCAGAAAAACTCCTTTGCATGATCCTTTTTGCGGCAGCGGAACAATTGCAATTGAAGCGGTTCTTTATGCTCACAACGTTGCTCCAGGTCTTGGAAGAAATTTTGCGTATGAAAATCTTTCTATATGTGATGCTTCCCGCGCTCTTGAAATAAAAAAAGAGGAAGCTGCAAAAATCCGCACAGATGTTGAATGCCATATTGCCGGAAGCGACATAGATCCGTTTGCAATTGACCGTGCAAAAATGAATGCGGAACACGCTTGCACAATGGCAGGAAGAGCCTTGCAGCTGATTGGAAGCGATATGCGCATTGAACGTCCTGAATTTTTTGTAAGTGATTTTGAAGCTTTGCATTCAGAATTTGAAAATGGACTTATACTTTGCAATCCTCCTTATGGCGAGCGTTTGGGCGATGAGATTCAGGCTGAAAACCTTTATAGAAAAATGGGCAGCTTGATTTCAAATTTTGAAAACTGGCAGATGGGAATTATTACAAGTCAAAAATCTTTTGAAAACTGTCTTGGAAAAAAAGCTTCCGCGGTAAAGCCTTTAAAAGCTGGAAATTTGGACACTTCTTTTTATATTTACAGGTAAAATATGGCGATTGTTGTTGAGCACGAAAAGCGCAAAAGGGAAATTCTTGAAAAGTCATTTCAGCTTTTTATAGAAGATGGATACGAAGATGTTACTTACCAGAAAATCGCAGACAAATGCGGAATTACTCGTACAACTCTTTATATATATTTTAAAAATAAGCGTGAAATTTTTTTATGGAGCATAAAGCAGCTTACAAACGATGTTGAGCAGGAACTTATTGGAATTATAAAAAACAGCCAGATTGATTCCATAGAATGCCTTAAGCAGATTTTTTTGTGCATAATCGACATTGCGGAAAGCAACCGGGCGTTTTTCCGTGTTTTAAAAATGTATCTTATGCAGCTTGAAAAAAGCGGCGTGGATATAAACGACCGTGTAACAAGGCGCGTTATCAGAATTCAGCATTTGATGAATATGGTTTTAATCCGCGGACAAAAAAAAGGTGAAATAAAAAATCTTCCCATAAAGGAAATAAACAGCTTGCTTTACTGTCTTTTGGAAACTTCAATTTTCCGGCTTGGAATTCTTAATCAGGAAAATCTTGATGAAATGCGCGGAACGGTTCAGTTTGTAATAGAGCAGTTCAGGGCGGAGAAAAAATAAAATGAATTTTATAGGTTTGATTCCACCGTTTTTAATTTGCACAATTCCTGTTTTGGCGGCATTGGCTTGCATGGTTGTTCTTATAAAAGAATTCAAGCTTAGCTTTGGATTTATTGCTGTTTTCTGCGGACTTTTTGCTGTTGTTCTTATTGTGGCAATTCAGTTTTTTTTGGAAGTTTTCAGGCTGGTTAACGCGCATTCTCTTTTTTCTGTTTTGATAAAAAGCATTCTTGTAAATGGCGTTGTTGAAGAAACTATAAAAATGGCGGTGTTTTTTCTTTTTCCGTCAAAAAAAATGTCGATGAAAGTTTTTTTTGCCTGCGCCGTTTTGAGTGGACTTTCGCTTGGCTGCTTTGAAACTTTGATTTATATTGCATCTGGAATTAAAAATCTTGAACTTAGACTTTTGACTGCGGTTGTTATTCATTCTTGCTGCGCAGGACTTTCGGGGCTTTTTGTTTTCAATCTAAAGAATAGAAGCTTTAAAATTTATCCGTTTGTTCTGGCGGTTTTGCTGCACGGAATCTACAATTATTTTGCGGGATTTAAAATGGACAGCATGTTCTTTTGGTTTTCACTTGTTGTAGTTTTGATTGCTGTTGTTGAATGCCGGATTCGTTACAGAGCAATGAATCCGGAAGGACTGATTCTTTTTCAGTAGAATTAAGAGCAGTCTTTGCAAATTCCCCAGATATTGGTTTGAATTTTTTCTGCTTTAAATCCGTCTTGTAAAAATTGCGATGGAAGCTCGACTGGTTTAAAAATATCAAAAATTTTCCCGCATTTTACACATTTAAAATGCAGATGATTTGAAGTGTCCGCATCGTATCTAAGCTCGCCATCTTCAATTGTAATTGTCTGCACAAGTCCGCATTCAGAAAACTGCTTAAGCGTATTGTAAACTGTTGTGCGCGATAAAGTTGGCATTTGCGGAGAAAGTGCAGTGTAAATTGTGTCAACGGTCGGGTGAACTGGATTTTCCGCAAGAAATTTGTAAATTGCCATTCTTTGAACTGAAGGGCGGATATTTTTTTCTTCTAGTTTTGCTGCGATTTGTTCGTGGTTCATTTTTTCTCTTGAAACTTTTTGGAATTTAAAAACACCATGCAATGAAAATGTTTTCAAAGCACAGTGTTTTTTTAATTTACTTGCTGAAATAACGCTGCATTATTCCTTTGAAGCCTGCTCCGTGGCGCGCTTCATCTTTTGCCATTTCATGCACAGTATCGTGAATTGCATCGTAGCCAAGTTCTTTTGCGCGTTTTGCAAGCTGAAGTTTTCCTTCGCAAGCTCCTGCTTCCGCGTCTGCTCTCATCTGAACATTTTTCTTTGTTGAATCAGTAAGAACTTCCCCAAGGAGTTCTGCGAATTTTGCTGCGTGTTCGGCTTCTTCAAAAGCATAGCGTTTGTATGCCTCTGCAATTTCCGGGTAGCCTTCGCGGTCTGCCTGGCGGGACATCGCAAGGTACATTCCAACTTCCGAGCATTCACCGGCGAAATTTTCACGAAGTCCTTTTACAACTTCTTCATCCAAGCCTTTTGCAGAACCAACCTGATGTTCGCATGCAAATCCTTTTGTTTCAACCATTTCATTGAAAGCATTTTTTGCATGGCAAACTGGACACTCTTCTGGCGCATTGTCTCCTGTGTGAACATATCCGCATACTTTACAAACCCATTTTTTCATAATAACCTCCTAAGTTCCTTACACTTGATTATTTATAAATTTGTATTTATTACAATAATGATATTATTATAATAAATTTATTTTGTCAACAAAAATTTGACAAATTTAAATTCCGGGCTTAAAATAAAAAATGTCGGAAAACTCTTGTTGTTTTTCATAGATAGACTCTCCTCAATAAACCGGTTTGTCGTTGGCAGGCCGGTTTTTTTATATGCTTTGTCGTAAAATATTGTAAGCCTTGCTGATTCATTATATAATACGCTGATATGCCTGAAAGCGAAAATCCTTTAATTGTTCAGTCTGACAGAACTCTTTTGCTTGATGTCCATGCGCCTCTTGCCGAAGAATGCAGGGCGGCCTTGATTCCTTTTGCGGAACTTGTGCGCTCTCCTGAACATTTGCATACATATCAAATTTCATCTCTTTCATTGTGGAATGCTGAAAGCGCAGGGTTTACAGGCGAGCAGGCAGTTGAAACTTTAAAAAAATTTTCCCGTTATGAAATTCCGCAGAGCGTTGTTGTTTGGATTGAAGAAACTTCCGGGCGTTTTGGAAAACTCAGGCTGGTTCAAGGTCCTTCCGTGGAAAATTCTGACGGAATAAAGGAAGAATATCTTTATCTTGTTTCAAATTCTCCGTATGTTTTTAAGCAGATTGAAGCTAATGCCTTTGCCAGAAAATTTCTTGTTCCGTGTGAATGCGCAGAAGAATTTTCAGCAGGGCTTTCAGAAAAAGAGAAGAATTTTTGCTTTAAACTTTTGCTTACAGACCGCGGAATTGTTAAGCAGAATCTTTTAAAGATTGGCTGGCCTGTAAAAGATGATGTTTTGCTGCAAGATGGTTCGCCTCTTGAAATAAATCTGCGGAAAACGACTTTAAGCGGACGACCTTTTTCAATCCGTGAATATCAAAAAGCTGCGGCAAATGCGCTTGTTGGGAATAAAGGACCGGGAACTGGATTCGGCACGATTGTGCTTCCTTGCGGTGCAGGAAAAACAATTGTCGGCATGGAAATAATGAGCCTTTTAAAGACCAATACGCTTATTATAACTACAAATATTACAGCTGTTCATCAGTGGATAGATGAGCTTATTGATAAAACTGATTTGGATGCGGGTCAGATTGCTGAATACACTGGCGAAAATAAAACTATAAAACCTGTAACGGTTGCCACTTATCAGATTCTTACTTGGCGTCCTGACAAAAATGGTCCGTATCCGCATTTTTCACTTTTCAGGCAGAACAACTGGGGGCTTGTTATTTACGATGAAGTTCACATGATTCCGGCTCCTGTTTTTAGAGTTGCGGCAGAACTTCAGGCTGTGCGGCGTGTTGGGCTGACTGCGACTCTTGTGCGTGAAGATGGTTGTGAAGGCCACGTTTTTTCTTTGGTTGGTCCTAAAAGATATGATGTTCCTTGGAAGGAGCTTGAAAAGGCAAAGTGGATTGCAAAGGCAGAATGCATTGAAGTTCGTCTTGGGCTTCCGGAAAATAAAGAAATTGAATATGCAGTTGCGGGAAACAGAGAAAAGCACAGAATTGCAAGTGAAAATCCTTTGAAGAATAAAATTGTTCAGGAACTTGTTGAAAAATTTAAAGATGACAAAATCCTTATAATCGGGCAATTTTTAACTCATCTTGAAATTATTGCCAATCTTTTAAATGTTCCAATTATTACTGGAAAAACAAAAAATTCCGAACGTGATATAATTTATGATGATTTTCGAAACGGAAAAATCCGTGTACTTGTTGTCAGCAAGGTTGCGAATTTTGCAATTGATTTGCCGGATGCAAGCATGGCTATTCAAGTGAGCGGAACTTTCGGTTCAAGACAGGAAGAGGCTCAGCGGCTTGGAAGGATTCTTCGCCCAAAAGAAAGAACCTCAAGATTTTTTACTTTGATTACGCGTGGAACAGTTGAAGAAGATTTTGGAAGCAACCGTCAAAAATTTTTAGCCGAGCAAGGATATTCGTATAGAATTGTCCGCTACGAAAATGAAAATAGTTTTGACGAGCTTGAAGTTCCGATTCAAATTGAAGGATGTGGCCAATGAATTTAGATGCAAAAGTTCAAAAGATAATTCAATGGCGAGAAAGTTTTTGTACTTTGCCGGACAAATTTTTTTTCGAGTTAGTCAGAATTTATCTTGGCGAAGTAAAAACTCCTTATAACAAACAAAAACTGGCGGAAGAAATCGGAGCTTTTCTGCGCAAAAAAGAAACCCGAGAATCAATTGTAAAATTTATTGACAGCACTGATATAAAAATTCTTACGGCGATAAAATTTTTGAACGAGCCTGATGTTGAAAAACTTGAAAAATTTTTTTCGTCTTCAATTCAGCAAGGAGAATTTTACAGCGCAGTTGCAAGCCTTGAAGAACGTCTTTTGATTTTTTCTGTCCGTGGGAAAAATTCTGAAAAAAACTTAATAAAAATAAATCCGTATCTTGAAGATGATTTGAGCGGCTTGTTGAATTTGCAAAATTTGATAAGTTCAGAAAACGCAAAAAAATTTCCTGAACGTCGGCTAAAAATTTCTTCTGAACTTCTTGCAGTTTTTATCTGCTATATTTCAAGCCATCCTGATATTTGCAAAAACAACGGAGAGCTGAAAAAGAAAGCAGCTTCTGATTTGGCGGAAATTTTTCAGGAGAATTTCAACAAGGAATTTTTTGAAACACTTTTTAAAGCCCTCAAAAATCTTCATCTTGTTCAGGAAGATTCTGAAGGAAAAGGTTTTTTTGTTGACTGGCAGAAACTTGAGCTTTTTTCAAATTTGACTTTTGGAAATCAATCTGCATATATTTGCGCCGCTTGTACAGGTTCGTTTTCAAGAAGCATGATTTTGTCTAGCGCGGAAATTTTTTTCAAGACGCTTTCATTTTTAAAGCAAGAAGTTTACACAAGACAGAAAATTCTTCAGATTGCTTTTTTGCTAAAAGATAAAAATTCTCGTTACTCCGAAAATTCTTTCAGCCGTTTTTCAAGAATTGTTGCGTTTGGTTCTTCTGCAGAAAATTCTTGTGTTGATTCAAATTTTTTAGATGCGATGCTTGACTGCGCGATTGAACTTGGAATTGTCGATTCAGTTTCTGAAGGCGAAAATGAATTTGTTTGTGTGAATCAGATTTTTGAAGAAAAAAAATCGCAAGGTTCTTTGAGCATTGATGCAGGTTTTTCAGTTACAGTTTTGCCGGGATTTTTGCTTTCGGAGCTTGTTCCGCTTATAAAATTTCTTTGTCCAAAAAAATGCGACACAGCTGCTGTTTTTGAAATTACGCGACAGTCTGTTTTAAAAGCTTTTGATTTTGAAATGACGAAAGAGCAGATTTCCGCAATTTTAAAAAAATATTCGCATTACGAAATTCCGCAGAATCTTTTGGTTTCGCTTGATGAATGGGCAGATTCTTATGATTCGGCTGCGCTTTATAAAGGTTATGTTTTAAAAATTCGCCCTGAAAATTCTATTGTAATTGAAAAAAAACTTTCGTCTTATATTATTGAAATTTTGTCGCCTGGAATTTTTTTGATGAATTTTTCATCTGATGAACAGGCAAAAAATTGCGTTGCGCGTCTTGGGCTTGATTTTGTTGGAAATGTAAAATCCGCAAAAAAAACTGCGCCTGCTTTGGGTTTTCCGGAAATTGATTTTGATTCTAAAATTTTATCTTGTCCTTCAGAAATTTTTTCCACGGAAAATTCTATGGCTCTTGGCTCAAAAAAAGAAGTTTCTAAAATTCTTGAGGATTTTAAAAATCAGCTTGAAAATATTTCAGCTTCCGCAGAGCAAAAAGAAGGGCTTGTGGATCGAATAAAACGGCGCGTGGTTTTGTCTTCGGCTCAGCTTAGGCCTGAAAGTGTTAAGTTTGAACTTACTGAGGCGAGCGGAATGAATTTTACAGGGAAGCTCAGAGTTTTGGAAAGCGCACTTCAAAATGAAGATTTGGTTGAACTTGAAATGTCTACAACAAAAGAAATTTTAATAGGCGTTCCAAGAGCTGTTGTAAAAAATCAAATTCTTTTTTTAGTTTGCAAAAATCCTGAAACAAATTCAGTTGAAGAATACGAAGTTTCAATTGCTTTGATTTCAAAAGTAAAAAAAATCAGAAGTTCAGCTTCATTTTTAAATTTAATTGCAAAGGAGTCTTGAAATGGAATCGCCAAAAGTTTGTCTTACGCTGACTGAAAAAACTCTTGCAGAAGACTTGGAGCTTCTTAACAAATATAGAAGTTATGTTGACATGGCGGAGCTGCGTGTTGATTTTTTAAATCAAGATGAGCGGCTTTATGCAAGGCGGTTTCCGTCAATGGCTGGCTTGCCGTGCATTTTGACAATCAGGCGTGAAATCGATGGCGGAAAATTTGTAGAAGGAGAATCTGCCCGCACAATTCTTTTTGCCCGTGCACTTTCTTTTGCCGATGAGGATAAAACTAAAAATTTTGCCTATGTTGATTTTGAGGAAGATTTTCATATTTCAAGCCTTGAAGATGCGACTCTTGCCTTTGAGACAAAAGTAATCCGAAGTTTCCATGATATGAAAAATCCCGTAAGAAATATTTTGGAGCGGCTAAAAGAACTGAATCCTTCCGGACTTGAAATTCCAAAGATTGCATTTATGCCTCACACTCTTGATGATGTTACAAATCTTTTTGAGCAGGCTTCTAAAATTTCTGGTAACAATCATATTTTGCTTGCGATGGGCACGATGGGAATTCCGACTAGAGTTCTTGGTGCAAAACTGAAAAACTTTTTGACATACACTTCCGCGCCGGAATCCATTCAAAATACGTCAAATATTGCTCACTTGGATGCTGTAAAACTCGGCGGACTTTACAGAACAAAATCTATAAATGAAGCAACTAAAATCTTTGGAATTACCGGCTGGCCTCTTTCTGGCACTTCAAGTCCTGAGCTTCATAATACAGGTTATTGCCGCCACGGAATGAATGCTGTTTATATTCCTTTTCCTGCTGAAAAATTTGAGCAGGCGATTGATTTTTCTGAGCAAGTTGGAGTGCAGGGACTTTCTGTAACTGTTCCGCATAAAGAAGCAGCTCTTGCAAGGGCTGATTTTGTGGACAATGCCGCGCTTGAAATTGGCTCAAGCAATACGCTTATAAAAAAAGATGGAAAATGGCTTGCGTACAACACAGATGCGGAAGGTTTTTTAAAAGCGCTGCTTGAATTTCTGAATTTAAAAAATTTAAAGCATAAAAAAATTTCTATAATTGGAGCGGGCGGAGCTGCAAAAGCAGTT
>OQVN01000806.1_pt1 | contig 11481 bp, 9 predicted proteins | sample 1691621 | NCBI WGS metagenome assembly OQVN01 (sample SAMN03418278, study PRJEB22391) | human gut metagenome | biome: human-gut; feature: organic feature; material: feces | host: Homo sapiens | place: Tanzania | collected 2013-01 | reverse complement strand
GCGGTATTTGGCGCGAAGAATTACAGGTCCCTTACCGGTCTTATACATTTTACGCATCTCACTGCCATTGATAATCTGAGCACCGGTCGGGAAATCAGGTGCCTTAATGATATCGATGATATCATCATCAGTAAACTCTTTGCCCTTGATTTCAGCATTAATATCCTTAATGAGCGCCGTATAGACATCCTTAGCATAATGCGGAGCAAACTTTGTAGCAAGACCTACAGCAATACCACTGATAGGATTAAGCAGTATATTAGGAAAATACGTTGAAAGAACAATAGGCTCCTGGCAGGAATTGTCAAAATTGTCCTTAGTAGGAGAAAGCTTAGCAACATCAGCAAGCATAAGCTCACCAAACGGAGAAAGCCTTGCTTCCGTATAACGCATAGCAGCCGCAGGATCATCATTTACAGAGCCAAAGTTGCCGGAACCATCAACAAGCGGATAACGCATATTGAAATCCTGCGCCAAACCTACAAGAGCCTCATAAGCGCTCTGGTCACCATGCGGATGATACTTGCCAAGAACCTCGCCGATAGTCTTAGCGCATTTACGATAAGGCGACTTGGAGAAAAGTCCCAGATCCCCCATCGCCATAAGCACCCTGCGATGAATGGGTTTAAGCCCGTCAAAACCGTTAGGAATCGCACGGTCTTTAACTACAGCAGTAGCATAATCAAGAAACCTTACAGGAAGGACATTCTGAATACCTTCGTTATAAATAATTTCAGCCATCTATTGAAAACCTCACAATCTGTTTTAATCCAAAGCTTTATCGAAATCAGCATTATCAAGAATAAACTTGCGGCGTACATCTACACTAGTACCCATACACATAGAAATCGCACGACCGGCATCTTCAGCATCTTCCGCAGTTACACGGATAAGGCGGCGGTTCTCGGGATCCATAGTAGATTCCCAAAGCTGCTTAGGCTGAAGCTCACCAAGACCTTTGATGTAAGACACATGAGTCTTATTCTTAGTCTTAAATGCTGCAAGCTCTTCATCGCTGAAGAAATAATGATAAGTCTCACGTTTGCCGATATATTCGGTTACACGATAAATTGGAGAAAGCGCTATATAAAGATGCCCGTTCAGAACAATCTCAGGCATATAGCGATAAAAGAAAGTAATCCAAAGAGTACTTATATGAAAACCCGGTTATGTTATCGTCAGGCTTTTTATCCTGACTTCTGCATCATTACAATGCAGCCCAGCGTAAATTTTCACCCTCGTCTAACGTTAGGAACACAGCTGACGAAACTGTGCCATCAGGCCTATATCCTGATGTGCTGCGGCCTCTTGGCAGGATTATATCTTTTCACCTGCTACGCGTTGCGCCTGACTGTACTCCGTACAGCCTTCGGACTCGGATCGCCTGCCCACCACTCATTAGGGCTTTACGGACTTCCCCGTTTAATTCCGCAGTCTAAGTCAAGTATTTCTACAAGAGAGGACTATTGTATTTACCTTTAAGGACCAAATATTTTTCTTTTATTATTAGTCCTATCAAAAAATCTTAATATTAAAGCTAAAATTTTCTGTTGAGCAAAAGGATGTCTGACAATCATACAAATCACCATACATTTTGATTTGCAGCTATCATTAAAATACAACTATAAGTTAATCCACGTCTGCATCCGCCATAATAACAATCTTATGATAGCGGAGCTTTTTGATATCAAAATCTTTACCGATACCACATTTAAGCGCCTTTACGACATCCAAAAGCTTCCCGTTGGAAATCGCATCTTCAAGACGGCTCTTCTCAGTATTAAGCACCTTACCGAAAACGGGCAGGATAGCCTGCGTCCTGGAATCACGTCCCTGAATAGCACTGCCTGCAGCAGAATCGCCTTCGACGATATATAAGGAACATTCTTCAGGCTTTTTAGAAGAGCAGGCAGAAAGCTTGCCGGGCAAACTGCTATCAAGAGCGCTCTTCATGCCTCTTGCGGCATCCCTCGCACGCTTGGCTGCCTGACGGCCCTTATAGGCTTTCTCAAGCTTATCTGCAAGAGCCTTAACAAAGGTCGGATGGCGCTCAAGGAAAAACTTGAATTCGTCACGCACAAGAGCACTTACCGCACTACCCACCTGAGGCATCTTGATGCTCTGCTTGGATTGGCCTTCGAATTTCGGATACATTACCTTAACAGAAATAACAGCGCAAAGACCTTCTTTAGTGTCGTCGATAACGAGATTCTTCACAAGATTCTTGTATTTATCTGACTCAGCGAAAAAAGAGCTTACGGCGCGATTTACGCCCATATTAAAGGAGCGCGGATAGAACTTATCCATCTTCTTTTTTCCACCACGAATGCCACCTGTGGTAAAGAACGAGGTCATGGCATAGTTAATGGCTTTTTGCATAGGCGTAAAGTCTTTATGCGCACGGTCTGGACCACCAAAAGCATCGCAGGCATGATGTTGCAATTCATCGTCAACAGCCTGTAAATATCCTTGCGGAAGCACTACGTCTGAATCGAGAATAAGCACATATTCACCTTGGGCACGCGCTACGCCATAGTTGCGTGTTTGTCCGGGTCCTGAATTAGGCTTATTATAATAGCGCACATTCAAGACCGTTGCATAGCGATTCACCACATCTTGACATGTGATGCTCGATCCGTCTTCTACCACCACTACCTCGAAGTCTTTAAGCGTTTGCGTGGTGAGACTTTGCAGCAGCTCGTCCACTTCGTTTGGGCGGTTATATACGGGTATAATAAATGAATATTTCATCGCAATGTATCGTAATTTCTGCGAAGTTAGCATAAATCTTCAAGAGATTGGCAAAGATTAGGCTTTTTTTTAAGCAACTGTTCGAATTTATTCGGCAATAATCTGCATAAGCTGCACCTTAGGTGGTATATTGCAACAAGGATTTTTGCCATTAGGTTGGATTGGGGATTTATAAGGGACGGTTCTAAAACAATGAGGTCCACATACTTAGATTTGTTATGCTGTATTTGCAAAAAGGTAGTACTGTAAAAAAATATGTGGTAAAAAATAGCAATATGCTTTTTTACTTTTTACATTTACGTTAAATTTGCACGCGTAAACTTCAACATACAACACAAATACACCTATGGGAGGCTTCTTTGGCACCGTATCGCAGATTGACTGCGTAGCCGATTTATTTTACGGCACAGACTACAACTCACATTTAGGCACACGCCGAGGTGGTATGGCCACTTACAACAAGGAAGAACGTGCGTTTACGCGTTCTATCCACAATCTTGAAAGTTCTTATTTCCGCACTAAATTCGAGCCTACTTTGTCGCGCTTTGCTGGTGCCACATCGGGCATTGGCGTTATTAGCGACACTGACGCACAACCTCTTGTGCTCAACTCGCATTTGGGGCGGTTTGCTATTGTTACGGTAGCAAAGATTCAGAATATTGACGAAATAGAAAAGCAGCTACTCGATCAGAATATGCACTTTTCTGAACTTTCGTCTGGCAAAACGAATCCTACCGAACTCGTGGGCTTACTGATTATTCAGGGCAAAAGCTTTGAGGAGGGTATCGACAATGTGTTTCGCCACATCAAGGGTTCATGCTCTATGCTGCTCTTGACCGAGGATGGTATTATTGCTGCACGCGATTCATGGGGCCGCACACCTATTATTATTGGTAAAAAGGACGGTGCCTATGCTGCTACAAGTGAAAGCACGGCTTTCCCTAACTTGGACTATGTAACAGAACGTTTCTTGGGTCCGGGCGAAGTGGTGCGTTTGCGTCCCGATGGCATCGAACAGTTGCGAGAACCGCGCAAGAAGATGCAAATATGCTCATTCCTTTGGGTATATTATGGTTTTCCCACTTCAACCTACGAAGGTCGTAATGTAGAGGAGATGCGCTATGAGAATGGTCGCATCATGGCAACCGAGGACGATACTGAAGTTGACTGCGTTTGTGGCATCCCCGACTCGGGTGTTGGCATGGCATTGGGTTATGCTGCTGGCATGCAAAAGCCCTATCAACGTGCCATTTCAAAATATACCCCCACATGGCCCCGAAGCTTCACCCCTGCTAACCAGTCGTTACGCTCGTTGGTTGCTAAGATGAAGCTGATTCCTAACCGCGATATGCTGAATGGCAAACGTGTGCTTTTCTGCGACGACTCTATTGTGCGTGGCACACAGCTTCGCGACAACGTGGGCGTACTTTTTGAAGATGGTGCTCGCGAGGTACACATGCGCATTGCTTGTCCTCCTCTTATCTATGGTTGTCCCTTCATTGGTTTTACATCGTCGAAGAGCGACATGGAGCTTATTACCCGTCGCATTATTGGCGAGTTTGAAGGCGACCCTAATAAGGACTTAGAAAAATACGCTACAACCGACTCTCCACAATATCAGCGTATGGTCGAGGAGATTCGTAAGCGCCTTGGTTTAACCACATTGCGTTTCAACAAGCTCGAAACTTTGGTTCAGGCTATTGGTTTGCCCAAGTGCCAACTCTGCACCCACTGCTTCGACGGTACTGGTTGCTGCGGTTGCAACGAAGAATAAATTATTACAATCTACTCTATTCACATGAAGGGTGAAATGATTATGCAGTCATTTCACCCTTCATGTTTTTTCGATAGGTAGCATATCCCCCATTAGGTTTGTATTGCTTAATACCCCCTAAAAAACCAAAAAGACCTTGGATAAGCAGAATGCTCTTCCAAGGTCTTTTTTCAAGCAACGAATTGTTTATTTCTTGCCATGAACTTCGTCAGATACGGTCAATTTTTTGCGACCTTTTGCGCGACGTGAAGCCAATACGCGACGGCCATTGGCAGTCTGCATACGCTGACGGAAACCATGCTTGTTGTTTCTCTTACGATTGTGGGGTTGGAATGTTCTTTTCATTTTTGTTATGCTGTTTTTTTGTTTTTGATATACATATCAGTTGAGCGGGAAAGGTCAGCACTACCATTGTTACAGACCTCACGGCCTCGTTTCACGTTGAGGCACCTTCCTACTTCGGGGTGCAAAGTTATGAAAACTTTTGTGATTGAGCAAAAAAGGCGTGCATTTTTTACATCGAAAACCTATTTTCTGCGTGTTTCGGTCTAAAAAAGCATGCTTTTAGGACTAAGTTCCCCTCGTTTACAACTTATTTTGCTGCAAAACGCGCTGCTTGCTCAGCAATCAAGGCTGCATCATCAAAATAGTTGATTCTCATAGCTCGGCGCACATCGCTCAAAGTGTCGGCAGCTACGGCACGTGCTTCTTCGCAGCCCTTACGAAGCATTTCGTAAACGGCAGGAATGTCCTTTTCGAACTCAGCACGACGCTGACGGATGGGTTCGAGCTCTTCTTGCAGAATCTTGTTCAAGAATTTCTTTACCTTCATATCGCCCAAACCACCACGCTGATAGTGTGCTTTCACTTCGCCGAGGTTTTCGTATTCGGGCCAATAAAGTCCAAAATGCTCAGGACGGCAGAAGGCATCGAGATATGTAAATACCGTGTTACCCTCAATGTGTCCAGGATCTTCCACGCGCAAGTGAGTCGGGTCGGTATACATTGACTTCACCTTCTTCTCAACCTCCTTAGCTGTTTCTGAAAGATAGATGCAGTTGCCAAGGCTCTTCGACATCTTAGCCTTACCGTCTGTTCCCGGCAAACGACAGCACACGGCATTGTTGGGCAACAAAATATTGGGCTCTACCAAAGTGTCGCCATAAATGTGGTTAAAGCGACGCACAATCTCGGTAGCCTGTTCAATCATCGGTTTTTGGTCTTCGCCTGCAGGAACCGTTGTAGCGCGGAACGCTGTGATGTCTGCTGCCTGACTAATGGGATAAGTAAAGAAACCCACAGGGATGCTCGATTCAAAACCACGCATACCAATTTCGGTCTTTACTGTAGGATTACGCTGCAAACGACTTACGCTCACCAAGTCCATAAAATAGAACGAGAGTTCGCAGAGCTCAGGAATTTGACTTTGAATAAAGATGGTTGTTTTTTGCGGATCGAGTCCACAAGCCAAATAGTCGAGCGCAACCTCTATTACGTTTTGGCGCACCTTTTCGGGGTTATCAATATTATCGGTCAGAGCCTGTGCATCGGCAATGAACACAAACATTTTTTTGAAGTCACCCTCGTTTTGCAATTCAACGCGACGCTTCAACGAACCCACGTAGTGGCCTATGTGAAGGCGACCTGTCGGACGGTCGCCTGTAAGTATTACCGTATCTTTTGCCATAATATATATGTATTTGGGAGCAAAGTTACATTTTTTTTCATAGAATGCCGTATCTTTGCACACATAAAAAGCGAGTTCGCATATTTAATGCACATTGCTTCTCATATTTTAGAATAAAAACAACAAACATATTATGCAAATACGCGTTCACAGTTACGAGTCTATGGGCACATTCGATGGGCCCGGTCTGCGTTACGTAGTTTTTCTGCAAGGTTGCCCATTCCGCTGCCTTTATTGTGCCAACCCCGACACCATTGATGCGGTAGGCGAAAGCACACTTACCGACCCTGCACACATTGTGCAACAAGCCGTGTCGTTCAAGCCCTTCTTTGGCAAACGTGGGGGCATCACCTTCTCGGGAGGCGAACCTACCGTGCAAGCCAAGGCGCTCATCCCCTTATTTAAGATGCTTAAGGCTGAGGGCATCCACATTTGTGTAGATAGCAACGGAGCCATTTGGAATAAGGATGTCGAAGCGCTTTGGGGACTTACCGACCTTGTTATGCTCGACATTAAGGAGTTCAACCCCGAGCGCCATCGTCACATCACGGGGCATAGCAATGAACAACCTCTGCGCACTGCCGAATGGTTCGAAAAGACAGGACACCCCTTCTGGTTGCGCTATGTGTTGGTGCCTGGCGTGAGCAATTTTGACGAAGACTTACACGCCTTGGGCAAGCATTTTGCCAACTATAAACAGTTGCAACGCATAGAAATCCTACCCTACCACACCTTGGGTGTGCACAAATACGAAGCCTTGGGATGGGACTACCAATTAAAAGACGTACCCACAAACACGCCCGAACAAAAACAACACGCCGAGGATATTCTGCGTCCTTATTTTGGCGATCGTCTTGTGGTGAACTAGTTTTTAAAAACCGAAAAGTTTAGGAGTTAGTTTCGAACCATCGTGCAGCCAATCCCCTAAACTTTTCAACTTTACACACAAACAGCTAAACTATCCCCCACCCTTAATCTCTCCACACATGCGCCCCTCGATTGCAATTATTCAGCCCAACACATTGGCAGCCATAGGTCTTTCAGACATCATACACCGCATGATGCCTGGTGCCGATGTATGCCTGTTCTCGCGTTATGCCGACCTCACACAAGCCGACCATGCTGATGCCTTCTTTCATTATTTTGTTTCTGCCGAAGAGCTATTAGCGGGAGCATCTTATTTTTTGCAACGCCAACACAAAACCATTGTCTTGGTGCATGCCGACGAAACCGCACACCTGCCACAGGGCTTTCACACCCTTAATGTGTATCAAGACGAGAAGGCGCTCATTTCTGCCATCATTGCTTTGGCACAACGCTCGCATGGTCCACATGGTGCCGAACCCGAGGTGGTACGTCAAGCACAACACCCCACTACCGACACCTCTCATACTGCTCACTCCCATCCCCATCTCACACCGCGTGAACGCGAAGTGCTAAAGGGCATTGTTTCGGGGTATATCAACAAGGAGATTGCTGCCCAAATGGGCGTTAGCGTAGCCACAGTCATTACGCACCGCAACAACCTCACCGACAAACTCGGCACACGCAGCGTAGCTGCCCTCACCATCTTTGCCGTAATGCACGGCATTGTGCAAAGCGAAGAACTTATATAACACAGACTGAAGCATAGGGTTGTTCAAAACCCCAAAATATTCTGCCCGTATTATTAATGAAGAAAAGTATTAATGGGACAATTAATGGACATTGATGGTAATTAATGTTCAAATAAAACGCGAAGCGAATATTAGACGTTGCAGTTTAAGTCTGCCTTTTTTGTCACCCCCATGCTATCCTCGTCATAAAAAAACGTACAAAATGGCAGATTTTCACGTCTATACTCTTTTTTGGCACGTCAAAAATCGATTTGGCAACAATTTTGCAAGATTGTGGGCATAAATCACATTCCGAAAATAAACAAAAAAGAATATAGATATGAATTTCGACAACTTCACAATCAAAGCACAACAGGCTGTACAACAGGCTGTAGACCGTGCTCAGCAAAGCGGACAGCAGGTCATTACCCCTGTTCATTTGCTCGCTGGCGTGCTGGCTGTGGGCGAAAACGTCACCAAGTTTGTATTTGGCAAATTAGGCGTAAACGAACAAGCCCTGCAAGCTGCCGTCAGTCAAGAACTACAACACCAAGCACGTGTGAGCGGAGGCAGTGGAAGCCCCTACTTAGACGATGCGGCTAACAAGGTTTTGCTCCGCGCACAGGACATTGCCCGAAAGGGAGGTGACACCTACGTAGGACTTGAACCCTTGCTGCAAGCATTGCTCGAGGTGAATAGCACCGCATCGCAAATGCTGAAGGATGCGGGCGTTAACACCGAGGCACTGATTAAAGCTATTGCTGAATTGCGCGGTGGACAAAAAGCTACCTCGCAAAGCAGCGAAGACACCTATCAAGCACTCTCAAAGTATGCACGCAACCTGGTAGACGAAGCCCGAGAGGGCAAACTCGACCCCGTGATTGGACGCGATGAGGAGATTAGACGTGTACTGCAAATCCTTTCGCGACGCACAAAGAACAATCCTATTTTGATTGGCGAACCCGGTACAGGTAAAACTGCCATCGTCGAGGGATTGGCAGAACGTATTGTACGTGGCGATGTGCCCGAGAATCTTAAAAACAAACGTCTCTACTCGCTCGATATGGGCGCACTGGTTGCCGGTGCTAAATATAAAGGCGAATTCGAAGAACGACTCAAGAGTGTAATCAACGAGGTGACACAGGCGCAAGGCGACATCATCTTGTTTATCGACGAAATACACACCCTTGTGGGCGCAGGTAAAGGCGAAGGCGCAATGGATGCTGCCAACATCTTGAAACCAGCCTTGGCACGTGGCGAATTGCGCAGCATTGGTGCTACTACACTCGAGGAATACCAAAAGTATTTTGAAAAGGATAAGGCGCTTGAACGACGCTTCCAAACTGTGATGGTAGACGAACCTTCGCCCGAGGATGCTATTAGCATTTTGCGTGGCTTAAAAGAGCGCTACGAAAATCACCACAAGGTGCGTATTCAAGACGATGCCATTATTGCTGCCGTGCAACTTTCACACCGTTACATCTCCGATCGTTTCTTGCCCGACAAGGCTATCGACTTGATGGACGAGGCTGCTGCAAAATTGCGTATGGAACGCGACTCTCAGCCCGAGGAGTTAGACGAGATAACACGTCGTTTGCGTCAGCTCGAAATTGAACGCGAAGCCATTAAGCGCGAAAACGACACAGCGAAACTCGAACAACTCAACAAAGAGATTGCCGAACTGAGCGAACGCGAAAAAGACTTGCGTGCTAAGTGGGAAGGCGAAAAAGAGGTGCTCTCGCGCATTCAGCAAGACAAGCAACAGATGGAACAACTGAAGTTTGAAGCTGAACGTGCCGAACGCGAAGGCAACTACGGACGTGTGGCTGAAATTCGCTATGGGAAACTCAAAGAGCTTGAAAACGACATTGCCCAACAACAAGACCAACTCAAAAATCGCCAAGGCGCAGAGGCTATGGTGAAGGAGGAGGTTACGGCAGACGATATTGCCGACGTTGTGGCTCGTTGGACGGGTATACCCGTGACACGTATGTTGCAAAGCGAGCGCGAAAAATTGTTGCACCTTGAAGACGAGTTGCACAAGCGTGTCGTAGGTCAAGACGAGGCTATCGAGGCTGTGGCAGATGCCGTGCGTCGTTCACGTGCAGGTTTGCAAGATCCTAAGCGCCCTATCGGTTCATTTATCTTCCTCGGTACTACGGGTGTAGGTAAAACTGAATTGGCAAAGGCGTTGGCAGACTACCTCTTTAACGACGAGAACATGATGACACGTATCGACATGAGCGAATATCAAGAAAAGTTCAGCGTGTCGCGTCTTGTGGGTGCACCTCCGGGATACGTAGGCTACGAAGAGGGTGGTCAGCTCACCGAGGCTGTGCGTCGCAAACCATATAGTGTGGTGCTCTTCGATGAAATTGAAAAGGCTCACCCCGATGTGTTTAACATCTTGCTGCAGGTGCTCGACGATGGCAGACTGACTGATAATAAGGGACGTGTGGTAAACTTTAAAAACACCATTATTATCATGACGTCGAACATGGGTTCGCAAATGATTCAGCAAAAGTTTGAGGCGATAGCTAACAAAAATGCTACTGAACGTGAACGCATCATCGACGAAACAAAGGCACAGGTATTGGATATGTTGAAAAAGACCATCCGTCCTGAGTTCTTGAATCGTATTGACGACATCATCATGTTCCAACCCTTGACACAACCTCAAATTGAGCAGATTGTACGCTTACAAGTAAATGGCATTGCGCATTTGTTGGCAGACCAGGATGTTAAACTGAATGTGAGCGATGCTGCCATTAAACTTGTGGCACAAGCAGGCTTCGACCCCGAATTTGGTGCACGTCCTGTGAAACGTGCTTTACAACGCATGTTGCTCAACGACTTGAGCCGTGCTTTGCTTGCAGGCACTGTCAACAAGACCGAACCTATCTATGTGGATGCGAAGGGCGACAAACTTGAGTTTGCGAATAAATAAGGATTTAGTATTACATACTGAGGATTAAAACATAAAGTCTGAGAAACGAAGATTATTCTTTGTTCCTCAGGCTTTATTTTTTAGGAATACGCATCACGGCTTAGCCCATACTTCACATCGCAATTTAGTTTCTGCCTAAATTCTGTAGTGAAAGTACAAAGTTGTTGTTTCCTGCTGCATTTTTAATTGTATCGAATTTGGTACAATTAAAATTCGGATTATATAACTAAGTAGCCAGGTATGTGAAGTGGAAGATCGTTCCCCTCACATACCTGGCTACTTTTTTATTCCCCTAAACAGGGACGTGTTGGCGCAAGATACGCAAACCATTACTTTTTTACACTTGGTTTACGCATGATGCGAACTATGTATTTTTACGAATTAGTTATTTTCTGGACGAAGTTGACGAACTGTTTCGCCTGCACGCCACATTTCGCTTTCGTGCAATGCCTTGAGTTCTTTTTCCAAACCATCGCGGTAGTCGGGCTTTGAGTTGGCATCGATAGAAATTTGTGCTTCGTTGCCCGATGCAACACTCTGATAGAGCTTTTCCATTACGGGTTTAATGGCATCGTGGAAGGGACCCATCCAATCGAGTGCACCACGCTGTGCAGTGGTTGAGCAGTTGGCATACATCCAGTCCATACCATTCTTACCAACCATGGGGAGGAGTGATTGGGTGAACTCTTCGATGGTTTCGTTGAATGCCTCAGAGAACACTTTATTT